>Ga0193963_1000600_pt1 | contig 18720 bp, 16 predicted proteins | sample FB_6_MG_FD_140359 | JGI IMG/M metagenome (GOLD analysis project Ga0193963, IMG submission 140359) | Microbial mat bacterial communities from the Broadkill River, Lewes, Delaware, United States - FB_6_MG | ecosystem: Environmental > Aquatic > Freshwater > River > Microbial mats | place: USA...
CACCAACCTTGATAAAGGCATGCGCACCAGTGATCCGCAGCTATTGAAAATGGTTGATAAAGTCTTCGAATCATCGGAGTTAACCGCGGATGATGTTGCGAATATCTGCTATCGCGATATGAAGAAAAACAAACTCATTTGTAACCCTCATAAAATGGGCCGTCGCGCCTATTTCATCAAACGCTTTATGCCGTTCTTGTTCTCATATATGGTCGGTAAAACAGCGACAAAAATGAAAAAATACGACCCAGCTTTCAATAAAAAATAAATTTTCCTAGGGTATTTTGATGTCTGAACAATTTATCGACCAAGCAAAAGCATTGCGCACTAGCGATGCTTTTGACATGCAAGCCGTTCACGATTGGCTGACTCAGCAAGGTGTTGAACTTGGCGATCAACTTCCCGAAGTAAAGCAATTCTCGGGGGGCGCTTCAAACCTTACCTACCACCTAAAATATCCCGATTCTATCAAAGGCGGCGACTTGATTTTACGCCGACCACCAGCAGGGCATAAAGCCGCTTCTGCTCATGATATGAAACGTGAATTTAACGTGATGCAAGGCCTTAAACCGGTATACCCGTTTGTGCCCGACATGATCGCGTTTTGTGATGATCAATCCATTATCGGTTCTGATTTTTACGTAATGGAACGATTGAACGGAATCATTCCGCGCAATAACCTTCCTCGTGGAATGAAAATGACGATGGCTGAAAGCCGAAACTTCAGCATATCCGTTTTAGACAAACTCATTGATCTGCATAAAGTTGATTACAAAGCCGCAGGACTTGACCATTTAGGTAAAGGCCAAGGCTATGTAAAACGTCAGGTTGATGGCTGGAGCGGTCGCTTCACCAAATCCAAAACGTGGAACGTACCCAGCTTTAATAACACAATGGACTGGCTTAACCGCAACCAGCCTGATGATGTGACTACCTGTATCATTCACAACGACTATCGCATGGATAACGTTGTGCTAGATCCTAAAGATCCTCAGAACATCATTGGCGTTTTAGACTGGGAAATGGCGACCTTAGGTGATCCATTAATGGATCTCGGCAGCAGCCTGGCGTATTGGGTACAAGCTGATGATGATTGGGTTATGCGCCAAATTCGTCGCCAGCCAACTCATTTAGAAGGCATGCTTACCCGTGATGAAGTGGTTGATTATTACTGCGCCAAAATGGGCTTCGACAAATCAAACTGGGCCTTCTATGAAGTCTTTGGTTTATTCCGCCTTGCCGTCATTGTGCAGCAAATTTATTATCGTTATCACCATAAGCAAACGGATAATAAAGCGTTCAAAAATTTCTGGTTAATCGTGCATTATATTAACTGGCGCTGTAATAGAATTATCAAAAATAGCGGCATTAAATAAGAATGAGTATCCAATAAATATGGCTTCTATCTACCTCGTGCGTCACGGCCAAGCGGGTTTTAACAAACTCGATTACGATCAACTCTCTGATCTGGGCCACCAGCAAGGACAGTTGATTGGTGATTCGCTTACTGCACGCGGTATAGAAGCCAATTTGGTTGTCCATGGAGCGATGCGTCGCCACCGCGAAACCATGCAAGGTGCTCAAAAAACTTGGCATGCTTACGGTCCGGTTATCGAGCATGCTGGCTTCAATGAATTTGATAGTGACGACGTGATCGCCGCCGCTCACAAAGAACTGAATATTCCAGGCTTTTACAAAGACGGAATCGCCAGCAATAACCTTGTGCAGAAAGCCGCATTAGGGGCTTATCTCGCGCGCCAAAAGAATCCTAAAAAAGCCTTCCAAGACTTATTCTCATCTTCTATTGATCGCTGGGTGAGTGGTGACTTTGATGAAGACTATATTGAATCGTGGAATCATTTTACCCAACGCTGCCGTAATGCCTTAATGGATACCGTCAAGCAAGCCGCTGGCAAAGACGCCGTCGTCTTCACATCTGGTGGTCCCGTGACAGCCATTGCTCAATATTGTTTAGGCTTAGATAACGAACATGCGTTTAAACTGAACTGGTCGCTCGTTAATGGGGGAATGACACAACTACTTTACAACCAGCAAGGAAAAATCAGCCTTGCTAGTTGTAACGAACAAGAACACTTAATCAGCGCAGGCAAAAAGTTTTTAACCTACCGCTGATTTAAAATGCAGAAGGGCTATTCGGCATACCCTTCTGCCATATGCAGGTCTTTTAACTTCACATAATTCGCCGCGGTATACGGGAAAAAGCGTAATTCTTTTTCAGTCAGTGGGCGCGCTTTTTTAGCCGGACTACCGACGTACATAAAACCACTTTCTAAAACTTTACCCGGTGGCACCAACGCCCCTGCGGCAACAATCACCTTATCTTCAATCACCACACCATCCATCACCATGGCTTTCATACCGATTAAAACCTGATTACCAATCGTGCAGCCATGTAACATTGCCTGATGCCCAATCGTCACATCATCACCAATAATTAACGGATAACCGCCGGGGTTAAAATCGCTGGCGTGAGTAATATGCAATACCGAACCATCTTGTACACTGGTGCGCTCGCCAATACGGACATGATGCATATCGCCACGGATCACCGTTAACGGCCATACGGAGCTGTCTTGGCCTATCTCAACGTCCCCAATGACAACCGCACTGGCATCAACAAAAACTTTACTGCCAAGCTTAGGCGTCATACCTTGGTAGCTGCGAACTGATGTTGTTATAGATGATTTTGTCATAGTCTCTCTCTGCTCTACTAACGTACGATTGATGCTTAGATAGTTTGAGAGAAAGTATGCGACGTATCTTGAAATATATCCATTCGCCTTCATCTAATTAACATTCTAGAATCATTTATTCATACCGTTTCACAGGCGAGCCTACTTCTTATGTCTACTATCAGCGACAATCCTTTATTACAGCCAACCGCCGCAAATGCTTTACCGCCATTTTCTCAAGTAAAAGCCGAACACGCTCAACCTGCGATGGAACAACGGCTAACCCATAACCGCCAACGCATTAATGAATTACTAGCCGCCATCAACTCTGGTGAAACACCGGTTAGCTGGGATGCCCTAATAACGCCAATGGAAGCGTGGGATGACGAGCTTAGCCAAGCGTGGTCGCCGATTAGCCATATGAATTCCGTTGTGAATAGCGATGAATTACGCGATGCTTATAATGCCTGCTTGCCACTACTAAGCGCTTACTCGACTGAAATGGGTCAAAACCAAGACTTATACACAGCCTATAAAAAGCTAGCGGATAGTGAAGAATTCTCGACATTAAATACCGAACAGAAAACCGCCATCGAACATGCATTACGTGATTTCCGCTTGGCAGGTATTGCGTTAGAAGGTGATAAAAAATCACGCTACGGTGAAATCAAACAACGCCTATCTGAACTTACCAGCAAGTTTGGTGAAAACGTGATGGATGCGACCCAAGCTTGGTCAAAAACCATTACCGATAAAAACGAGTTAGCAGGTTTGCCAGATTCTGCTTTAGCATTAGCCAAGCAACAAGCTGAAAGTAAAAAGAAAGAAGGTTACCTATTCACCTTAGACTTCCCATCGTATTTCCCAATTTTGACCTATTGCGAAAATCGCGAACTGCGCCATGAAATGTACAAAGCGTATTTAACCCGCGCATCGGATCGCTATTCCGAATCTGGCGGCGATAATAAGTTTGATAACGCCGAAGTGATGAACGAAATTTTAGCGTTGCGTCATGAACTGGCGCAGCTATTAGATTTCAATAACTATGCCGAATATTCTGTTGCCAGCAAAATGGCGGAAGAACCACAGCAAGTTATCGACTTCTTAGAAGACCTTGCCAATAAAGCGGTTCCACAAGCGAAGCAAGAATTCAGTGAGCTAAGCGCTTACGCCAAAGAGACTTTTGGCTTTGATACATTACAGCCTTGGGATGTAAGTTACTGCGCTGAGCAATTACGTCAGCACAGATACAGCATCTCGCAAGAATTGATCCGCCCTTACTTGCCGATCGATACGGTATTAAAAGGCATGTTCGAAACCGTTCATCGTTTGTACGGCATCGATATTGAAGAACAAACAGAATTTGATTCTTATCATAGCGACGTGCGTTTCTTCCACATTCAAAAAGATGGCGAAGTGATTGCCAAATTCTATTTTGATTTATACGCCCGTGATAAAAAACGTGGTGGCGCATGGATGGATGAATGCCGAGTTCGTAGAACCTTAGCCGATGGCACCTTACAGCTTCCAGTGGCTTACCTTGTATGTAACTTTAGTCCAGCCGTTGATGGCAAACCTGCGTTATTAACCCACGACGAACTCACAACTCTGTTCCATGAATTTGGCCATGGCTTACACCACATGCTAACCCAAATAAAAACAGCAGCGGTCAGTGGTATTAATGGCGTTGCTTGGGATGCGGTCGAGCTGCCAAGTCAGTTTATGGAAAACTGGTGCTGGGAAAAAGAAGCCCTTGCCTTTATTTCAGGTCACTACGAAACGGGCGAACCGTTACCCGATGATTTATTAGAAAAAATGCTGGCAGCGAAAAACTTCCAAAGCGCGATGATGATGGTTCGTCAAATTGAATTTTCGTTATTCGATTTCCGCATGCACAAGGAATACAACCCAGCATTAAACGATGCCGAAAAAGCGAACTATATCCAAAGCATCGTTGACGATGTCCGTAGCCAAGTCGCGGTTGTTCCAATTGTTGATTACAACCGTTTTCAAAATAGCTTTAGCCACATTTTTGCCGGCGGTTATGCCGCCGGTTATTACAGCTACAAATGGGCTGAAGTATTAAGCGCGGATGCCTTTTCACGCTTTGAAGACGAAGGTATTTTCAATACTGAAACAGGTCAAAGTTTCTTAACTGAAATTTTACAGAAAGGGGGGAGTGAAGAACCCGCTGTGTTATTCGAACGCTTCCGCGGACGCGCACCGACAACCGATGCACTACTTCGTCATTGTGGGATTAAATAAGAAGCAACTAGAAAGGATTAACTTATAAGTCGGTTTTTATATAAAACCGGCTTATATATTTTTACATTAGATTCTTTAGGAAATTATCTCGTTATTAAATCTTAGTTTAACTTTCATAATAGTATTTCTACTAAATTAATAGCTTAGTATTGTCCATCCGCTGGTCTTCTGCCAAAAACAACATCTCCTGCTTCTGTTTCAATCCACACTTTTATCTGTCTATCTTTAGCGGAATATTTAGCGTAATAATGAGTATTAGGTTCAAATTTAAAATCTCGAACAAAAAAGTCTGCATACTTATTACGGAAACTCCAACGTAGAACAAAATTTCTTTCTGCGGGTACTACTTTCCAAGCACCTTTATAGCTTTTTACAAAAGAAGAGCCTGATCGGTAAAGCGTAATCCTAGTGCTGGCTTGCTCGTACCAAGAAAATAATACTCTCTCTCACCTTCAGCACAGGTTATTTGAGCAAGATTTTCATCTTTTGATGTAGCTGGTTTATTATAAACTGGAGCAATATCTTCAGGAATTACTCCAAAATGTTGTGGATATGACGCACAGCTTACTGTCATGATTGAGAGTATAATTAAAATTATCTTCTTCATTTTATTATTCTTATTATAGCTTATCGTTGGATATTGGTTTGGAATCGAGTAAAGATTTTTTATTGAATCATTTTACACTTGTAAGTATTTATTCACATAAACACCACAAAATAATAGTTGAAAATATTTAATTATCCATGTGCTATCGCATTTTTTTGGATTAAAAAAAATTCGGGGAATATAACGCAAATTAATAGCGGGCTTATAACAAAATACTCTGAAAATGGGGTTTATTTCTAAAGTATTTTTTAAAATTGTCTATATAATTCGCTCGTCTTTTAGTCTTATATGGATGTAGCCATGCTATTCAAAAACCAAATAATCATTCTTATCACTGCATTTCTAGTCGCTTGTGGTGGCGGAGGTGGTGGTGGTGGAAGTAGCTCTCCAGCTCCTGTTAATAATATTATTCCTGTTGTTGATGCTGGTAGCGATCAAGTCGTTAACGAAAACAGCACCGTTACATTAACAGCAACAGCATCTGATGCAGATGGAATTTCTAGCCAAACTTGGACTCAAGTTAGTGGACCAAGTGTTAGTCTTAATAATGTAAATAATCTTATTAGCACCTTTACAGCGCCTTTTGTTTCAGAAAATACTACTCTAGAATTTAAAGTAGTTGCAACAGATAGTAAGGGTGGACAAGCTGAAGATAGCGTTATCATTTCAATTACTAATAATAATGCAGGACCGACCGCTGACGCAGGTGCAGACAAAGCCGCTGTATCGGGTGCTAACGTTATTTTGACCGGTGCTGATAGCAGCGACTCTGCAACCAGTTTCTCATGGCAAGTAATATCTGGCTCTAATGGCATCGAATTAGCTTCTAAAAACTCAGAGCAAACAACTTTCACCGCTCCTTATGTCGCTAACGAACGTACGGCTATTTTTCAGCTAACGGTTACAGATTTACAAGGTGAAACAAATAAAGATCAAATCACCATCACCATATCTCCTGGTACTGGCGATATTTCAGGTGTGATAAAATATGAAAATGTTCCTCATACTTCATCCAGCAAACTTGATTATGACAATAGCACGTTGGATTTTGTGCGAGGAATAGATGTCGAACTTATCGATGCCACAACCATCAACTCAGCTCCTATCATCTTAGCCACTACAAAAACCAATGCTTTAGGAGAATACAGCTTTGCTAACATTGCTTCAGGTAAAAGTGCTATTGTCCGCGTTAAAAGTACCTATTCAAAAACGGCTACCAATGCAGACCTATCTTCTTGGGATATGAAAGTCGTCGACAATACCAACGATGATGCTATCTATGCTCTTGATAGCTCTGCTTTTGTTATTACACCAACCATGACAATCAAAGACTTAACGGCTTTATCAGGCTGGAGTTCTAGCGATAACGATTATGCCTCGCCACGAGCGGCAGCACCTTTTCATATTCTTGATCGTGCATACGATATGGTTAATAAGATTGTTGCTGTTGATACCGACGTTGTTATGCCTGCGGTAACCCTCAACTGGAGCATCAATAACCGCCCAACAAGCGGAGACAGAACTATTGGGAATATTGGAACTTCTCACTATACCAATAATAATCTTTATATCTTGGGTGACAAAGATACTGATACCGACGAATATGACGGACACGTGATATTACACGAACTAGGGCATTATTTTGAAGATAACTTTTCTCGTGCCGATAGCATTGGTGGTAATCATGGTTCTGGTGATCGCTTAGATATGCGTGTGGCTTTTGGCGAAGGTTTTGGTAATGCTTGGTCAGGAATGATTACTGATGACTCTTATTATCGTGACTCATCTATTTCAGGCGGAAGCCTTGTTGGCTTCGATATCAACGTGGAACGTAATGACGGCACCAACAAAGGGTGGTATTCAGAAAGTTCTATTCAAAGCATATTGTATGATATTTATGACGATGCAACAGAAACCAACGACTCTGTTAGCCTAGGCTTAGCACCGATTTATAATGTACTAACGGGCGCGCAAAAAAATACGCCGGCATTAACTTCGATTTTTTCTTTTGCGGCAGCCATTAAAGCTGAGAACCCTGCAGCAGACACTGATATTAATACATTATTAACAGCGCAAAGTATTGTTGGTTCAGGAATGGATATTTATGGATCTACTGAAACTAATAATGCAGGAAATGCAAATGTACTACCGATCTATACTGATATAACCGCAAATGGTATCGCAAGTAGTGAAGTATGTAGTATTAAAACATTCTCTACTAAGAATAAACTTTCTGTGTATAGATTCTTTAAGTTCACTGCTAATACGACTGCAACTTATACATTTTCTGCTTCAAGCACTGGCACTACATCACCTGCAATTGATCCTGACATAAAAGTTTTTAAAGATGGCGTTTTAGTGGATAAATTTGAAACGACAGGGCCTAGCCAAACAGGAGATGTTGATTTATCACCTGGAGACTATGTTATTGCTATAGCAGATTTCAATAATATAACAGAAGAAACGAACAATGAGATTGGCTGTTTTACTTTAAGCATCACTCAAATCTAAATTTTAAGGACTAAAAAAATGAAATATTTATTATTAACAACCTTTGCTTTTTTCATCGTTGCTTGCAGTAATCAAGAGAAGGCCGCTAGCAATGAAACTCAAACAGAGGTCCCTGCGATTGCAAAAAATAGCCAAATAGACGAGAAAAAAACGACGATAAAAGAGCCTTACAAAAGCCCTGGTAAGCCTTCAGCACCTATTACACTTGAGTATAGCTTTGAAGGTAAACCAACATTAGGTCAGCGACTAAATGTCCATGTGAAGCTAAAAGGCGCTCAAAAAGAAGAGTCTGTAAGTGCTTCTTTAAAATATTCACCGAGTTTGGTTGCAGACACACCTAACAACAAGTTGAGCTTTAAGCCTTCCGCTCCAAATACAGAGATCGTAACAATTACACCGACTGAAAATGGCATTTACTTTATTAATATCAATGCAAGCACTGTCGTGAATGGAAAAACGATGTACAAATCTTTTGCTATTCCTGTAGAGGTTGGTGATGCTGATTGGGCAGAACACAATAAACCAGAAGGAACATTACTTAATGATTCTAAAGATGGTAAAGTAATTTCTTTGCCAGCAGCTGAATTGTAAGCATAAAAGTAATTTTCTGGCTTAATTACGCTCTCGAGAATCGACAACCTATCGATTCTCGATTGTCCTGCACCCGACCTGCACAACCTATAACACCTCTTGTATTAAATCTGTTAAAATACTCGCGAAATTTTCAATTTAAGCAGTATTAATCTATGGCTTCTGAATTTATAAAAAAACGCTTTATCGCAGGTGTTGTTTGCCCAAAATGTGGCGAAATGGATAAGATCCGCATGTATCGTGATGAAAACGGTGATGAACTGCGTGATTGCGTCGCGTGTGGTTTTACTGAAACTTATGCACAGCATAAAGAAGCGAAAGAAGCCGAAACCAGTGAGCCTCTTTATGAAGAGCTAACGACTCGGGTAACACCAGTAGGTAAAGCGCTTTACGACGAAGAAGAAAAACCGCTTAAAATTATGGACCCTGGCGCTAACCGCAAAGACCATTAAGCGTACATATCGCATGAAAATACCCTTACATATTTTCATGCACCTACACGGCATTTTATTATAGTATACGACCCTTCAAAGGTGCTTGAGTTATAATAAATGGACTGTCGTTTCCCACACCGCCTCAGACTACTGATCATTAGTCTGAGTTATTTTGCTATCAGTTATCTTAGTACTGGATTTTTAGCTGCCAGTAGCCCTTCGGTTTCATCCTATCGCAATGGCTTAGATGCGTATCAGATTTTCATTGATTGGATGATCATTCCTTATTCGACTTCCATTCTATTTTATTGTTACAGCATACTGGCGACTAAAAATAGATTAGATTTGCGTATTCTATTGGCCAAGTTGAGTTGGGCAACTTTCATTGCCAGTGCTTTTTTCTTGATTTTTCCAGCACAATTTTCGCAACCTCTGCCATTAATAGAAAATAAGGTATTTGCCGTTTTTTATTCATTACTGCACACCGTAGACAATCCTTATAATCAAGCGCCATCATTGCATGTTATTTTTTGTGTGATCTTTTATCGCGAAATACCCAAGTTAATCAAAAAGCCCATCATACTATTCGCTAGCCGCTGCTGGTTAATGCTTATTATACTTTCGACTTGGTTTACTTTTCAGCATCATAGTATCGATATTTTAAGTGGTTTAATAATTGGGGTCTGCATCAATTATTTTATTAATAAGCCTCAGCATTACATCGGCAGTATTTATTTAATGATGAGCGGTTTGATGATTCTTGTCGCGAATTTTATTACTGCAAATTCAGTCGAGAAAATCCCCCTATTAATTATTGCTATAAGTTATTACCTAGCACTGAGCTTTGCGCTTGTAAGCATTGTTTATCTGAAGAATAAACCGGAATTATTGGGTAAATCACAATCACGTTTCAATATGCTAACTTGGTTACTCTACGGTCCATATTTATTAATTTATCGTTTGCTGTGGTTATTGAATAATTACCACTTACAGCGCCATTCACCCCACTCGGAAATCATCACTCAGGTTACTGAGCGATTATGGGTAGGACCACGATTGTCAGAATACGATCTATCTAGACTATTTAATCAACAAAAAGAAACGTTGCTGACGGATATCAGGTTCATCGATCTCAGTGCAGAAGTGGCTGAGGTAGATGGTATCAATGAAAGTCACTACCAGCTCTTTTCTATGCTAGACCTACAAGCTCCTTGCTTTAACAAACTCCGTTTGGCAGTGCAAACGGTTCAAGCGGCATTAGAAAATAACGAAACCGTTTATTTACATTGTGCAATGGGCTACAGCAGAAGCTTTTTAGTCGCCTGTATTTATTTGATCGCTTATAAAAATCAATCCGTTAATAACGCTAAAAATTATTTATTATCACTAAACGATGCAATCAAGTTGCCACCGTCCTATATAAGCGATGATGACTTAATTGCCATTTCTAAGGATTGCACAATAAATAATTTTAGGAAAACGCCTAATGAATAGTAGCTTTATTTTATTAGCTAGCATATTAATCCTGCTGAGTGGATTTTTATTAAGTGTGAAATTCTCGCATAAAATTCACCTTGAAAATACTATGCACAAAAAACTGGTCACTTGGTGGATCATTGTCGCGTCTATTTTACTGGCAGGTCAATTCTCAATCGTTTTACCTTTTTTAATTGCCGCGACTATTTTTAGCTGTGTTTATGAGATTTATGTAATAACAAATCAAAAAAGAACACATTTAATCTTCTTAGCCGCGTTGATTATTTTTCTTATGCAGTATTCGATCTATTACTCGTACTGGGCTGATTCAGCACTGCTTTTCTTTATCGTTTTTTTGCTTCTAAAAAGTTTTAACAATAAGCAGAAAAACGATCATCTCGTTTTTTTATTCGCCAGTTTCATAGCAATTTTTGGCTTAAGTATTACGAGTTTAATTTTGGCTTTATCAATTGGTAATACTAAAGAAGGGGCCATGGGCACTTTGCTATTTTTGGTATTCATTAGTCAAGGGAACGATATTGCGCAGTACAGCTGGGGAAAGTCGTTGGGTAAATCAAAGATTGCTCCTAGTATTAGTCCTAATAAAACTTGGGCCGGTTTTATTGGTGGATTAATTACGTTCACTGGGGTGGGTTACTGGATAGGCAGTAGCTTAACCTCTATGAATGCTATGCAGTCAGCTTGGGCTGCTATCATCATTTGCATACTTGGGTTGCTAGGCGATCTCTTAGTCTCTTATTTGAAGCGCAGTTATCAGCTTAAAGATACTGGAACCATGTTGCCAGGACACGGCGGAATGGGTGACCGTATCGATAGCTTGCTATTAAGTAGCCCAGGGTATTTTCTCTACCTATTAGTATTTATTGATTCTTTTTAGGTTTTAGAAAAAAAGTTAATACCTTATCGGGTATTAACCCAAGAAGGATCATCAGAAAATGCATACGCTTGGGGAAAATCACCTGTTGTTTTCCTTGGGCTATTTTTTTCACAATCAGTGATGCCGCGTAGTCTTCTTCTACAATAAATAATTTTCCACTCGCATCACCTGAGTTCAAAAACCTTAACTGATGTGTATTAATATACCCAGGTACTACCGACGTTACTGCAATGCCGTAAGACGAAAGTGCCGTTCGGTAAGTATCACACAAGTTTAATACGCTGCGTTTTGTCGCGCTGTATAAACTAGCGCCTGGATAATGTATCAGTGCGGCAACCGATGATAATGCTACTATATGGCCCATTTTTTGAGCCAGCATCTTCTTTGCCGTTAACGACATTAATTGATTTAAGGCCAATACGTTGGTATTCAATAGTTCGAGAGTGTCTGATTCAGATAAATTCTGTGCTCGGTTATTGATATAAATGCCCGCACAATTAATTAACAAATCAACGGATCGATTTTTATAATGATCGAATAAGCCGAGTAATTGCTCTTGGTTATTAATATCTAATGAATAGCTCGATAGGTTTTCAGCATGGCGATATTCCCAAGTATTTAACTTACTAACATCTCGACCACAGACACAAACATCATGCCCTTGATCTAAATAAATCTCAGCTATCGCACGCCCTAGCCCTTGGGTGCCTCCTACAATAATGATATTCATCATATGCCTATCCTTTATGAGCTTTTTTATAAGCTGTGTTATAACCTGCCATATACTGACTACGAACCTGCTGTTTAAAGTCTTCGTAATCACTAATCACCAGCTCTAGCTCATTACGCCACCAGTTAATTTTCTTTTTAATACTGGCCATCGGTTTATCGTGAAGTACAGGCAGCCAAGTGACGCATTCATGCGCATGAAAATCATCTAGTCGTTGCTGAGCATCGAAACCAAAAATAGACTGGATTACTGGAGAAGCAAAAATAGTATCGAAGTCTTCTTTGCGCTCTGCAATGACATGATCAGAGCATTTTTTAGCCAATTCAATAGGAAATAGATTACTCAAACCGCCAATATACGTTTTACCCTTCAGCACTTCTGGTTGGTAATAATAACAATCTGCAACTGAAATACGCATCGCTTGAGCATAAGAGACATCATTCAAAAATATCAGCTCCGTCGATATTTTCTTCGTATATTTAGCCATAGTAGAAGCTTCATTTGCTAATAAAGCCGCTACTCTTTCATTACAAAATAATACCTCAGAAAATATAGCATCATGGCTATTTAAACCGATCTGTTCTTCCTGATAATTTAATTGTGTGCCCATCATTAATACATCAGGCGCATCAGGTAATGGCTGTGGAAGCGTTGGAAAGGATTGGTCAAAACGAAATAACCAAGTATTCATTAAATCTGGAAGTCTGGCTGAAACTCTATTCCACAATTTTCGTTTCAGTGCTGAAAATAGAATACGGTGTATCTGATTACCTGGCCCTGCTTGCTGGCTTGCCCAAAAGCGATGCATATCTTTTGAACTTATCCAATCTAAGCGCTTTTGAGGGTCTTTTATCGAAGCTATTAAGTGAGCGACGATACTACCACCACAACTTGCGATTAAAAGATCGGGTTTATGGCCCATATCTAATAATGCGTCATAGCGGCCTAATAACGTCGCGTATTGATGCCCCCCTCCCGATAACATAAGAGCTTGCTGATATTTAGCAGGAGGCTGCTTGTTAGAGCTTAATACATCATCACCTAACACTGAGTATTTAAGCCTTTGCTGATTTAACTGAACTCATTTTCTGAGCAACGGAAACTGTAAATATTCCTTGAGTATCAATCAGCATTTCCAGCTTATGCAAGCCAACATGCGCAACAAGTGCATCCATTTCAGCTTGAATTCGAGGCCTCATCTGCCAAGGTTCGCCACTGTGTTTATCTAATACCGCGCCAATGAACTCTAATTGAGGATGCCAAGGCTGATTGGTATAAATCAAATAGCCATTATCTTTCAGTTGATTAGCAGCACCGGCTAATGCAACCAACGCCTTACTATTATCCGATTCCAGCTCTAATAGCCCAGAAATAACAATGACATCAAACTGCTTCTCAACCTGATAGCTTTGTTCAACAAAAGCATCTTCTTGAACGTATAAAAATGTTACTGCTTCACTCTCATCAAGCCCTTTATTTTGAGCATAGCTTTGCGACTGAGTCAGGTTATGCTGAACATAATCACGTAATTCAATGGTCACTGGTAATGAATGATTCGTTTGCACTCTAGTAGCAAAATCAATCATATAACGACCATTACCACAGGCTATATCCAATACTTTTAATTCCGCTTCTCGAGTTGCAGCCTCTGCACTGTATTTATCTAATAACTGATCAAGAAATTCTTTACGCTGGCGAATACCAACCCAGCCAGGACTGCTCAAATAGGTTTGATCAATCAGCTTACCAATCGCGCCCGTTCCTTGTGGAGTATTTTCATAAACATGATCTAACGACGAACCCGAATCAAAGCCGTGCTGCTGAGATATTTTTATACCTTTACTTAGCGGACCGATGTATTTAAATACTAAACGAGTAAACCAATAATCAAGACGAGGCCCTAAAAACTTTAAAGCATCCTGCTGGTCACGACTGTAACCCTGTTTATCTTGATCTAAATAATCTGGCTGCTGAATTGGTTTTTCGAAGGCACGCTGTACAAAATCTAAACTGCGCTCAAATGCTAGGTTTCTATGATCTTCATGGAAAATAGCGTGGAAAAAATCAGGATAATACTGCCATTCCTTCCAGCCAGAATTTAATTTCAAATAGAAATCACGCTGAGGTTTGTTTTTAACAACCCAATCGTTTCCTGCACACAACATCAACGTTGGTACTGTTATGGCACCGGCATCCGCTAATAAACGCGTACCCGTATCGTACGTATCAATTAATAAATCTGTCGCAATGCCTTTAGAAATAAGAGGATCTTCATTAAAACTTTTCTGCTGTGCTCGATCATGAGTAAGCACTTTTGATTTTACATAGCTCGTTACTCGATTCATGACACCCAGCTTTCTAGCAAGGCGCAATAGTGGAATAGCAAACGGCATGTACAATTTAATACGGAAAGCGGGGGCAGCCAGCACTAAGGCTCTAATATTTGGAGCATAATCATGAACCCAGCCCGATGCAACTAAGGCACCCAAGCTATTTCCCACAACCGCTAAGTTTTCAGTCTTTAGACGGTGCTTGTTTGCTAAATGCTCAATGAATAAGTTGGCATCTCGAATAAGCACAGAAAAACTTTCTGCCGCATCTCTTTCTCCTTCAGATTCGCCATTACCACGAGCATCCCAAGCAAAAACGTTATAGCCCTTATCACTAAAAAATTCGGCCAGCTCAGCCTGTCTACCGGAGTGTTCATGGCCACGATGAAATAATACGACCCAGTTGTCTGTCTTTTTCTTAGACGGCCAATTTCTATAAACTAATTTACAACCATCAAAACTGTTGAAATATTCTAATTCAGGTAACATTTTTAACCTCGTTCATCCGTTGAAATTCCTAAAAACACGATCGCTTGCTTGTTTTTAAACTGCCCGTCACTCGGTTAAAGCAAGTAACTAATAATAAAAGATGACCAATAATAAAAAACCAAAAGCTCAGTTCTAAACTATCAATACCCATACCAATTAGTATTGCGAAAACAGATAGAAATACTGCTCGATCACTTTTCCCTAATGGCCCAGAGTTTTGGCGTTCACCCATTATTATCTGGCCCATTAACGCTATAAATTCAGATAACCAGGTAAGCAATAATAAGGATACCAACCAATAAGCGTCAAAACCCGTCACGGCAGCAAATGCAAGTAACAAGGCAGCATCCGCTAACAGATCGGTGATTTCATTCAGCATAAAACCTAAATCAGTTTGCTGGTTATACTGCCTTGCTAACATACCATCAATTGCATTACCTGCCATTCGAATCAACATAAAAACAGGCAGCGCAAACCAAATCATCAAACTCGGAATAAAGTACAGCATTCCTGCCATAACGAGGCTGCTAATAAAGACCCCTAAGGTCACTTGATTCGCAGACACATTAGCCCGATACAATTTCAACATAATAGGATTGAGCAAATCTTGAAAACGTGATTTTAGCTGATAGACACTTAACAATTTGATGATTCCAACCATTTAAAATAATAAAAAGTTAATACTAATAATATTAACTTAAGCAAGAGAATTTAAGCACCTTAAACAATACCTTGTGCCAACATTGCATCGGCTACTTTTACAAAGCCGGCAATATTAGCGCCATCAATATAGTTAATGCTTCCATCTTCACGCGTACCGTACTTTAAGCACGCCTTATGAATGCCTTTCATGATTTCTAATAAGCGAGCATCTACTTCATCGCGAGTCCAAGAAAGACGCATTGCATTCTGGCTCATTTCCAAGCCAGAAGTTGCGACACCACCCGCATTACAGGCTTTACCTGGGGCGAACAAAATACCATTATTTTCAAACACAGCAATGGCAGCAGCAGTACATGGCATATTCGCGCCTTCAGCAACACACTGCACACCGTTTTGTACCAATAGCTGGGCATCATCAACATTGAGCTCGTTTTGAGTCGCACACGGCAACGCAACATCCATTTTTAAGTGCCAAGGTGTTCGTCTTGAAAAATACTCTAAACCAAGTTCTTTTGCATAATCTTCAATGCGTCCAAGCTCTTCATTTTTAATACGCATTAAGATCGACAGTTTTTCAGTCGTAAATCCTTCTGCATCGTAAACCGCCCCAGAAGAATCTGATACAGAAACAACATGCGCTCCTAGCTGCATCGCTTTTTCTACCGCATGCTGAGCTACATTACCTGAACCCGATATACCAACACGGAGGCCCTCAATAGAACAGCCAGATTTAAGTAACATTTCTTGTGCAAAATATACAATGCCAAAACCCGTTGCTTCTGGTCTTATTAAAGAACCACCAAAGCTCAGCCCTTTTCCTGTAAAGACACAGTCGAAACGATTAGTGATTTTCTTCAACATGCCCGTCATATAGCCAATCTCTCGAGAACCAACACCAATATCTCCTGCGGGGACATCAGTATCTGAACCTATGTGGCGATATAGCTCAGTCATAAAGGCCTGACAAAAACGCATCACCTCGCCTTGGCTTTTGCCTTTAGGATTAAAGTCAGAGCCTCCTTTACCAGACCCCATTGGCAGCGTAGTTAAAGAATTTTTAAACGTTTGCTCAAACGCTAAAAATTTAAGGACTGATTGATCAACAGAAGGGTGAAAACGAAGCCCTCCTTTATACGGCCCAATTGCGGAGTTATGTTGTACGCGATAGCCACGATTGACTTGCGTATCACCATGATCATCAACCCAGCATACTCGGAATTGAATAACTCGTTCCGCTTCCACTAAACGTTCCAATAAAGCATTTTCAGCATAATGAGGATTTTTTGAAATAAAAGGCCAAAGACTCTCTATAACCTCAGCAACCGCTTGCAAATATTCAGGCTGACAAGGGTTTCGCTCAGCGACAACTTCTAAAAACTCTTCGACTGATTTGTAACGCATAAAATATCACCTGTTAAGCATAAAATGATCTAACTGTTTATTAATTAACAATTTTATCATGAAAGACAGGCTAAAATAACAACTTCATAATGCTTAATGATTATCCACATTTTAATATGCGAAAATCGCTCTAACATAAAGACTGATGAAGAAGAGAGCACGAGTGAACACAATACGTTTTATCTATTTTTAGTCGAACAGTTCATAAAACTATTCATTACTATGGATATTGAAAAGCAAGCGTCTACAATTTCCTATAGTATGCCGCCGATAAACTGGCTAATAGGAAGCTAAGATGCATCGTTCTAAACACCTTATCACAACAATACTGACCCTATTGTTGAGTATTTCTGCACACGCTTCAGTATCCCCTGATGGCATTTGGTCTGATTTATCAAATCGAAACATAGTACCCAAGGCGTATGATTACCGCTCTATTAGCGCCCGTTCAGAAGAGCTGGTGAATCAACTAAAAAATGCTCCCTTAGAAGGTTATGGCGAAACAGGTTTAGAATTTTTTCTTCCGCTTCCTAATGGCGAATTTGAAAGAGTCAGTGTTTTTGAATCTCCAATAATGACCCCGGAGCTTGCTGCAAAATTGCCAGAGTTAAAAACCTATAAGGTTTTCGGCTTGGATAACCCTCAAATATCAGGGCGATTAGATGCTAGCCCACAAGGTTTTCATGGGTTCTTAAATACCGAACATGGCGCTATTTATATCGAGCCAGAATCAAGCTATCAACCAAACGCTTCAAGTGAATCATACCGCAGCTTCAATAAATCAAATTTTCCAGCAGCTGAACATGCACATAAATGTACGGTTGTCGGTCACGATCATAATAGTGCTAACCCTCTGCAATCATTGAGCAAAAGGCTTTCAGATAGCTCCGCAATGAGAAGTGCAGGTTCAACGATTAGAACCTACCGCTTAGCTTTAGCCGCTACCGCAGAATACACGGCAGCAGTAAGCGCTGGCACCCCAACGACGGCCAAAGGGCAAGCTGCCATTGTAACGGCCATTAATCGCATCAACGAAATTTATGAAAAAGAAGTTTCGATAAGATTTCAGCTAATTGATAACAGCAATATCGTATTTACAGATGCCGGTACCGACGGTTATACAAATGATAATGGTTTTACTTTGTTGTCGGAAAACCAAACCAAATTAGATACGGTTTTAGGCTCTGCTGCTTATGACATAGGCCACGTATTCAGCACAGGTGGCGGCGGTGTGGCTTCTTTAGCATCGGTCTGTGACACCCCCCGTAAAGCACGCGGGGTTACTGGCTTGCCTAACCCCGTTGGTGATCCTTTTGTCGTTGATTATGTTGCTCATGAAATGGGCCACCAATTTGGTGCACCCCATACCTTCAATGCTGGAGGTAATTCATCGGGTTCATGTGATGATTCAAATCGTCAGGATCATATAAACAGTGATGGTGAAGCATTCTTAGCTGCCTCTGCCTATGAACCTGGCAGTGGTTCTACCATTATGGCGTATGCAGGCATCTGCTATCCTCAAAACATCCAAACTCGCTCTGATCCCTATTTTCATGCGCGTAGCCTAGAACAAATTCGTGAATTTGTTGAAAATGAAGTTCCTTATTCTGATACCCAAGGAGGGTCTTGCGG
>Ga0193963_1000602_pt1 | contig 18693 bp, 18 predicted proteins | sample FB_6_MG_FD_140359 | JGI IMG/M metagenome (GOLD analysis project Ga0193963, IMG submission 140359) | Microbial mat bacterial communities from the Broadkill River, Lewes, Delaware, United States - FB_6_MG | ecosystem: Environmental > Aquatic > Freshwater > River > Microbial mats | place: USA...
ATATTTGCTATAAAACCATTTCTAAAATCATTATTCATGATATAAGTCTAGCTGTAAAAAAGGAAAAAGTCTTGTACAATATTGCTAATTAAAAAACTTCTGGTATTCTTTGGGAGTAAGTCCTATAATAGATTTAAATCTTCTATGAAGATGGCTTTGATCATTAAATCCACAAGCATATGCAGTATTAATTATAGTTTCGCCTTTTTGAAGAAACTGCTTTGCTTTTTCAACTCTTCTATTCATCAAATAAGAGTGAGGAGAACAATAAGCTTTCTCTTTAAAAAGTCTTAAAAAATGATACTTAGATATATCTAATTCATTTGAAATATCATCTAAACAAATATCTAAAAAGAAATTGTCATTCATAAATTCTTTTGCTTTTAAAACCATTTTATCATTATTGGATAGATTATTCTCAGAAGTAAATGATGTATTTAATAAAACTATCTCTTTTAAAACCTCAATAAGATTTGATTCAAATTCCAGTTTTGAAATCTCTTTTTTTTCATCTTTAAAAACTAAGTAGGCTAACCTTTTATAGATTTTTTCATTAAAAAGTGAGAATTTATTAAAGTATATATCTTTTGAGCCAAACTCATCTTTTGAAAGTTTTTCTAATACCGACTTATCAAAATATAATGAGGTATAGTTGTACCCTTCTTCATTATCTGTTCTACAAGAATGTACTTCATCAGGATTTATAGTTAAGATAGCTGATTTTTGGAAGTGATGGCTAAAGCCATCTAGAAAGCCTTTCATATTCCCATCATGAATTAATGAAATTGTGTACTCTTCATGAGCATGTTTATCAAATTCAAAGGAGTTAAAATGACCATTAAAGAAAGTTATCTTCTCTTCAGTATTTGGTTTCCAAAATTTTGCATTGTGAATAATATCTATATTTTTTCCCATAATATAAATTATATCATAGTAAGCTTTTTATTTATTGGATGATATTGCTAATTAAAAAAAGACCCTATTTCTATAAAGTTCTAAAAGAGGTTCTTGCAAAAGAGATTTTGCCTCTTTATAATCTATTTCATTCTCTTCACATATTCTTTTTAGTATCTGACCTATAGATTCTTTTTTATTTAAGTATTTTAATAAAAAGAAAATCAAAGGATTTATCTCTCTATACAAAACATCATTTGTTTCAAAATCATAATATATAACCAAATAGTTTTCACGCTTTGTTTCATGATTTTTATTAATCAAATCAAATTTAAACTTTTTAATTCTTGCACTACTTCTTAGTCTAAAAAAATTATCCCAATTAAAATTTTTTTGCTTCTTTAACCTATACTCTTTCATATAGATTTCAATTTCTATCCAGTCATAATATAAAAGTTCATATAAGTATTTTCTATCATGGAATAGTTTTTCCTTTTTTACAAACTTTCTAAAATCATTTGGCACTTGCCATACAAATGGAGTTTCTGGAGTATTTTTCATAAAAAGGATAATTACTTTTTCTAGTTCAGCATTTGAAATCTGCTCAATAAATAAAGGAAGTGAGTTTTTAATTACCTCATCAAACCTCATAAATACAAGTTTCTGATACACATTTAAAACTGTACCATCAAAACCATCTTTTTGGTCAACTAATATATCAAAAAATCTACCTTGAATATCTTTTTCAATCATATTTTTCTTAGCCATTTTGAACTCTTTTAACAATACTTTTCATCTGTTTATATTCATCTGCTAAAATTTCTAAAGGAGGAACATTATTATCACGCTCTATCATAACAGGTGCATTTATTTGTTTTAAAGTATATTCTAATAGTTTCCATGTTCCAGAATTAATAGGCATACCATGAGAATCTATTTTCATGTTTGAATCTTCATCATGAAAGTGTCCTGCCATATGCATATAAGCCACTTTACTTTTATCTATTTCATCAATAAATTTTCTAGCTTTAAAAGTATGATTTACTGAGTTTACAAATACATTATTCACATCAAGAAGCATTTTTGCTCCTGATTTTTCAAGTACTTCATTTATAAAGTCAACTTCTCTCATCTCAGAATATGGAACATAATAATATGTAGCATTTTCAAGTATTAAATTTCTTTGAATAATATCCTCAACCTCTTTTACTCTATCACTAATATGATTTACCATTTTTTTTGTCATTGGAACAGGGAGAAGTTCATAAGATTGTTTTCCACCAAATGATGAAAAAGAAAGATGTTCAGAATAGTATTCTATTTTATATCTATCTAAAAATTCTTTAACCTGTTTAACAAACTTACGATTAAGTTTGTCAACAGATCCTATTGATAATGATAAACCATGAGCAACTGTAGGTCTAGAAAAAACTGCTTCTTCAAATGCTTTCTCAAAAAGTTTTGGCATATGCATCCAATTTTCTGGAGTAACCTCCCACCAATCAGGCTGAAAATTACTCTTTTTTACATCTAGAAGAAAATCACTTCTTAACCCTAAACCACACCCCTTTACGTTTATCATTATTTATTTACCTTTTATATTTTATTAATTGCTTTCGCCGTTTCATCCACATTTACCAGCACCACAAGAACCTGATGCTTTTTTCTTAGTGTCTTTTTTCATATCTCCACCACATTTACCAGCTCCACAAGAACCATCCATTTTTTTACCAGCTTTTTTAGCGTCTTTTTTCATATCTCCACCACATTTACCAGCACCACAAGAACCATCCATTTTCTTTTCAGTTTTCTTCATGTCACCACCACATTTACCAGCACCACAAGAACCAGATTTTTCACCTGCGTATGCACCTGTACTTGCTAATGCAGCACCTAAAAGAATTCCTGCTAATTTAATTTTTGTATTTTTCATTTTATTTTTCCTTTTTTATATGTTTTATAATTATATTTTGTTTTTTTTAAAACTATTTTAAATTAAAACTATTGTTCAACAGCTTCAACTTCAATTTCAAGTTTTACTTTTTCACCTACAGCAAAACCACCAAATTCAAGTGCCTTATTCCATTTAAGACCAAAGTCACCTCTCTTAATTTTTCCTTTTAAAGTAAACCCAACACGGTTATTACCTTGGAAATCTTTAATTGTACCTATATCTTCAACTTCAAGTTCTACTTCTTTAGTAATACCTCTAATTGTAAGATCACCCGTCATAACACCATCATCTCCATCAGCTTTATATGATTTCATATTAAACGTGATTTGAGGATGTTTATCTGCTAAAAAGAAGTCTTCACTTCTTAAATGATTATCTCTTTTTACAATTCCAGTATCAACTGACTTTGTTTGAATAACAGCATTTAGCTTGTTAAACGATTTAGTTTTATGATCAAAATCAATAGTTGCATCAAAATCATTAAACTCACCTTTTACATTCGTAATCATTAAATGTTTAACTGAAAATCCTACTTCAGTATGACCTGCATCTAATGAATGTGGTGTAGCATTTGCTAAACTGAAAGATAAAACAGATGCTGCAATTACACTTGATAATAGTTTCATTTTATACTCCTTGACTTGTTTGATAAATGAATTTTAATTAATTTCTGTGTAGTCAATGTGTAGATATAAATTTTTATTATATGTTATACTTCTCTTCATGAAGATATTACTATTAGAAGATGATTTAATTTTAAATGAAATAATTGAAGAGTTCCTCGACTCTTTGGAATATGAAGTAATTTCAGTATATGATGGACTTAAAGCAAGTGAACACATATATGATGAGCATTTTGACTTACTTATATTAGATGTAAACGTTCCAAATATGACAGGTTTCGAATTTTTAGCAAATTTAAGAGAAAACAATATAACTACTCCAGCTATATTTATTACCTCCCTTAACTCTGTTGATGACATGGAAGAAGGCTTTAAAGCTGGAGCGGATGATTATCTAAAAAAACCTTTTGAATTAAAAGAACTAGAACTTAGAATAAACAATATAAAAAGACTTCTTCATCTAGAAGAAGATGAAATAATTATTGATAAAAATATTAAATTCAATACTAAATTCAATTATGTAGATAATGAATCAATAAAAACTAAACTTCCACTAAAAGAAGCGCAAATACTAAAGTATCTTGCAAATAATACAGATAGATGTGTATCACAAGATGAATTATCATCAAATATCTGGAGTTATGAAGGTTCACCTACTTCATCTACTATTCGAACATATATAAAAAATATTCGAAAAATTATAGGTGATGAATACATTGAAACAATCAAAGGGGTTGGTTATCGATTTAACAAGAAGTGAGAAGAATACTTTTTTTAGGTTTCTAGGACTATATCTTGGTTCTTCTTTTATATTATTATCAGTGATTTTTTATCTTTTTTATAAAATAGAATCCAAACTTCACTATGATTTAATTACTTCAAATATGCAAAATGTTGCCTCAAAAGTCTCTTCAAGTATCATTTATGCAGATATGTCAGAACTTACAATAAATACAACAAAACTTGCAAAATTTATAAAATACGATTATGCTTTATATGATAAAAATCATCGAAGACTAGCTGGAAATATTGATGATAGAATAAACTTAGGAGAAAGACTTCAAAAAATTGATGACAACTATATACTTGTCGATGCTACACCACGAGGACATTTAGGGGTTTATCATATAGCTATTAAAGAGAATTTTTTTAAAGATAAAATTTCAAAACTTATAGAAGATATTATTTTTTATTTTGTAGTTATCTATTCAATTATTGCTATTATTGGCTATTATCTAGCAAACTTATTTATTAGTCCTATAATAAGTGAAAGAAGAAAGCTAAATAACTTTATAAAAGATACAACTCATGAATTAAATACTCCAATTACTGCTATTTTGATGAGTACAAGTAAAGATGCAGTAGCTTCTGAAAAAAATATGCAAAGGATTAACCTTAGTGCAAAAAGAATCTCTGAGATATATAAAGATTTAGTCTATCTTTTTTTACAAGATAGCAATAAGAAACCTACTCCTTCAAATTTAAAACTAGATGAGATACTAAAAGAACAAATAGAGTACTTTGAAGCTTTTGCTTCAAAAAAACAACTTAAAATCACATCCGAGTTAGAATCAACTACATTTTTAATAGATAAAGAAAACTTTATTAGACTAGTAAACAATATAATATCAAATGCAGTTAAATACAATAATATTGGTGGAGCTATTGATATAAAACTTAAAAACAATATCCTTACAATAAAAGACACTGGGATAGGGATAAAAAAAGAACTTCTAAAAGATATTTTTAACCGTTACTATAGAGCTACTAAAGACCAAGGTGGCTTTGGTATTGGATTAAACATCGTTTACCATATTTGTCAAGAATACAAAATAAAAATAGATGTGAAATCTAAAGAAAAAGAAGGAACAACTTTTACTTTAAAATTAAAAAATTAAATATCTATTTTTTATTAGGACCAAAGTTGTAGTTTTGGAATATTTGAAATTGCATTAATAATATCAGTCTTTGAAACAATCCCCACTAAAACTCCTTCTTCATTAACAACAGGAATTGCATCAAGTTTAAAGTCAATCATAACTTTTGCAACTCTTCTAATATCTGATATTGGATCAACCGTGATTAAATCAGAGAAATATAAGTCACTAAGCTTTTTATTCAAAATATATTTACTATTATCAATATCTTCAATTAATAGATTTAGAATCATCTTTTTATTTATGAGTCCCATAATTTTATTTTCAGAAGAGACAATAGGAATTTGACTTACACTATTCTCCTTTAGCAAATTATATACATCTAGAAGAGATGAATTTTCTTCTATTGAAATACAATTCCTTGTCATTATATCTTTTACATGATAGATGACTTCAGAAGTATCAATATTAGCGATTTCCTTATAAGTATTTATTGCACTCTGATTATAAGAAGTGTCTTTTTGCTCACGTTTTAAATAATCTTGAAAAAGAGTATCATCATCAGGTTTTAAGCTAGGTTTGAAAACTGCATCTGTATTTTTAACTTCATACAAGTTATCTGCAGTACTTCGAAAACTAACACTTCCATTATTATATATAGCAAACATCTATCTTCTCTTCTTTTCTAATTTAAAATAACTGACTCATCATACATTGCTTTTGCTGTTTTTTCAGTTTCTACAATAATATGTGACAATTTAAGTCTCTGTAACAATTCTTTCTCTTCATACTTATTTACTTTTACTATAGTTTTTTTATCTTGAGCCATATCTTTAACTACCTCACATATATGAATCAGCTTTTCACTATTTCCTATTGAAATTATTACAGAAGATGCTTCTTGAATATTTACAGCCTTCAAAATATCTTTCTTAGCGGCATTTCCATATATTACAGGGATACCTTGTTTTTGTCCCTCCATTACTGTTCTTATATCAGTTTCTATAGCTATAAACTTTTTATCATTCTCTTTTATTAGTTTTGAAATATTTTGTCCTAATCTACCAAAACCAATTAAAATAATATGATTCTTTAGCTTTTCACCATGAATTTCATTAATATCCTTATTTCTGTCTTTTTTATTATTTATAAAATCTATTATATTAGATAAGTTCTTTAAAACAAAAGGTGTCATTATCATAGATAAAACAACAGTTACTATTAATATTTGTCCAAGTGTTTGGTCTATTAAGTCTCTTGCAAATGATAATTCAAATATCACGAGAGCAAATTCACCTAATTGGAATAAAGAAATTGCAGTTTTTAATGATGTTCTTTTAGTAGCTGTAAATCTCATGATTATATAAAGAATAACTATTTTAAAGATTATTAAAAGAGGTAATAAAACAACAATACTTCCAATATTTTCATAGATTATATGAAAGTCTAATTGCATTCCAACAGTAATAAAGAAAATCCCTAGAAGTAAATCTCTAAAAGGAATCAAATCTGCTTCAACTTGATGTTTATAATGAGTTTCTGCAATCATCATTCCAGCTACAAAAGCTCCTAATGAATATGAAAAACCAAAAAGATGTGCTAAATAAGATGTCCCAATTACTAATAATAAAATTGAACTTATAAATATTTCATTTGATTTTGTTTTTGCCACACTAAGTAAAAATGGTTCTAACAAATACTTTCCAACAATAAATAATCCAATTAACAAAATTGTTGCATCAATGAAAGTCTGAGTTAACAATGATGAAACAGATTGATTTTCACTAGAGAAAATTGTAATCATAAGAAGAATTGGAATCACTGCAATATCTTGAAAAAGTAAAACTCCTAAAACCTTTCTTCCATATAACTTATTAATATCTCCACTTTCATTTAATACTTTTAAAACAATAGCTGTTGAAGATAATGCTAATGCAAGTCCGATAATTATCGAAGCCTTAATATTTATATCAAATACATAATGTCCCATTAAAGTAAAAATTATTGCTGTGATAATTACTTGAGATGCACCATAAATAAAAACCTCTTTTTTCATTTTTATTAAATGTTTCATAGAAAATTCTAACCCAATAGTAAACATTAAGAATACTACTCCAAATTCTGCTATTTGTTTTAAATCATGGTTATGTACAGCATCATGTAGATTAAAACTATAGGCAATTATTGTTCCTGTAGTGATATAACTAATAATTGTGGGTATTCTAAACTTTTTTAATACAATATTCAATACTGTAGATATTAATAGTGTAAATATAATAATTTCTAACATATCTATTTCTTTCTTTTTTTACGAGTCTTAGAAACTCTATCACTGTTATATTTATACTTTGCTCTTTTTAAAGTATTTACTAAATCAAATGAAACTTTAAACATATTAAGAACATTATTTTTCTCTTCACCTTCACTATTTAATTCAAACTTTTCTGTTAATTCTAAAAAGTTGAAGTTTTCTAAAAAAGGATACAAAGATATTGACTTCTCTTCTTCTAATAACCACTGACTCATCATACTTATAACAATTAACTCTGGAATAAACTTTTTATGTACTTTAGAATGAAAATCAATTCTTTTTGCAATAGAGTCGTAGTATAAAATTAAGGGTTCTTCATTTTTTGCAATTTGTTTATACTCATGATTTACCTTTGCTTTTTGAATTAAAGAAATCAAATAATCTGCATTAACTACACAGACTTTAAGTTCTTCCATTAATTTTTTTAAAACATCATAAACATATTTAGTATCATCCGCATTACCTACTTTTACTTTTACTTCTTCATTTTCAATTCTCTCAAAGCCTTTTTCTAATGCAGTTCTTGCAAAAACAAGTAGTGCTTCAGTTTTTATATCTCTGATTAAGATGGGTTTTATTCTAGCAGGACAATTAACTTCTAGGTTAGTCATTATTTTACTCTTTCAGGTTCTATAAATAGAACTTTTTATCATTTGATTTTCTGATTATTAGAAGAATACTAAAAATGTGTCAACTAACCTAGGTGATATTAGTTGACACTTTATTGACAGTTTTATTTAGAAAAATTGATTTGGAAGATATTATGATTATCTTTATATGAATAACTTATTGAAAAGTCATGTAGTTGCAATATTTTATATACAATATTTAAACCTAATCCATGTCCATTTTGTTGATTTGGTTCTCTTGTAAAGGGTTGGATATAATAAACTAAATTTTTAGATAACTTTTCTGCTTTGTTTTCAATATAAATACTATTTTCTTTAGTAATTATATTTATAGGAAGAGAATCACTGTATTTTATTGCATTATCTATTAAATTTTTAACTGCTAGTGTCAAATAGTAGAAATCAGCATTTATTTGAAATTCATCTTCTATTTCAATATTTAATATTTCTTCATCTTCAATAGATAATTTAGATAAAGATTCAACTATTAAAGTAGTAATCTTAAAGGTACTTTTATCTAAGGTTGCAAAATTTAACTTCTCCCTTTGTAGTAGTTTATTTGTAAGTTCTTCAATATCATAAAACACTTGGTTTATATTATCTATAGAATCTTTATCTTGTGAGGTTTTGATTTTTTCAATCAAAAATTTACCTTTTGTAATTGGTGTTTTTAACTCATGGCTAATATTTCTTAAAAGTTCTTCTCTTGATTTGATAATATCATTCTTTTGTTGTAAATACTTATTGAGGTTATTCGTAATATCACTTAATTCCGTACCTGCTTCTATATCAACTTTTATTACATGTTCATCATTACTTAGCAAATGAAGTATTGCTTCATTTAACTTATTTAGCATATTCTTTATATAGGTTATAAGTTTAGTAGATATTATAAATGAGATGCAAAAAGCAATAAAAACTAAGGCTATTAGTTCTAATTTAATTCTTTTAATAAAGTCTTCTCTATCTTGTTCTGCTTGATTTAATTTATCTTGGAGTTGAGATATTTCCTCTTGTATTAAAAGTTCAGTAGTATTACTAAGTCCTTTAAATTCTCCATTAAAAATGTTTAATTCCAATTCTGCCGCATTATTTAAAATCAAGGTTTCTAAATCTCTTTGAATAAAAACTTGCATAATACTAAAATATTCAAAAATACTATCAAGTTTTTTCTTTTCATTTTTTTCTTCTGCATTGACTAAAACAAACTCTTTTAAACTCCATAATTCATCAAATAAAATATCTGCTTTATTTTTTCTTTCATTTACTATATTCTCTTTTTTTCTATCAACGATAATATCTAGAACTAACCATGCAAAAGATCTATTTAACTCTTGAATTTTTTCTACTCTTCTAATTTGTTCATATCTATTATTTTGTAACTCATGAATAACGCTTAAGTTATAAGTTGAATAGAAAAATATACCTATTATAAAAAGAGTTATAACTAATACTAAAGTAAAAGATACATACAGTTTATTTTTAATTGTCATCTAAAAACTTATACCCTATTCCCCAAACAGATTTGATATATTTTGTGTCTTTTGAATCATCATCTATTTTAAATCTGATATTGCTAATATGCATATCTATTGTTCTATTTCTAGTATCTTCTCTAAGAGAGGTATTTCTAAGTATCTCTTCTCTTGAAATCACTTTATTTGAATTCTTTAATAATAAAACTATTATTTCAAACTCTATTTTTGTAAATTCTATTTCTGTATTATCTAAAAAAATCTGATTTGTACTTTTATTAATTTTAAACCTACCAAAAGTAAGATATTCATCATTAGAATATCTTTTTAAAACAGCGTTTACTCTAAGTACTAATTCTCTTGGCTCATAAGGTTTTGAGAGATAATCATCAACTCCCAATTCATATCCATAAATTTTATTTCCAATATCATCTCTTGCTGTTGATATAATAATAGGAAGGGGTCGTATCTCTTTTAATTTTTTCAATAAGTCAAAACCATCCATTTGAGGAAGACCTAAATCTAATATTGCTAAAGAGTATCCACTTGGATTTTCAGAATATTTTTTTAATGCATCTAAAGGTTTACTAAAAGAATCACAAGATAAATTATAGTCTTTTAAGTACTCATTAACTAAGTTTTGTAAGTTTATATCATCTTCTACTAATAAAATTTTTTTCATTTATTATATTAAAATAATTATCTTCAATTAAAGGTTAAGTTTATAACCAATTGATTTTATAGTTGTAATTCTATCTTTTCCTAATATCTTTCGTAAATTTTTAATATATGTTCTAATAGTCGTAGCAGTAGGAACCTCATCATAAAGCCAATTATTTAAAGATATCTCTTCTATAGAAATTGATTTATTTTGATTTTTTAAAAAATATTCAAAAACTTTTGACTCTGTTTTTGATAAATGGGTCTGAATACCTTCTACTGTTATAAATTTTGTATCATAATTATATGAAATATCTGAACTTAATTTTGCATATCCTGAACTTTCAATCTGCCGAAGTCTTTTTATATTATTTATTCGTAAATCTAATTCACTTAAATGAAAAGGTTTTTTTATATAATCATCAGCACCTGAATTAAAGCCTTTTTCCATATCTTTTGATGTATGAAGAGAAGTTATAAAAATTGTAGGGATATCTATACTATTATCTTTTAATCCTTTTAACAAATCAAAGCCATTTAAAGTAGGTACATTTACGTCAAGTATTAATAAATCAAAAGAGTTATCATAGATAGCTTCCAAAGCCTCTTCTCCATCATAAGTTGAAACAACATCATAATCTAACTCAGTTAAGAACTCTTCAATTATTTCATTTAATAAAGTGTCATCTTCTAGTAATAGTATTTTCATATTATAAGTATAGTAAATTTACTGTGTATTGTATATGGAAAAAGTGATTTATGATATAATCTTCAAACATAAAACTACAAATTAGGAATAAAAGATAGATTTAACTCAAAGTGAAAAAAGAACTTTTATTAGATTTTTTGGACTTTATTTAGGTAGTTCATTTATTTTAATGATACTTGTTGCCTTACTTTATTATCAAAATGAAAAAAAACTATATTTTGATTTAACAAAAACAAAAATGCAAAATGCTGCATCTAATATATCATCAAGAATTATTCTTATTCATATGAGTGGAAAAAAAACTTCTGTGAAAGATTTACTTTTTGAAGATAATTATGATTTCTCCTTGTATGATTCAAAGCAAACAAAAATATATGGAAAGATTCAAGATAAATTAGATTTCACAAAAAAGATTATTGAAAAAGATAAATATTTTATTTTAATTGATAATTCAACATATGGACACCTAGGAGTTTCCTATATTGCGATAAAAGATAATTCATTTTATAAAATACTTAGTGATTTAAAAACAAATATTATTGTTTTATTTCTAATTCTATATTCAATCCTAGCCTTAATTGGTTTTTATTTAGCAAAACTTTTTTTAAAACCAATAAAGGATGAAAGAGAAAAACTAAATACTTTTATTAAAGATACAACCCATGAACTAAATACTCCTATAAGTGCAATTTTAATGTCTTCTGAAAATAACGAACTATCAACCAAACAAGTCATACGAATCAAACTAGCAGCCCAAAAAATCTCAGAAATATATAAAGACTTAACCTACACATTCTTAGAAGAAAGAGATGATGAAACCTTTTTAAAAGAGATATCATTAAATCAAGTAATCAATCAACAACTAAAGTACTTTGAAGCACTTGCAGAAAAAAAGAAGATTACTATAACAACTAACTTAGAAGAAACTAACTTCAAAATAGATGAAAATGATTTTACTAGACTATTCAATAATATAGTATCAAATGCAATAAAGTATAATAAAAAATCTGGACTTGTAGAAATTATATTAAAAAATAAAATACTAACTATTAAAGATAATGGAATAGGAATTGAAGATAAAAAAATAAAAGATATTTTCAATAGATACTATAGAGCTACAAAAGATAGTGGAGGATTTGGTATTGGATTAAATATTGTTCAAAATATATGTTTGAAATACAATATAAAATTTGATGTTCAATCAAAACTAAAAGAAGGGACTACGTTTTCTTTTAAACTTTAAACTTTAAACTCTTCTACTAACTAATTTTAAATTTTCCACACTCTTTCCTCATTAAATAAATAAACTTCTTAAAATTAAAAAAGGAGTCTTTATGAAGTTATTAAAAATAATTTCTATTTTAGCATTGACATTTGGTCTTTTAAATGCAGAGCCCGTAGCTCAAACAGGTGAGAAGAATGGATACACAGTTAAACTGAAATCTGAAAAATCTTTAGTTGTAGGAGAGAATACTTTTTTTGCAACGTTAGAAAAAGATGGTAAAGCAGTAACAACTGCAAAAGTAAAAGCAAAATTCTTTATGCCTGAAATGCCAGGTATGCCATATATGGAATATAAAGATAAAGCAAAACTAATTGATGGAAAATATAAATTTATGATTAATTTTTCAATGGGTGGAACTTGGCAATATCATCTTATGTTTAAAACAGCAGATGGAAAAGTGCATAAAGTTAGATCTAGTGTAAATCTATAGGCAATCTTATGTTTAAAAAATCTCTTCTTATATCAGTTTTAATTGCAAACTTATCATTGATTAATGCCCAAAATATCGCTATAGATAATATTGTAGAAAGCACTTACAGTAATAACTATACATTAAAAGCATTAGAAGAATCAATAAAAAGTGCAAAAGAACAAATAAATCTTTCTTCAAAATGGAAAAATCCAACTCTTACTTTTGGAGCTTCAGATATACAATTTGATGATATAACAAGAAGAGATTTAGAGCCTATGCAAAGTCAGTTTATAGGTTTTTCACAAGTTATTCCTATGGGAGATAAACTTGAGATTGAAAAAAAAATTGCAACAAATGATTATGAAATATCAAAATATTCTGTTGAAGATAAAAAACTACAATATAAATCAAAGATATATGAATATATTTACAAAATAAAATTATTAGAAGAGAGATTATCTCTTTTTGAAGAGTTTAAATCAAACACTTCAAAACTTGAAAATCTATTAACAGAGCTTTATAAATATAACAAAGCATCACAAACACAAATTCTAAATACTCAAATTATGAACCAAGAATTAAATTTAAAATCACAAAAATTAAAAACTATGTTAAATACAATTAATTTAAAATTAGAACAAATTACATATAAAAAAATAGAAGATATAAATATCAATACAAATATAAATGAGATTATACTTTCTAAAGATATAGAATCTCATCCAAAAATTTTATCACTAACGCAAGTATCAAAAAAGCAAGAAAATATTTCTATTCTTGAAAAAGAGAAAAAAAATTCTGATATAAAAGTTTCACTAACATATTTTCAAAGAGATGAAAAATTTGAAGATTATATAAATGTTGCTTTTGCTATTCCATTATCAGTTTATGGAAGTGAAGATATAAAATCTAGAAAAGCAAAATTCAAAACTTTAGAGATTAACAATAAATTAAAAGATATGAAATTAACTTTTAAAAATCAGATTAAAACTTATCAACAAAACATCAATGATTCACTAATAACTTTAAATATTATTAATAAAAATATCATACCAAAATTTAAACAGCTTCAAAAAGTGTTAGAAACTTATAATAGTTTTAACTCTTATAAAAAAGTTGACTCAAAATCTTTAATAAACAATTTTAATGAAATTATAAAATATAGATTAAAAGCTGTCGATGAAAAAGAGAAATATTTCTCGGCACTTGCAAAATCTATCTATTTTACTAAGGAAATATAATGAAACTAATATTTAGTGCCCTACTATTGGGCTTTACAATAGTAAATGCTCAAATCCTTGAAGTTTCACAGTTGTTCAATAAAAAGCTCATTAAAGTACAAAAAGAGCAAATAGGTACTTTAAAAAGCTTTTATGGAACTACTGCTTTAAATGAGACAAAAATTTATGATATCGTCACTAGATTTGATGGATACATTACAAATCTGAACGCAAACGAACAATATAAAACTATAAAAAAAGGAAATCCACTTTTTTCAATCTATTCTGATGAAGTAACTTCAATTCAACAAGAAATTCAAATTGCTAAAAAATTTAATAAATCTTTAGTAAATAGTAATATTGAAAAATTAAAATCATTAGATATAAATTCTTCAACTATAAGAAAAATTAAGACATCAAAAAAACCTATAAAAAATATTTCATTTTATTCTCCAACAAATTCTATAGTCTTACAAAAAAATATAAATAAAGGAAGTTTCGCAAAAAAAGGAAAACTTTTACTTCAACTTGCATCTTTAGATGAACTTTGGTTTATTGCTTCAATATATCAAAAAGATTTATCATTTATAAAAAAAGATATGAAGGCAAAAATATATATAGATGGAATCAAAAATCCTATAGATTCAAAAGTTGATATGATTTACCCAACACTTGATTTAAAAACAAAAACTGTTGATGTTAGATTTGTGATACCAAATAAAGATTTAAAACTTTATGCAAATATGTTTGGAAAAATAAATCTAAAAGCAATCAAGAAAGAGATGTTAACCTTACCTAAAACCGCAGTTCTTAGAAAAGGAAATAAGTACTTTGTTTTTCAATACCTTTCAAAAACAGAGTTTGAACCAATAGAAATAAAAGCAAAAAGAATAGCTTCAAATAAATATGAAATATTAGACGGGATAGAAGAAGGACAGCAAGTAATAAACAATGCTCTGTTCTTACTTGATTCTGATGCTATTACAAATGGACTTTACAGTTCAGATGATGATGACTGGTAGGAAACTCTTATGGTAGAAAGTATAATCTCATATAGTATTAGAAATAAATTCCTAATTCTTTTCTCTGTTATTGCTTTAACAGTTGCATCATTTTGGGCAGTAAAAAATACAAGCCTTGATGCCTTACCTGATCTTTCACCTCCTCAAGTAATTGTTCAAGTTAAGTGGGCAGGTCAGAGTCCAAAAACAATTGAAGAACAAGTATCATATCCACTAATATCAAACTTGATGTCTTTGCCAAACATAGATACAGTAAGAGCTATGAGTTCTTTTCAAAATGCTTTGATATATATTATATTTAAAGATGGAACTGATCTTTATGATTCTAGAAATAGAATCTTAGAACAACTTTCACAACTTCAAGGAACTTTTCCAGATGGTGCAAATGTTGCAATTGGTCCAGATGCAACAGGTGTAGGTTGGGCTTATGAATATGCTTTAAAATCAGATACTAAATCTTTAGATGAATTAAGAACATTGCAAGACTATTATTACAAGTATGCTTTACTTGGAGTAGATGGAGTAAGTGAAATTGCATCTATTGGTGGATTTATAAAAAACTATGAGATTACACTAAATCAAGATAAATTAGTTCAATACAATATTTCTATTCAAGATGTTAAAAAAGCACTTACTTTTAATAATGATGAAAAAGGTGGACGAATCATTTTAGAAAATGGTTTTGAACATATGATTCAAGCTAAAGGTTATCTAAAAAGTATTGTAGATATTGAGAATATTACTATTAAAACAAATAGTTCAATTCCACTTAAAATAAAAGATATAGCCGAAGTAAATATCACTTCTACAAATAGACGAGGGATGGTTGATTTAAATGGCCAAGGTGAAACGGTTGGAGGAATTGTTATTGTAAGATATGGAGAAAATCCATATGCAGTTATTAAAGCAGTAAAAGAAAAAATCAAAACATTAAGTGTAGATGGAGTTGAAGTAGTTGAGACATACGATAGAACTTCTTTGATTGATAAAGCAATAGATACTCTTAAAAATACTCTTATAGAAGAGTCTATTATTGTTATGATTGTTACAGCCTTATTTCTATTTCACTTTAGATCTGCACTTATTATTATCATAACTCTTCCAATAACAGTTTTATTTACATTTTTACTTATGAAAGTTTTTGGAATAGGTTCAAATATTATGAGTCTTGGAGGAATTGCAATTGCAATTGGTGCGATGGTTGATGCAACTATTGTAATGGTTGAAAATGCACACAAATATCTTCAAGGAAAAGAAAATATTTCAAATGAAGAACGGATAAAAATTATAATCAAATCTGCAAAACAAGTAGGACGTCCTATATTTTTTGCACTTATTCTTGTAGTTGTTTCTTTCTTACCAATCTTTGCTTTAACAGGACAAGAAGGAAGATTATTTACTCCTTTAGCATTTACTAAATCTTTTGCGATGATTAGTGGAGCAATTCTATCTATTACAGTAGTACCAATACTTATGATTTTTCTTATTCGTGGGAAACTTTTAAGAGAAGATAAAAATCTATTAAATAAGTTTTTCATTTTTCTTTATTCTCCTATTTTAAAATTGTCATTGAAACTTAGATATCTTATTGTTTTGATTTTTATAGGAACAATTATTCTTGCATACCCAGTTTATAAAAAACAGAACTGGGAATTTATGCCAATGATGAATGAACAAACTTTTATGTATATGCCAGTAACCCCCTATGGACTTGGTATCGATTTAGCAAAAGAGTTAACACAAAAAACAGATAAAGTTTTAAAATCATTCCCCGAAGTTGATACAGTTTTTGGAAAAGCAGGACGAGCTCAAACAGCAACTGACCCTGCTCCACTTGCTATGATTGAAACTATTGTTACATTTAAACCAGAAGATCAATGGCGAGAAGGAATGACCTATAAAAAGCTTATGCATGAGATGGATCAAAAACTTCAAGTAGCTGGTCTTATAAATTCTTGGACATATCCAATTAGAGGAAGAATTGATATGCTTCTTACTGGAATTAGAACTCCTCTAGGAATAAAACTATATGGTAATAATCATGAAAAATTAGAAGTAACAGCAGGAGAAATTGAACAGAAGTTAAAAAAATTTGATAAAACACTTTCTGTATCAACTGATAAAATTAACTCTGGGTACTATTTAAATATTGAAGTAAAAGAAGAGATGCTTGCAAGATTTGGAATTACTAAAAACGATGTACTTTCTACTATCTCACTAGGAGTTGCAGGAGCAAAAATATCTACTTATTTAGATGGTCTTGAAAGATACCCTATAAGTTTGCGATTTGAAACAACACAAAGAGAAGATATAACAGTTTTAAATAACTTACAAATAAAAACAAAACTTGGGTTTCAACCTCTTGAAATGTTTGCAAATTTAATTTATGAAGAAGGACCTTCTGTTATTAAATCAGAAAAAGCTTTAAATGTTAACTTTATCTATATTACACCTAAGAATGGTATCTCTGCAAAACAATATAAAGATGAAGCTAAAGAACTTTTAAAGGATAAAAAACTTCCTGAAGGCTTCTATTATGAATGGGCTGGACAAAGTGAATATCTAGAATCAGCAATGCAAAGATTGATTTATATTATTCCTTTAACCTTCGTAATTATATTTATTCTAATATATTTTGCACTAAGAAATATTACATACACAATGATAATATTTTTTACTCTTCCATTTGCACTAACAGGTGGAATCTTTTATCTTGAATATTTAAATTTTAATATTTCAATTGCTGTTATTGTTGGTTTTCTTGCCCTTCTTGGCGTTGCAGCGGAAACTTCTATTGTAATGATAGTTTATCTACATGAAGCAATGTTAGAATTAAAAGATAAATATATTAAAGCAGAAAAAGCACATATTTTCCAAGCAATATATAAAGGAGCTGTTTTAAGGCTTCGTCCAAAACTTATGACACTATTTGCCATATTAGGTGGTCTAATTCCCATTATGTATATTAATGGTGTAGGTAGTGAAGTTATGCAAAGAATTGCTGCTCCTATGATAGGAGGTATGATTAGTTCGGCATTTTTAACTTTGATTATAATTCCTGCAATATTTTATATCTTGGCATTAAAACAAAAAGGTAAGATGGCAGATTGTGATTTATCACATTAAAGATTTAAAATACACGGTTACTACACAAAAAAAACATATAATACGTTTACATCATATGACATATAATGAAACTTGTTAAATAATTCAACATTTTTTAACTTCTCCTCCTAATCAAGTTTCATTATATAAAACTGACAAAAGTTTAAAAAAATTGATAATATAAATTTGAATATTTTATTTGAATAGATTTAAATAAGTATTAATAAAAAAGATCTTTAAAAGATCTTTTTTTATTAATTATTGTTGAAAGATTAGTATTGTCTTCTTGGTCTTTCTTCTCTTGGTTTAGCTTCATTTACTCTTAAACTTCTACCTTCGCAGTCGTTCCCATTTAATGCTTCAATCGCTTCATTACCTGCAATTGATGTTTCCATTTCAACAAAACCAAAACCTTTTGATCTACCTGTTTCTCTATCCATGATAATTTTAGCGCTTTTAACTCCACCAAACTTAGCGAATACCGCTTCTAAATCACTATCACTCATTCTATATGACA
>Ga0193963_1000604_pt1 | contig 18673 bp, 15 predicted proteins | sample FB_6_MG_FD_140359 | JGI IMG/M metagenome (GOLD analysis project Ga0193963, IMG submission 140359) | Microbial mat bacterial communities from the Broadkill River, Lewes, Delaware, United States - FB_6_MG | ecosystem: Environmental > Aquatic > Freshwater > River > Microbial mats | place: USA...
ATTTCTGAGTGGACCCAAGCGTATTGGTATTACATGGTTGCTGTGATTGTAGGGTTTGTAGTCAGTTTAAAACAGGCACTTGCTCGCTCTCCCGCTTTTAAAGATAAGTTTGAAGCCGGGCTATTAAAAGCACCCGTATTTGGCGACTTATTAATGAAAGCCGCTATTGCGCGTTTTGCACGTGTACTATCAACCACCTTTGCTGCTGGTGTTCCACTAGTAGAAGCCTTAGATTCTGTTGCCGGCGCGGTAGGTAACTCGGTTTATCGCAAAGCTGTTTTTAATGTGCGCGATGAAGTATCACAAGGCCAGCAAATGCACTTTGCCATGAGAGCCACGGGGGTATTCCCTAATATGGTTGTGCAAATGACCAGTATTGGTGAAGAATCCGGTGCATTGGATAGTATGCTGTCAAAAGCGGCTGACTATTTTGAAGATGAAGTTGATAATGCCGTTGATAATTTAACCGCATTAATGGAACCTTTAGTCATGTCATTCTTAGGGGTAGTTATTGGTGGCATGATCGTCGCAATGTACTTACCAATCTTCGAAATGGGTAAAGCGATTTAATGACTTTTTTATTAAATAGTGTGCAACTAGCATCCTTTGCTGATGTTGCACACTACCTGCAACATCAACCTTATGCATTACCTGTTATTGTTCTTATTCTGTCTCTACTGATTGGCAGCTTTCTAAATGTTGTCATACTTCGCTATCCGATCATGCTGTTTCGCAGCTGGTTAATTGATAGCAAAGATCTTAGAGAAAACTTACCCGAGCACGATGCCCTTAAGAATTTAGACTCTCCGTATACGCTTTCTAAACCAGCATCGCACTGCCCTCGCTGCCACAGTCCTGTTAAAGCGTGGCAAAACATTCCGATTATTAGTTACCTATTATTAAAAGGTAAGTGCTCTGGTTGCGCTGAACATGGCAAAGAAACTAAAATTTCTATTCGCTATCCACTGGTCGAATTGGCGACTGGCTTATTAAGCCTAGCTTTGCTTGTTAAATTTCCATTTTCCATTCAGCTAGCCGCCATGCTGGTATTTACTTGGTCGCTCGTCGCAATGAGTATGATCGATATCGACCACCAAATCTTGCCTGATGCCATGACTCTGTCGCTAATGTGGCTCGGCTTAATTTTGAATATTAATGGTACTTTTGTTGATTTAGAAAGTGCCGTTATTGGCGCCATGGCTGGCTATTTGTCACTATGGTCGGTCTTTTGGCTATTTAAGCTCGCCACAGGCAAAGACGGTATGGGTTATGGGGACTTCAAGCTATTAGCGGCATTAGGTGCTTGGTTTGGTTGGCAGTTCTTACCAATGATTATTTTATTATCATCACTCGTCGGTGCCGTAGTTGGTATTGCTGGCATTATAATAATGGGCCGCGATAAAAACATCCCGATTCCTTTTGGCCCGTATTTAGCAGCCGCTGGTTGGATTGCAGCGATGTGGGGTACTGAGATTATGGACTGGTACTTACCAACTCTTTAGGAGGGTTGGTTCTTTAGGATATTGATAAAATGATTGTTGGTTTAAGTGGTGGTATTGGTAGTGGTAAAACAGCAGTAAGTGATCGCTTTAAAGCACTAGGCATTCATGTGGTGGATGCCGATATTGCAGCCCGTACCATTGTTGAGCCCCATAAACCGGCCTGGCAGGATATTAAAGAATTCTTTGGCCCTGAGGTTTTATTAGAAAACCAAACACTCAACCGCGCTTGGTTACGCCAACAAGTATTTGCCGATAATGATAAACGTAAAAAGTTAGAAGCAATTACTCACCCACGCATTCGTGAGGAAATCATTCGTGATTTAAAAGAATCAACGTCTGCTTACACTTTATTGGTATCGCCGTTATTAATCGAAAGTGGCCAATATAAGTTGGTTGAGAAAGTCATCATTATTGATGTACCCGAAGAGGTGCAAATAGCCCGCACCTGTTCCCGCGATAATAACGATGTCGAACAAGTGAAACGCATCATCGCGGCACAATTACCCAGAAAAGAGCGCTTAAGCCACGCAGATTGGGTTGTTGATAATAACCTACCACTAGAAACGCTTGATAGCCGCATAGAAGCATTACACCAAGAGCTAATGCAGCTCTGAATTCTGCTGTTCCATTTCCCATTGCTGAGACATCATTTCTTCTTCAACCGTTTTGCCAGGAATGGCATGGCTGCCATCAGCCCAAGCGCCTAGGTCAATGAGCTTGCAGCGCTCACTGCAAAAAGGACGGTCTTTGGCTTTTTCCGACCAAACAACTTGCTTACTGCAGGTTGGACATTTTACTTTCATAAACTTTTCCTCGTTGCTCTTCTTAATTGCTCTTCTTAATGGTTCTTTTTGCTTGCACTTATTGATTGAAGCAGCGAATACCTGCAATACCCTGAGCGCCCTGCTGAATGCTACTTTCCAGATCCAATAGCTGCATACCACCTAAGGCATAACACGACACTCTAGACTGCTCAACTATCGCTTTAAAACCTGTCCAATCCAAAGCGTGTGCTTTTGGGTGCGTTAGCGTTTTATGCACAGGAGAAACAAGTACATAATCAGCCAATTCTTGCGCCATTTCCAATTCAGCCAAATCATGGCATGCCATGCTTAACCACTGGCTTAAAGGAATTGGACGTTCAGCATAATGCTTAGCCGATAAATGCAAACCATCGGCAAAGGCTATTTGATACCAATCTAATGGGCAATTCCAAATCAGCTTACTGCCTGCTTCATGGCAAAGACCATAAAGCTTCATTGCCAATTGCGTATATTGCAACTGGTCTAAACTCGGCGCACGTAATTGAATCCAGACATCATTATGATTTTTTAACGTATTTGCGACCTGGCTTAAGATAATATCAGGATCACGATTATCTTGGCTAATAGCGATTTTCTTCGGCAATAACAACGCATCAATAATTGCTTTGTTCGCTGCTGGGAATTCATACTCAGCCAGTTCCGATTGCTTAACCCAAGCCAAAGGCTGACCTTCTCTACCAAAAGCTTCTTCGCCAAGAGCTTGTTTAAAATCACCCGCATTGTATACCGCCCATACATCGAGCAAAACGGACTTATCGGTATAATGAAAGGGAATAGAAATAAGCGGGCGCATATCATCAATACATGCGTTGAAGCCCAATTCCTCTTCCAGTTCACGCTGCAAAGCAATTTGAACAGATTCCCCTTCTTCCACCTTACCACCTGGGAATTCCCATAAACCGCCTTGGTGCTGATGATCAGCACGCTTAGCGATTAAAATGCTGGGGATTTGCGAATTCAAATTTTTATCTGAATAGGCACAATCAAAAATCACCCCCACCGCTACATGAACCATTTTTTTCATTGTTTTATGCACGCAATACTAAGAGCGATAATCAGCGTTAATACTGACATATTCATGGGAGAGATCCGTTGTCCAAACTCGCTCGGTGACATCACCACGACCTAAACGGATGCTGATGGTAATTTCTGCTTGTGCAAAAATAGCCGCACCAGCCTCTTCGGTATAACTGGCTGCACGGGCACCGCTTTTCACGATGCAAACATCATCAAGATAGATATCAATATCTTCTAAAATCATATTCTGCACACCTGCACGACCAACCGCAGCCAAAATACGGCCCCAGTTTGCATCACACGCGAACAGAGCGGTTTTAACCAAAGGAGAATGCGCAACCGTATAAGCAACATCTAACGCTTCTTGAACGCTTTTCGCTTGCTGAACTTCCATGGTCACAAACTTAGTAGCCCCTTCACCATCGCGCACAATGGCATGAGACAAAATCATAAAGGCGTCTAACAAGGCAGTATAAACTGCAGAATAACGAGGATCTTCTTTGCTGCTAATCTCCACCATATCCGCTTGTGCCGTGGCAATTAACATACAAGAATCGTTAGTCGACGTATCACCATCAATGGTGACGCGGTTAAACGACTTATCGGCAAACTCTTTGCACATAACATCCAGCAAGGGCTTAGCAATCACCGCATCGGTAGTCACATAAGCCAACATCGTTGCCATGTTTGGCATAATCATACCGGCGCCTTTTGAAATACCCGAGATAATAATCTCTTCGTTTGCGCTATCTTCATTCGTAGTGATCATGACTTGCTGACTATAGCCTTTAGGCAAAGTATCCGTCGTCATAATGCCTTCGGCCGCCGTAGGCCAAACATGTGAATCCAGCTTTTCTAAAGCAGGAGACAAGCCAGCAAGCAACTTAGTCATTGGTAAAGGTTCACCAATAACACCGGTAGAAAACGGTAAAACTTGATTCGCTTCAACACCTGCTAATTTAGCAAGTTCTTCACACGTCACTAGCGCATCCGTCATACCTTGAGGACCCGTACCGGCATTTGCATTGCCTGTATTTATCACAAAATAACGAGTATCGGCTTCACTCAAATGCTTCTTAGCCACTTGCACAGGCGCTGCACAAAAGGCATTTAGAGTGAATACACCACTGACTCGGCTACCTTCAGCCAATTCAAAGATCACTAGATCATTTCGATCTTGGTATTTAATACCCGCTTGAGCAATACCAATGCGAATGCCCTTTACGGGGTGATAATTTTTTAATACTTCTAAGCCGACAGCCATGTTGTTCTCACTATCTTAGATATCTAAGCGTTAATAATAATTAGCTTCAGAATATTATATCATCGAGATCCATAATTAGGTGTTTGTAGAAGGCATATGAGAGGCACGAATGCCGAACCTAAGGCTACAAGGAAGTATTTACGTCGTTGCCTGGAATAAATACCTAATAATGAATCGCTTTAATAAACTATCAGCAATTAAATAAATCTCTTAATGCCATTTTACCTGCATTATTTTAATCTTTCATAAAAAAGGGCAGCCTAAGCTGCCCTCTTTTATTGCCTACCCAATCATTAGATTAGGCATTCAATTTACCGTGACACTGTTTATACTTTTTGCCAGATCCACAAGGACAAGGCTCATTACGACCGACCTTTTTATCTTCGCGAACAAAAGGCTGAGCAGCTTCAGCAGGTGCTTCGCTAGCATCGACATCAGAGTCTTCATTGCCTTCTGCGGTAATACTTTCTGCGGCGGCATGCTGATAGCTTGACTGTTGAGCCTGAGCTTCTGCTTGAGCGCGTCGCTGCTCTTCCATTTCACGCACATCTTCTTCCTGACGTACCTTCACATGAGAAAGAATACGAATACTTTCACGCTTCATATTTTCCAATAACTCTTGGAACAACTCAAATGCTTCACGCTTATACTCTTGCTTTGGATTCTTCTGCGCGTAACCGCGTAAATGAATACCCTGACGCAAGTGATCCATCGTTGCCAAATGCTCTTTCCAAAGATTATCAACGATCTGCAACATCACTTGCTTCTCGAACATACGCAATGGATTTGCCTGTCCTGGCTCTGTTTCTATCGAATCTTCTTTCGCTTTATAAGCATCATTTAACGCAACGGTAATACGCTCACGTAAATTTTCTTCATAAAGCTTATCGTCTTCATCTAACCACTGCTGAAGTGGTAAATCCAAATCAAACTCAGACTTCAATTCATTTTCAAGACCAGAGATATCCCACTGTTCTTCTAAGCTTTGACGAGGAATATGGCTATCAATGACTTCTTGTAAAACATCGTGACGAATATTAGCAACCACTTCAGAGATATCATCAGAGGCCATAATGTCATTACGCTGATCGTAAATCACACGACGCTGATCATTAGCAACGTCATCGTATTCTAATAATTGCTTACGAATATCGAAGTTACGACCTTCAACTTTACGCTGAGCCTTTTCAATCGCATTACTCACCATGCGATGTTCAATTGACTCGCCTTTTTCCATGCCTAACGCTTTCATCATTTTGCGAATACGATCCGACATGAAAATACGCATTAAGCTGTCTTCTAACGATAAGAAGAAACGAGAAGAACCTGCATCCCCTTGACGACCTGCACGGCCACGTAATTGATTATCAATACGGCGTGACTCATGACGCTCTGTTGCAATAATGTGCAAACCACCGGCCGCCAATACATCATCATGACGTTGCTGCCAAGCCGCTTTAATATCAGCAATTTGCTGTTCTGTTGGATTATCTAAAGCAGCAACTTCAACTTCCCAATTGCCACCTAATACAATATCAGTACCACGACCTGCCATGTTGGTAGCAATCGTAATAGAACCAGCCGCACCGGCTTGGGCAATAATTTGTGCTTCTTTTTCGTGCTGTTTCGCGTTTAATACGCTGTGCTCAACCTTCGCGTCTGTTAACGCCTGAGATAATAATTCAGATGTTTCAATAGACGCAGTACCTACAAGTACCGGACGATTTTGCGCAACTACCGCACGAATTTCCTCAATCACAGCTTGATACTTTTCAGCCTGAGTTAAGAAAACCAAATCGTTATAATCAATACGCTTAACGGGCTTATTCGTAGGAATAGCCACAACCGCTAAATTATAAATCTGATGGAATTCAAAGGCTTCCGTATCGGCCGTACCCGTCATTCCACTCAGTTTGTTATACAAACGGAAAAAGTTTTGGAAAGTAGTCGAGGCCAACGTTTGGCTTTCGGCCTGAATATTTACGCCTTCTTTTGCTTCAATCGCCTGGTGTAAACCCTCACCCCAGCGACGGCCAGGCATAGTACGGCCTGTATGTTCATCAACAATAACGATTTGGTTATTTTGAATGATGTAATCGACGTTTTTCTGATAAATAACATGAGCGCGCAACGCCGAATTAACATGATGCAATAGCGTCAAATTTGAAGAAGAGTACAAGCTCTCACCTTCTTTCAATACTCCTTCTTTTTCTAGCATTTCTTCTACATATTCATGACCCCATTCGGTCAATTCAATAGAACGCTGCTTTTCATCAAGAATATAATGGCCTTTCTTCTCTTCTTTGCCTTCTTCAGCTTCAATATGCTGAGTTAGCTGAGGAATCAGAATGTTCATCTTTTTATACAAAGCTGAACTGTCTTCTGCAGGGCCTGAAATAATAAGCGGTGTACGAGCTTCATCGATTAAGATCGAATCAACCTCATCAACAATAGCAAAGTTCAACTCACGCTGAGATTTTTCTGCCGTAGAGAAAGCCATGTTATCGCGTAGATAATCAAAACCAAATTCGTTATTCGTGCCATAGGTGATATCGCAGTTGTACTGAGCACGCTTACTTTCGGCGTCCAAACCTGGGACAACAATACCCAAGGTTAAGCCTAAGAATTCATACAAAGGGCGCATCCACTCAGCATCACGAGCGGCTAGATAATCGTTCACCGTCACAATGTGAACGCCTTTTCCAGTTAAAGCGTTTAAGTAAGTAGCCAAAGTACCTACAAGCGTTTTACCTTCACCGGTTCGCATCTCAGCAATATTGCCTTCATGCAACGTCATACCACCAATTAACTGAACGTCAAAATGACGCATTTTCATAATGCGCTTACTGGCTTCACGACAAACAGCGAATGCCTCTGGCAATATAGAATCTAATGACTCGCCACTGGTAATACGTTGTTTAAATTCTGGAGTTTTTGCTTGCAGTTCACTATCTGAGAGTGCACTTAGAGACTCTTCGAGAGCATTAATTTTTACAACGACTTTCCCCATGCGCTTTAATTCGCGGTCGTTTTTGCTACCAAAGATTTTACTAAATAAATTACCGATCATGATTAATGTTTTTAAACCCAAAAATAGAGACGCAAGAGATACCAGCAAGACCAATAGGGGTCTTTAAATAAGGCATTCCCATATTTATAACAAAAAAGAGAGAGATTACAAAGATTTAGCGCAAGGTACGGTGCAAATAAGCGGCAGGATCAACGGTACGACCGTTTTTGTAGACTTCAAAATGAACATGAGGACCAGTAGATCGACCACTGCTTCCCATTGCGGCAATGACATCGCCTTTGCGCACAACGTCGCCAAGTTTTACCTTGATCTCTGCGCTGTGAGCATAACGCGTTTTATAGCCGTTACCATGATTGATCTCAACGAGCTTGCCATATCCATAGCGATCACTTGCCCAAGTAACAACACCTGAAGCAACAGCAATAACATCGGAACCTTGCTTACCCGCAAAATCGACACCTGCATGCCACGCTAAACGCCCATTAAATGGATCGGTTCGCTTGCCATAACGAGATGACATCCAGCCGCGTTTAATTGGGCGACCAGCAACAAAGGTATCGGCCTTAATCTTATTGGCTAATAGTAGATCATCTAGTACTTCTAACTGCTGCTCACGACGATCAATCTTAAGAGCAAGATCATCCAATACCGATTGTATTTCAGGAGCTTGATACGTTTCACCTAACGTACCTGGGCCTCCTACGGCAGGAACCGCAGAAAAATCAAACTCATCACCATTGATTTTAGTGATGTCAATTAAGCGTTCACCCAATGCATCAATTCTAAGAAGCTTAGCCTGCAACTGAGCTAAGCGCAGCGTTAAGCCATCAAGCTCTTGGTCTGCATGCTGTTGGATTTTTTGTAATTCTTGGCGCTGTTCATCAAGGTCTTTTTCCCAGGCTTTCGCAGCAACAGGATCTAACAAGCCTTGGTCAGCAAGATGAGCTGCTAATAAATACCCCGTCGCACCCATAGCAAACGGCAAGATACACAAAGAACTCAGTAGTAAGAAACGCGCTACTGGCCCTAGAGAGTATGTTTTCGATTGCCCATGCCGTTTACCGACGATAATAATATTCATAACTACTAGTATAGCTGCCTCAACAGTAGGTTTATGTATTTATTGTTATTTTTAGTTGCCAGATACAATAAAGGCCATGTTTTAAATGGCCTTTATGGAGAAATATATCAATCTCTATGACTTTTCAAGATAGTATCTGAAAAGGCTAGATTGCTGCAACAGGTTTTGTATATGAGATCGGAGCATTACCTTCTTCATACTCCACAAACTCCCAAGCATCTGTCTGTAGCTCTAGTGCTCTTAGCAGTTTGTTATTCAAGCCATGGCCTGACTTATAACCAACAAACTCACCCATCAAGCTATGCCCAAGCAAATACAAGTCACCCACGGCATCCAAAATCTTGTGTTTTACGAATTCATCTTCATAACGCAAACCGTCTTCATTCAGTACACGGTACTCATCCACTACAATGGCATTATTAACACTGCCACCTAATGCTAAGTTTTTAGAACGAAGGAACTCAATATCCTTCATGAAACCAAATGTACGAGCACGACTTACTTCTTTTACGAAAGAAGTAGAAGAAAAGTCTAAACTGGCTTTCTGTGCGCTTTGCTTAAAAGCAGGATGATCGAATTCAATTTCAAAAGTTACTTTGAAGCCATCATAAGGAACAAAAGAAGCTACTTTGTCACCTTCACGTACTTCGACTTTCTTTTTAATACGAATAAATCGCTTCGCTTTTGACTGTTCAGCAATACCCGCCGATTGAATTAAGAAAACAAAAGGTCCGGCGCTGCCGTCCATAATTGGCACTTCTTGTGCGCTTAATTCAACAATTGCATTATCGATACCTAAACCTGCCATGGCAGATAAAAGATGCTCAACCGTATCAACACGCACGCCGTCTTGGACGAGTGTTGTCGACATTGTAGTTTCACCCACATTGGTCGCTTTTGCCTGAATATCAACAACAGGGTCTAAATCAACGCGTCGAAATACAATACCGTGATCGACAGGTGCTGGCATAAGCGTCAGGTAAACTTTTTCACCGGAATGCAAGCCTACACCCGTTGCGCGAATTGTATTTTTAAGAGTACGTTGACGAATCATGTCGATTTACCACTATCTATTGATTAAAACTAACTAATTATTATTAAAAGCGGCTCATTATACCTAGTATAGATGAGCGCGCCAGTAACGTTTCGTTAATCAGCCTGGCGACGCAAAAAAGCAGGAATATCTAAATAATCCATATCTTTCGCTTTCGCGCTATCTACTTGATGTGCTTGAGCTGCAGCCGCTTGATGACGTACATGTGCAGGCTTATCTAACTCTGCATAGTCTGCCGCGGTTGTTGGCACTTTCTTTACATTCGCTCCAGGAGCGATTGTATTATCTATAACTTTCTTTGGTTTTTCAGCGCTTTCTTTAAAGCCTAAACCAGTTGCTACGACTGTGACCTTTAATTCCCCACTTAGTTCAGGGTCGATTACAGTACCAACAACAACCGTTGCATGTTCAGATGCAAACTCTTCAATAACTTCACCGACTTCGGTAAATTCACCCAAGGTAAGATCTAAGCCTGCGGTAACGTTTACTAAGATGCCACGAGCACCTTGTAAATCGACATCTTCCAATAAAGGACTACCAATAGCGGCTTCTGCTGCTTCACGAGCACGATTATCGCCACTGGCGGAACCTGTACCCATCATTGCTTGTCCCATTTCAGACATCACCGTACGCACATCGGCGAAATCGACGTTAATCATACCCGGGCGCATGATCAAATCTGCGATACCTTGTACTGCACCTAACAAAACATCGTTAGCGGCACTAAAAGCATCTAATAAACTACTATTTTTACCTAATACGCTCAGCAGCTTTTCATTAGGAATAGTAATTAAGGAATCCACGCTTTCTGCTAACTGAGTTAATCCTTGCTCAGCAATAACAGAACGTTTTTTACCTTCAAACGGGAACGGTTTTGTGACGACAGCAACCGTCAAAATACCTAATTCTTTTGCGACTTCAGCAACTACAGGTGCACCACCAGTACCCGTGCCTCCCCCCATACCTGCTGTGATGAAAATCATGTCAGCACCGCTGATAGCTTCAGCAATACGATCACGATCTTCCATAGCGGCTTGACGACCCACTTCTGGATTCGCGCCAGCGCCTAAACCTTTGGTTACGGCACCACCTAATTGAATAACAGAACGAGCCTCTACTTTTCGTAGTGCTTGCGAATCTGTGTTAGCGCAGATGAATTCTACACCTTCAATATTATTGGCAACCATGTGTTGTACGGCATTACCACCACCGCCACCAACACCGATAACTTTTATTACTGCACTTTGCGGCAGTTCTTCTGCTAATTCGAACATATCCCCTTCCCGTTGCTGAGACATAGCTCCTTCTCCTTTTTTGAGCTTAGCGCAATGCGCTAACGCTATTAAATATTAAAAATTGTTTTGAATCCAATGTTTTACGCGTGAAAAGAAGTCAATTGGCGCTTCTTCTCTATTATTCGTTTTAATTGGGTCGTTTTGCTGCATTGCTGCATATAACAACAGGCCAACAGCCGTTGCATATATGGGATTATTAATTACATCGGTTAGTCCAGTCACACCAATAGGCTTAGCTAAACGTACTGGCATATGAAAAATTTCTTCTGCCAATTCAACCACGCCTTCCATCTTCGAAGTCCCCCCTGTCAAAACGATACCCGCGGCTACAAGTTCTTCGTAACCACTGCGTCGTAATTCTGCTTGAATTAAAGTAAATAATTCGTCGTATCTTGGCTCAACAACTTCCGCTAAAGCCATGCGCGATAAATCCCTTGCTGGTCGCTCACCCACACTTGGAACTTTAATTGTTTCGTCTTCTTTCGCGAGCTGAGTTAAAGCACACGCATACTTAATTTTAATTTCTTCTGCATGCTGAGTCGGTGTACGTAATGCCATGGCAATATCATTCGTGACCTGATCTCCAGCAATAGGAATAACCGCCGTATGACGAATGGCTCCATCAGTAAATATTGCAATATCGGTTGTACCACCACCAATATCAACCAAGCACACACCCAACTCTTTTTCATCTTCCGTTAAAACCGCATAACTAGAAGCCAACTGTTCCAAAATAATATCGTCAGTTTCTAGCCCACAACGCTGCACGCAACGTTCAATATTTTGTGCCGCGTTCATGGCACCTGTAACCATATGAACTTTCGCTTCTAAGCGAACACCTGACATGCCAATCGGTTCTTTAATACCTTCTTGAGTATCTATCGAATACTCTTGTGGCAATACATGTAAAATTCTATTTTCACCATGAAGCTGAACCGCTTTCGCCGCTTCGATCACACGCTCAATATCGCCATAAGTCACTTCGCGATCTTTGATGGCTACCATGCCATGAGAATTCATCGATTGAATGTGGCTTCCTGCAATGCCAGCATAAACAGAATGAATTCTGCAGCCTGCCATTAATTCAGCTTCTTCAACAGCACGCTGAATCGACTGCACAGTAGATTCAATATTAACGACCACACCTTTTTTCATACCACGACTAGGGTGTGATCCTAAGCCAACAATTTCAACACCCCCCTCAGCAGTCATCTCACCAACGATTGCGACAACTTTTGATGTGCCAATGTCCAGTCCAACCAGCATTTTTTGCGGCCCTTGACTCATGCTACTTCTCCTAAGCTGGCAACCATTTTATGGCGGCCCCTTTTCCATATCTAAGATCAACAACTGCTACTTTTTCTTGCGGCAGTATTTTTAATAATTCTATTAAACGCTCAACTCGCTGTTCTAACTGTTGTCGACCTAAGCGGATCGTCCAACCATTTTCTAATTCTATTTCCCAACTACCAATCGTATTCATACTCAAACGAATCATGGCCGCATCAACCTCTGACAATCGAGATTGAAAACGCTGAAATTGTCGCATTACCTGAGCCGTCATTTGCTCTGGACCAGACAACCTAGGCAACCTTGATTGATCAAAGCTACTCGGTAATACCAACTCTTCGCCCAGTGGATTCAATAATGAATCGTTATTCCAAACCGCAACAGGAATATCTTCTTTAAATTTAACCAATAGCGTATCAGGCCAAACTTTTTTAATCTGAACACTTTTAATCAACGCTAACTGCTCAAGCTCTTGCTTCACTTTGCGCACATCTAAAGAGAAAAAATTTTGCTCTTTAATCCATAATAATTGCTTTGCCAAATCCTGCGCTTGCCAATAGCGAAACTCACCTTCAATTTCTACCTGCTCGACAGACCAACCCCAGCGAACCTGTTGCAATCCCCAGCCAGCACTCACTAATAAACAGATAACAAATGCCGCTTGCACAACCCAAAGAGGGATTAATGAAGTAAAAGATGATAACTTCAAAGCTTCTTTTTGCTTTAACCGTGTTGCACCTTTATTAGACACAGCACGCTTAGCATTACCCGGCTTTGGCTTTTTCACCTGATCTTTCATTGAGCTAGCATGCATCAAAATTCATTATCCTTTTTATCCTCAGCTTAACGTTATAGGGTTTGCTGTAAGATTCTCAATACCAAAGCAGAAAAATCCAAACCACTTGCATTGGCCGCCATCGGCACCAAAGAATGATCCGTCATGCCAGGACTGGTATTCACTTCCAGTAGCCAAAAGTTACCGTCTTTATCCTGCATCGCATCGACACGACCCCAGCCTGAACAACCGACTAACTTAAACGCCTTTAACGACATCTTTTGTAATTCAGCTTCAGCATAATCAGGCAAACCTGAAGGCAATAAATACTGAGTATCGTTTGCTTTGTATTTGGCATCAAAATCGTAAAAATCATGAGTCGTAATTAATTGAATCGCAGGCAGCGCTTCATCACCCAAAATAGCGACCGTAAATTCTTTGCCTTCAATATATTGCTCAGCAATAACCAAATCATCATGCTGAATCGCAAATGCATAACTCGCAGCTAACTCTTCACTGCTATGAACTTTACGCATGCCAATACTCGAACCTTCACGAGCAGGTTTCACCATAGCCAAGCCCCCTAAGGCTTGCATAATAGAACCCCAATCACTATCGGCATCTAAAACAAACGCTTTTGGCGTAGCAACATGACAAGCATCCCAGACCAATTTAGTACGCCACTTATCCATACCTAAAGCCGATGCCATCACACCACTGCCCGTATGAGGTTTATTAAGAAGCTCTAATAAACCCTGCATCGTACCGTCTTCTCCACCGCGACCATGCAGTGCAATAAAAGCGCGATCAAATTCAATACTGGATAATTGCTGAGCCGCATTTTCGCCAATATCAATACCAACCGCATCAACACCTATCGCCAATAAAGCGGCCAATACGGCGGAGCCACTATTTAACGATACTGGGCGTTCTGCAGACGTGCCGCCCATTAATACAGCAACTTTCCCTAATGCTTGTTTATCTTCTGCGGATATTTTAAACGTCATTTATTTATCTCTCGCACTTGTCGAGTTTTCTAAGCTGGCTCTTACCATAATACTCGGCAACTGCTGAGTTAAGGTGATGGCCAAATTACCAATATCCCCAGCACCTTGGGTTAATAATAAATCCCCTGGCTTCAATACTTTACTTAATACCTGAGCAATATCTTCATCACGTTCTATAAAAACAGGATCTAGCGCACCACGCTGACGAATGCTTCTGCATAATGCACGACCTTCCGCCCCTGCGATCGGCTTCTCACCAGCAGGATAAACATCCATCAATAACAAAACATCAGGCTCTGAAAGAACGCGTACGAAATCTTCGTATAAATCACGAGTTCGACTATAACGATGCGGCTGAAATAACGTTACCAAACGACGCTCAGGAAAACCTTTTCGAATCGCCTCTAACGTCACTTCAACTTCTCTTGGGTGATGACCATAATCATCAACCAACATAACAGTACCGTCATTGCCATCAACATCCGTACACTCAACTTCAGCACATACCTGAAAGCGACGTCCAACACCGGCAAATTTTTCTAATGCATTCACAATAGCTTCATCAGCTACTTTTTCATCCGAGGCAACCACAATCGCAGCCAATGCATTTAATACGTTATGAACCCCTGGCATACGCATGCGCACCACAAGATCGTCAGCATCACCTGGGCGTCTGACTTTAAATGATGTAAACAAACCTTGCTGCTGAATATCGAATGCTTGAAAATCGGCGTCGTCACTTAAACCATAAGTGATAAATTGACGAGAGACTTGTGGTAAAACTTCACGCACATTATCGTCGTCAATGCATAGCACTGCCAACCCATAAAATGGTAAATTATGTAAAAAATCGATAAATGTTTGCTTTAATTTATCAAAATCACCGCCATACGTTTCCATATGGTCTGCATCAATATTGGTAATGATGGAAGTCATCGGTTGCAAGTGCAAAAACGACGCATCACTTTCATCAGCTTCGGCCACTAAATAACGGCTAGCCCCTAAACGCGCATTGGTTCCAGAGCTATTTAAACGCCCACCAATCACATACGTCGGATCCAATTTTGCTTCGGCTAAAATAGACGTAACCAAACTTGTAGTGGTCGTTTTACCATGCGTTCCAGCAACCGCAATACCATGACGAAAACGCATAAGCTCTGCTAACATTTCTGCACGACGAACAATCGGAATGCGTTTTTCGACGGCATTTTTTATTTCAGGGTTGGTTTTATCAATGGCCGTTGAAACAACCACAACGTCAACATCATCAACATTTTCACTTGCATGCCCCAAGAAGACTTTTGCACCCATATTAATTAAGTGCTGAGTTACTCCTGACTGACGCAAGTCTGAACCACTAATTTCATAACCTTGGTTAAGTAATACCTCGGCAATACCGCACATACCAACACCACCAATTCCAATAAAATGAATGCGTTTAATACGGCGCATTTCTGGAATAGCATAAGCTTCTGCAGGACCTGAGGTCTGTGGATTTTCGTTTTGCATTAATCGTTCAACCTTATTTGTTTTATTACTTGCTCTGATACAACCTGCGTTGCATTAGCAATCGATGCGCCCTTAGCCGCTATCGCCATATTTTTAATCAACTGAGGCTGCTCTGCATACATCGTCCAACGATCAGCGAGCCACTCAGCGGTAAGTTCTTTTTGCTGCTTAATTTCAGCCGCATTTGCCGTTACTAATACCTGAGCATTGGCGGTTTGATGATCATCAACCGCAAAAGGAAAGGGAATAAAAATGGCGGCCTTTCCAGCACAAGCCACTTCCGAAACCGTTAATGCACCAGAGCGACAAACAACCAAATCAGCCCAATCGTATGCCTCTGACATATCATCAATAAAAGCAACCACCTTGGCTTTTCCTTCTAAGCCTTTCTCTGCATAAGATGCCTGCACAGAATCAATATTCTTTTTACCGACTTGATGCCAAATATTCGGCACACGGCCTTGCTCTAAAGACAATGCAAGAGCATCCATAACGGCATTATTTAAAGCAACCGCGCCTAAACTACCACCCACCACCAAAATATTTAACTTAGTATTATCACTGTCTGTATTGCTATTAGCATTACTACTCAGTGCAACAATGTTCGCCCGCACAGGATTCCCAGTAGTTAATACGCCTTTGCTATTTTTAAAGGTATTAGGAAATGCCTGCATGACAACATTAGAAATCGGTTTTAATAAGCGATTTGTCATCCCAGGAAATGCATTTTGCTCATGTATTAATAACGGCACACCCATCAATTTAGCCGCCACACCACCTGGGCCTGTTGCAAAACCACCCAAGCCTAAAACCGCACTCGGCTTTACAATACGCATAAAACGCCAAGCCTGATAAATCGCTTTTACTATTTTTATCGGCGCCGCTAATAACGCTAACTTGCCTTTACCACGCAACCCTGTCACTTCGATACAATGAAGAGGATAACCCGCCGTAGGAATAACATCCGCTTCAATTCCTGCGGCCGTTCCTAACCAATGAATGTCATAACCTTGCTGCTTTAATTCATCAGCAACCGCCAGCGCAGGGAATACATGTCCACCTGTGCCGCCGGCCATCACCATGACTGTTTTATTTGTCATCATGGCCTCCATTTAATTCATTCACATAAGCGTCGAAACCCGTCACATATTCTTCCGACGTTTCACTATTAATACTATTTGTCTTATTTTTTACAGTCGATTTACGTTTCGCTGTTTTTTTCTTTACCGAAGTATCACTCTTCGACTTCGATTCACGCGCCATATAATCCGCTGATATTTCAACACTAACGCGATAAACCAAAGCCACCATCACACAACAAATTAACAAGCTACTGCCGCCATAACTGAAAAAAGGCAGCGTTAACCCCTTTGTAGGCAATAACCCAGTATTCACCCCTAAATTAATAATTATCTGCAAACCAAATAACGTCGCAATACCAAAACAAATAAATCCACCGTATAGGTTTCCTTGCTTTTGAGCTTGCCAACCAATCGCCATGCATTGATATAAAAATACAGTTAACAACCCCATTGCAAACAAACCACCAACCAATCCCGTTTCTTCTGCCCAAATAGCAAAAACGAAATCGGTATGCGCCTCTGGTAAATAAAAGAGCTTTTGAACACTCTCTCCAAGCCCTGTACCCCATAACTCGCCACGACCAAAAGCAATCAACGCCTGCGCAAGCTGATAGCCCGAACCGTATACATTATCTGGGTGAAAAGGCTGCCAATAGGTTGTTAAACGAGCCAAACGATATTCTTCAGCTGTCACCACTAAATAGCCTAATAACAAAGTTGCCACGACCAATAAAAAGAACTGACCAGCTTTCACACCGCCTAAAAATAACAAGACCAATACGGCGCCCATCAAAACAACAACCGAACCAAAGTCAGGCTCTAATAACAACAACACAACAATGAAACCCAAAATGGCCAAAGGTTTAATAAACCCTGACCATTGATTTTGTACCTCAGCTTGGCGACGGATCAAATAACCCGATATGTATAAAACCACCGTCAGCTTTACAATCTCTGAAGGCTGTATTTTCATCACACCTAAGTTTAACCAGCGCGCACTACCATTAACCTCATGGCCAATACCTGGAATCAAAACGGCAACCAACCCCAAAATACCAACCAGTAATAATAACCAGTCAGTTTTTTTCCACCAATCAAGCGGAATTCGACTGATCAAAAATGCCAGCGTAATGCCTAATACAATATAAACGGCATGACGAATAGAAAAATGAGCCGCATTACCAGTATACGTTTCTGCAATACTGGTAGACGCTGACATAACCATCACCCAACCCAACGCCAACAACCCCAGCCAAGACCAGACTAAACCGTTCATTTTTATCGACAGCAATGAAGATGAATCACGATCAGAAAATTGAGCTTGCAAACGATGATATAAACTCGTTTTTGCTACTTCTTTTTTAGCGGTCGCCGTGGCATTCATCAGATATCAGCCCCCGCTAATAATGCATTAGAGACCAGCTTTTCAAATACTTCGCCACGCTCAACATAATTTTTAAATTGATCGAAACTTGCACAAGCTGGAGAAAACAAAATAACATCCCCCGCCTGCGCCGAAGCTTCAGCAGCCAGCAATGCCTGCGCTAAAGTTTCAGTAATACAAACATCGGCACTTGAACCAATATCCTTAGCCATTACATTGGCATCACGGCCAAACAATACCGCTTGCTTAACACTTAATTTACAAGCATCAGCCAGTGGTTCAAAATCTTGATCTTTACCAACACCACCCGCAATTAAAACAATGTTTTGTTTTTCTGTACTCGCTAAACCTTCAATCGCCGCTAAGGTTGAACCGACATTGGTGCCTTTAGAATCGTTAAAATATTGAATGCCATTTTTTTCAGCGATCCATGCACAGCGATGAGCAAGTCCTGAAAAATTAGCTAATACATCCGTAAGCTGCTCTATGGATACCGCAAACTGCTCTGGCAATGAATCCACCAAAGCCATCGCCGCCAAAGCATTTAATTGATTGTGG
>Ga0193963_1000605_pt1 | contig 18665 bp, 18 predicted proteins | sample FB_6_MG_FD_140359 | JGI IMG/M metagenome (GOLD analysis project Ga0193963, IMG submission 140359) | Microbial mat bacterial communities from the Broadkill River, Lewes, Delaware, United States - FB_6_MG | ecosystem: Environmental > Aquatic > Freshwater > River > Microbial mats | place: USA...
AAGCTCAACGCATAACGTTCATAATCATAACTGCCACGTTGCAGATTCACTTTTGCCTTACGACCCGTAGGCGTTAAAATTTCCTTGCGGCTAACAATGTTAATAACGCCACCGTTAGAACTAGGACCATACTGCGCAGCACCGGGTCCTTTTACAATTTCGATGCGTTCAATGTCTTCAAACGCAATCGGCAAATCAAAATTATGATGGCCTGTTTGCGGATCATTCATGCGTACGCCATCAAGTAAGACCAAGGTTTGCTCATACGTACTGCCCCGAATACCGATATCAGCCTGCACGCCCGATATTCCACGTTTACGTACATCAATGCCAGAAACGTATTCAAGGGCATCAACAATATTATTCACGGGCAATTTCTGCAAATCCGCCTGCTCAAGAACGGTCACATTGAAGGCGGCCGCAGAGACAGGATTAGAATATAAACGACCACTGACAACCTGAGCATCCAGTACATGTGCATCACTCCCAATACCCTGAGCATGTGAGGAGGTTGCGACTGAGCCCGCAAGTGTTATTGCGAGCGGTAATAATAAGCGAGTCGGATTTTTCATAGTGTGTTATTTCTTCAATATATGGATCAATTGTATTCATACTAACATCTGAATTTGTGGCCTTGATACGCATTCAGCTTAAATAGTAATCAGCTGCATAAAAATTAAACAGCTAATAAGTGTTTTTTTCTTTTTCACTGGCAACACTGTTCACATTAGTGACATCATCAACATGGCTTTTATAGGAAATATAAATCGACATTAAAATCAAAGCACCACCAATCAATAAACGCACAAGGTCTGCCTCTTCCGAAAATAAGACAATGGATGCAATAACCGCTACCGGAATGTAGCCATTATTCATAACGGCCAACGTTGCTGGCGAGACTTGCTTGCTACCACTATTCCATAAATAAAAGCACAAGCCAGATGCAATAATGCCTAAATACAATAATACGGCGATTTGCTCATGACTGATTATAATATTTGGCCAATCTAGCTGCGGAAAAGTAACCAAGCTTGCAAACAAAGCCGCGCCTAAATACATCCATGCCATATTGCCCGCATTACTTTCTTGCCCAGCCCAACGTTGATAATTCCACTGCCCTATCGCAAATGCAATATTGGCAAGCTGTAAAATCAAGAATCCAATAACATAGGTTTCTTGGCCCGGTGTTTTGAAAACGATGGTGGCCGCGCCGGTAATGCTGAATAAAACAGCCACTAGCGCTAGCATTAACGGCTTAGCTTTGCGGCTGTTTTTATTAAAAACAGTATTCAGTGCAATGACATAAAACGGTGTAAAAATGGTAAATACTGCGACTAAGTAACCAGGCAAGTACTGATATGACTTAATATAAGCGAGATACATAATACCGAACTGCACCATCCCCAGCAGCAGTAAACGTAACCGCATTGTCTGCTGAGGCACTCTAAGTATAAAAGGCATAAAACATAGAAAGCAGAGAATTAATCGAATACTAGCCACTAAGCCTGAATCAAGACCCGTGAGCTTTCCTTTGATTAAACCAAAAGAAAATGCCCAAATTATGGATACCGCTATTAAGCGCCACATACATTTTACCGCGAACGTTTTAAATTGAGCGCACATCCTACCCAGTTATCTTAAGCTTATCTATGCATTAGCCAACTTCCACTAAACAGTTGTGCGTGTTTTAAGCGATTCGACCTGCTAGAATTAACGGCTGTTTATGTCGTTTTTATCAATACGATCTTTTATTCATAATAACTAAACGTTTATTTTGGAGAGCGCAATGGCTCGTTTTATCAGTTTCAATATCAATGGCATTCGTGCCCGTCAACACCAACTTGAAGCCATTAAAGAGCAGCTTGATCCTGACGTTATGGGCTTACAAGAAACCAAGGTGCATGATGAATCTTTTCCGCTAGCGGATGTAGAATCAATTGGTTGGCATGTTGAATATTTTGGCCAAAAAAGTCATTACGGCGTTGCTCTTGTCTCTAAAACAAAACCTATCTTTGTGCAAAAAGGCTTTCCTAGCGATAGTGAAGATGATCAAAAACGCCTCATACATTGCCGCTACGACATTGATGGCAAGATCATTGATGTCTTAAATGGCTACTTTCCTCAGGGCGAAAGTGAAACCCATGAAACCAAATTTCCTGCTAAAGAAAAATTTTATAAAGACTTAAATAGTTATTTAGATAATGAATTAAAAGAGGCCGACAATATCTTAATAATGGGTGACATGAACATATCCCCAGAAGATACCGATATTGGTATTGGCGAACCTAACCGTAAGCGTTGGCTGAAAACCAAAAAATGTTCATTCTTACCGATTGAGCGTGAGTGGTATAAAGCGCTGCTATCGCGTAATTTAACCGATACATACCGTAAACACTTTCCAACCAGTAATGACAAATTCAGCTGGTTTGATTATCGCTCAAAAGGCTTTGCTGATGAACCCAAACGCGGTTTAAGAATTGACCACATATTAACCACGCCAGCACTTACCGAGACATGCTCGCACGCGGATATTAGCTATGATATTCGTGGTATGGAGAAACCATCGGATCATGCGCCAATTTGGTCAGACTTCGATTTAAATAAGCTATAAAGTTTGTGATAAATATCATTAACTAATTTCGAACAAATGTTAAACTTATCTTCTGATTCAATGTCCTACATTTTATTGTCATATACAGAAGGTAAGTACCCGCATGAGTTTAGAATTATTAGAAGCACTAGAAGCAAAAATCCAAACGACACTTGAAACAATGGAGTTGCTTAATTTAGAGCTTGAAGAAGAAAAGCAACGCAATAGCGAGTTAGAAGAAGCAAACAAGCAATTGCTTGCAGAACAAAAAGCATGGAACGATAAAGTCGCTGGTTTAGTTGAGCTACTGCGTGAAGATAGCACGCAAAATGAAGAAGCGATGGCCGTTTAAAGCCCTTTAATAATGGATTAATTATAATCTGTTGGGTAAACCTCAAGCACACCTTGCTTGGGGTTTTTTAACTGCTTAACCATACACTCAGCAACCACCTCTCCCTCAACGGCTCGATATTTCTTAAACCTTCCTCGTAACAGCGGATTCAATAATTTCATAATCGGCGCCGACAACGATTCAGCCATGCGTCTATTTTTTCGCTGCCCGATCAATAAAGAAGGTTTAATAATACTTAGCTGTTCAAAACCAAGATTGATCAATGCTTGCTCTACCTGCCCTTTCGTACGTGAATAAAATAACTGAGAATTTGATTGAGCATTAATTGCAGAAATAAACATCATTCTTTTAATACCTGACGCATAGGCGGCTTTGGCAGAAGATAAAACTAGATCATAATCAACATGAGCAAATGCTTGGCGCGACCCCGCTTGCTTAATGGTCGTTCCTAGACAGCAGATTAAAATATCGGCATCAGAATGGAGATTTGGCTGAGTATTAGAAATTAAGCGTGCGGTTTCTTCTTTATCGACTAAATCCGTTTCAATAAAATCCACTTGATGATTAAGTGCATTGTGTAACGCATCAGGTACGCTGGGTTTATTCCGCCCCAGTACCATAATAGAGTTATCAAGGTGCGAATAATAACCAGACGTTAACAGCTGCAATAGCAGATGGTGTCCAACTAAACCTGTTGCGCCCAATAAAACAATTCGCATGCAATCAATCTCTGCCAGTTATCAATATGGATATTATTCAAACAGTTCAAGTTGCTGCATATAATCCAGCCAAGCTCGTGCACTATTACTGCTACTCGGCTCGGCTAGTGCTTTAGAAAAATAGAGCTTAGCCGTTTTATAATCCGATAATTCATAATAACAATTACCTTGCATCAGAAGCGCCACCCCCTTTTTCTTTGCCGGCAAGCCTAAAGACAATGACTTTTTGAAATTATTAATGGATTCTAAAAATTGACTCTCATCAAATTGCAGCTGCGCCGCACGATAATATAAATTAGCCGCTTTCTTACTCGGTTTAATATTTTCCGCTTGCTCTAATTGCTCGCTCAGTAACGCAGCATTCTCCAGTGCCATAATAGCGGATATACGCTCGCGCCCCTGGAGCCAAGCAGAAGCCAGTAATGACCAATTGGCTTCTGTGAGTTCAACAAGGTCTTTCTGTAGCATTTCATACAAAAAACGCCCGCCGCGCTCAGGAATGCCTTGCGTAACCAAAAGCTGAACCAATAAAATCAATCCGTCTTCTTTTTTCAACCAACCGCGTACATAGGCAAGCTCCAAAACCTCCAGTGCTTTTTTAGGCTTTTGTTGCAACTGGTAAAGTGATGCTTGCTGTAACCAATACTCTTCTTTTGATTCATTAATAACGATTAATCGACTAAGTAATTCAACAGCTTGCGGATATTGCTTTAATTGATAATGCGCTGCCATTAACATTTGCAACCAATTTTCTCTCGGCTCCTTGGCTCTAGCAATACCTTCTTTTAACCAAGGAATGGAAGATTTAAAATCCCCCTTCACTTGGTAGGCTGAGCCTAAGGTTATATACGCCATAGAGATCGTCGAGTTTTTCTTTTCAGCTTCAGCGGCTTCAATTCGTGGCTTCAATGCCTTAATTGCAGACTCTGTATCATTATCTGATAAATACAACTGTGAAACGTTGGTGGCAATGGATACAGCCTGAACAGCCTTCATCGCCTCAAGTTGCAAAGCTTTATTAAAATAGACAATCGCTTTCTTTGTATTTTCTTGAGATAAATACAACTGCGCGTGAATTTGATAGGTTAAGGCTAAGCCAAATCCAGGAGAGAGATCACTTTCAAGCGTTTGCAGTTCTGTTTCTACCTCAGAGAACTTGCCATCAGCAAGCAGTGTTTGAATTTCATTCAGCTTTTCATACGTTTTAGGAGATAGTGATTGGTTAGCAGCACTGTTTGCATTCACTGAAAAAGAAATCGTAAAAATAGACAATATAAGCGCACTGCAGAATAAAAAATATTTATTCATGATCATCCTTTATCCAAAACATAATCAAGGGTTTGAGTCACCGTTTGCGGCTGTGGCTTACCATCGATGATCTGTGGCTTAAATTTATACTTATACAAAGCGCGAATGGCAGAACGCTCAAAAACACCTTTAGGCTTAGAGTCAATAATCTCAACAGAATCGACAGTTCCTAATTCATTAATTTCTAAGCGTGCTTTAACAAAGCCTTCTATATTTCGACGCTTCGCTTTACTCGGGTATTGCGCAGGCATTCGCACTAAAGGAATCACGTCACCATCACCAAACCCCATACCAATTTGCGCATCCCCCAGCAGGCTTTTATTCGCCAGTGACAAATCTGGAGAGATATTAGGCATACGCATTGCGATTTGCTTCATCGGCGTATTTTGCTGGGCCGTTTGCTGTGGCGGCATAGGAGGTTTCTTCGGCTTAGGCGGTTCTTTTTTATCCCGCTCTTTTACCCGACTCTCACTATCTTGCTTTAAACGAATAAAATCAATAACGGTCTGCTCACCGAGATTTTTATTCATGTCAGTATCTGTGGTTACCATTCCATTCATTACCGCAAAAATACTGCCAGTAACAATAATGGAGCATAGAAAAGCTACGATCAATTTCATAAGAACATTAGCTACCTGAGATCTCCGCTGAGATAGAGATATTACTGACTCCTGCCAAACGCACCTGATCCATCACCTTAACTAATAAACCAGTATTGGAGTATTCATCCGCCTGAATAATAACAGCCCCTTCTGGATTCTCGGCTTTTAAGCGCTCAATATTTGCACGAACTGCTCGTACATCAATGGAACGGCGATCGATCCAGATTTCTCCATTGGGTCGAATAGCCACAAGAATATTACTGCCTTTTTGCTCTACCGCGGTTTCTGCACTTGGTCGGCTTACTGTTACCCCAGATTCTTTAACAAAAGACGTGGTAACAATAAAAAAGATCAGCATAATAAAAACAATATCCAACATCGGGGTGATGTCGATATCACTTTCATCAGTTTCTGTGGCGGTATGTCGTCTTCTACTCATAAAATAAATCCATTACTGCTATTCAGCAATTAAGGTATCCGCTAATTTTTGTTGGCCTTGCTGAGCAAGTCGCTGAAAGCGTGCTTTAAAATACAATCCCGTCAAGGCGACTAAAAGCCCTGCCATGGTTGGTAATGTCGCTTGTGAAATACCTGCCGCCATTGCTCGTGCATTACCAGTACCAGTAACCGCTAAAACATCAAACACACTGATCATGCCTGTTACTGTCCCTAGTAGTCCCATTAAAGGACAAATAGCAATCAGCAAGGTGATAAAGGACAACCAGGTTTGTGTTTCTAATTTAAATTGACTAATCATATAGCAGCGGATCTGCCGTGCAGTCCATGACTGTCGCTCGCTACGATCTGCCCAATGACGCTTATAGCTAGCAACTCGACTTGGCATAGAGCGATAGAAAAACCATAATCGCTCTAAGATTAAGGTCCATAAAAATAAGCATACAAGTAAAATTGCATACAGAACCGGACCACCACGATCGAGAAAATCAAATAACCATTCAAACATGATTAATCTTCTTTGTTAGCTGTTTTAGTTTTTCGACCTTCCATTGCTGTCGCAATTAAACCGGCTGCCTGCTCATCCAAAATCTGCACCAGTCGCTTACTTTGACTGCTTACTAAGTTATGCGACAGCAATAAAGGAATGGCAGCGACCAGGCCTAGTACTGTTGTAATTAACGCTTGTGAAATTCCGCCCGCCATCAATTTAGGATCACCAGTACCAAAATTAGTAATCGCCTGGAAGGTTGCAATCATTCCGGTAACGGTTCCTAACAAACCTAACAAGGGTGCAATGGCTGCAAAAAGTTTAATCATGCTTTGAACTTTTTCTAGCGAAGGCACTTCTTTCAAAATTGCCTCATCAATTTTAAGTTCTAACGTTTCTTGATCGGTAATGTCATCCGTTGCGACGGCCAATACGCGTCCTAAAGGATTATCATCCTTTGGTTTATCAAGCTGCTTGATCTGCGCTTCTACTTTTTTACGAATAGAGAACAAGGCAATCAAACGCCAAGCGGCCAATAACAAACCGATAATAGCGATAGCGATAATAATATAGCCAACTAACGCACCTTGCTTAATACGACCAATTAAATCAGGATTCGATAATACCAAACCCAATAATGCTCCTCGGGTTGGATCTATTGCAATGGCATTCATTTTGCCATCTGATGCTGATAAATAATCATCAATCAACCCGGCTTGAGCAGGCTGACGCGCCATAGAAATTAAACGACCATTTTCTTCGTCAAAACGTAAATAGCCCTCCTCAGTTAATGCTGTGAAAGCACCAATGCGAGTGACTAACTGCTCTTTTTCACTGCCATCATTTTGCACAACCAGTGCATTGAATTGACTAATTTGACCCGTCAATGTCATTTCTTCTTGCAGTGTTAACCAGAGATTTTGCAGTTCTTGTATGCTTGGCAATTCTTTGGCTTGAGAAAGTCTGTCTAAATCAGCGCTGCGGGTCGGTTTTTCAGCACGAGTCAAACTGGTTAACAATGTTCCATTTAGATCATCAGCAACTTGACGCACAACACCGAACATCTCACCAAGATTACCAACGCGTAAGCGCAGTTCGTCTTCTTTTTCACCAAGGCGCTTTTCGTTCTTATCAAAGCTGCCTTTTAAGGCATCCGCTCTTTTTTGTTGCGCTTTTAATTCCGCTTTCGCTTGATTCAGTACGTTTTTTTGTTGCTGCTTATTGGCCGAAAATTGCGCTTCGCGTTGTTTATTAATGGCAGATTCTTGCTTTTGAAATTGCTGAACCTGTTGCAATAACCCTTCAAGAGTCGTAACCGGCTTTTCAGTTTCTGCGGCTTGAAGGTGACTTATAGAAAGCAATACCAATAAAGAAACTTTAATAATGTTCGTCAGTGTGTTTTTTAGGAAGGTCATTTTAATTACCACCGTTAGCAGAAACAGGCGTGGTTAACGGTAACGTTAATAATTCTGGCGCGGCGGTTTGACGCGCAACGTCTTGGGCTTTTCGTACATCACGTAATAAACCATGATCAATTATTACCCAGTCACTCGATGATTTATCCCATGCCCAAGCAGTGTCTGCCGACAGGGTTAATCGATAAAGTGCGGTACGGCCAATACGTAAATAATCATAGACGATATTGTCATCGGCTTTCTCTCGATAAGTTTCTAGTGTACGTCCGTACTCAACTTCAATTTGAAAGGCTTCTAATACACGGCGGTATTTTTCAGAGACTGTGATGTCAGCTCTGGTCATTAATTCTCGTAATTTAGCCAAACGCACTTCACGTTCTTTCATCAAAAATGGAAGGTCTAAATCGTTAAACTGCTCTAACGCATCCAGCATCTGACTCATTAAGGGTAGAATGCCTTGCTCAGTAAACTCAATATCACGAATTTGCTGATCAATCTTAGACAGTTCACTTTCTTGATTAGCAACAATCTTACTCATTTGCTGGTTGTACAGTTTAAGCTGATCAATTTCGCCATTTGTTGCACGATAATCTTGCAACAATGCTTGGTAATCATCATCCAGTTTATTCACTTTGTTTTGCGAATTAACGGCTTGTCGCGCATCGGCGGCAATTGCATTTTGGCTTTCTGTTAAAGTCGCTTGTGTCGCAAAGCTGGGGGCTGACAAAGAAGCCACAGCAGAAGCGAATAACATCGCTGAAACTGTTTTATGCCAAGACATCATAATAAGTTATTCCTGCATACAAATATAAAAGCCGCTCTCTAATTACAAGTTAAATAGAGTCGCGGCTTAAAAACACGATTATAAATAAGTTTAGATATTGAGAATCATTCTAATCTAGAGCTCAATAGCATTCAATCCTAATTTAGCAGCAATGTCGGCCGTGCCCTTAGGTGCAAGCACCGCTTTTTTGCCTTCCGTGCCTAATAGATAGCATTCTATAACACGTTTAACATCGGCTAAAGTGACCGCTAATAGACCTTGGCGGTACGATAAACGACGTTCAGGCGTGCGTCCTGCCTTTAAGGCATGATGAATGGATTTTGCTTCACCCGCCGGAGAGCTTGGGCGATCCATCGAACCAATAATGCCTAAGATTGATTGCTCAACCAAGCTCTCATCCTTGGCATCATTCAATATCCAAGAGAGAGACGCTTTAAAATCGGCAAACGTTCCTTCAATGCGTGGATCTCGGTAAGAATAAAATTTAAAAATACCTAATGTAGAATCTTGGCTAGCGCCTGCGCCATAAGCCCCTCCCTGCTCACGAATGGCTGTATGCAAGAAGCCATTGCGTAAAATGCCTGCGGCAACCGACAGTGCCGGAGCATCTGGGTGAAGCTGATTCACCGTTGGAAAAGCCATGGCGCAGAAATTAACCTGGCTATCGACCATCCAGTAATTATGCACCGCACTGCTCGCCAGCCTTTTCGCATCTTCTGGCTGAATATTAAACGCAGATTCTGAATAGTCTTGCTGCCAAGCAGAAACTGATTGAGCATGCGCATTCAATTGATCTTTATCTTGAATCAATAAGACTTCAGTCGGCTGACTAATTACTTTTTGCTGAAGCGACTGAAGATCACTCGCTAATTGCGTCGCTTGATCTGTCGAGCTTTGACCGAACGTATTTTTTAAGCGTTGTGTTAATGGTAAACCTGAGATATCGCTCATCATAGCAGCGTGTTCAGTCACCTGAGCGGCGGCAATTTGCATGGCCAAACCATGGCCATTTCCTGTAATGCCTTGCAAGCGACGAGCACTAATTTGCTCGGCTAACTCACCAATACGTTCAACATCAGAGAAGTCTGCTTGCAAAGCAGTTTCACGCATCAGCTCACTAAACTCTTGCTGATTACTCGCGAGCGCCTTGCCCGAGAACGTATAATAAGCCAGCATTTCATCGTCTTGACTATCACTACTCATTGCTTTTGGCTTAATGCTGGCGTAACTTGAAATACCCCCACAATAAGCCGCTTGCTTTTGCTGTTGCTCTAGATAACTGCCTGTCGCGCCGACTTCCGTCCAGGTATAACCTAGCAATGGAAGTAACTGTAATTCTTCAGCATTTAATGCCGGTAAATTACTGATTAACTGCTGATAAACAATGCCGTTAGTACCTGTACTGTAACTGGTGAAATTGTCGGCTAACGCTGCAGCTTTGCGTATCGCTTGGTCATCAGGTTCTGGGTATTTAATTTCTGCTGGCACATCCGCAAGGCCAACAGAAGGCAAAAGATCACCATCGTCTTCTTGCTCTTGGCGAGCTTTTAAGTCTAGCGCTTGCTGCACAATAGCCTGTGCATCTTCTGCGCTTAATGCCGCTTTCATTTTAGTCAATTTAGACTTTTCTATGCGTAATTCTTCCGCCCCTAATTCACGATCAGGGCGTAATGTTAAGCGCACAAAATGACGATTGTTGAGCAATAATGCTTTAATCAAGTTTTGTACAAATTGTGGGTCTTTCGCGTCTTCTTTTAGCGCTGCTAATGCAGGCTCGATATTAATCATGGCAACAGGGTCACCATAATGTGTCGCCGCACTCATGCCGCTAAAAATAAGCTGCATGCCATAAGGATGACTATCGCCACCGATTTCACGCTGATGAAATTCTAATTGATGCAAGACAGAATCAATCTCTTTTTGCTCAACGCCCTTTTCAGCCACTTCATTGAGAATTTCAAAGACCAGCGCTTCAAATGCGTCAGCATCTGCAACATTACTGCCTTCAATACCACACATGAAGCTCATTTCACGATTGGAGTCTTCGAGCCCGCACATAGGCGAAGGCGCTGATGCAAATTCGCATTTTTCTAGCGCTTTTCGCAGTGGGGAGGCGCTATTATCTAATAAAAGCTGCGATAGCAGATGCGCTTCTAGCTGTTCTTTTAAATTCGCCGATTCCCCAAGCAACCATGCAATCACATGATGGCTTTTATGATTCAACGCTTCTTCATCGTCTGTCTCGACAGCGTAAGATTCTTCAATACGAACTGGCGCAGCAAGACGTTGCTCTAATGGCACTGACCATTGGTATTCTTGCTTTTCGAACTTAGCCAAAGCCTGCTGATCGATTTTCTCATGCAGCTCGGCCACATCCATATCACCAAACGTCATGAAAATAGCATTACTTGGATGGTAGTGGCTTTTGTAAAAAGACTTCAACTGATCATACGACAAGTTGGTGATTTCAGAAGGCTCGCCACCACTGTTATAGTGGTAAGTATTGGTCTGAAACAAATGCTTGCTGATTTTTTGCCAAAGCTGACTAACAGGGGAAGACATCGCCCCTTTCATTTCATTGAATACTACGCCTTTATAGACGAGATCAGACTCAGGATTTTCCATCTCTTCAAATTCAACACGATGACCTTCTTGAGCAAAATCCAATTCATCTAGACGCGCAAAGAAAACGGCATCCAGATAAACACTCAATAAATTATCAAAATCTTTATCATTTTGAGACGCAAACGGATATGCCGTCCAGTCACTGCTGGTCATAGCGTTCATAAAGGTATTGAGTGAACGGCGTGTCATCATGAAGAAGGGATCACGTACCGGATATTTATCACTGCCACACAGCGCGGTGTGTTCAAGAATGTGTGCAACACCGGTACTGTCTTTTGGCATGGTGCGCAAAGCAACCATGAATACTTTTTCTTGATTGTCAGACGCGAGATGATAATGAACGGCACCGGTCTGTTTATGCTGATAATGCTCAACGGTTAAATTAAGGGAACTTACTTCTGTACTGCTGATAAATTCAAACGCAGACTTAACCTGAGTCATATCTTGTTGTGCCTCTTTCTGTACATTGTTGTATGCTTCATGCGTAAAGCTAAATTATTAACGCTATATGCTAAAACTATATTGGGGTGAAAAACCAAACCTCAAGTATCTTTGTTACTGTCTTGATAATCAATGAGTCGTTGGAAATGAGTTCTAAATACATGCCTTTATCGCCTGAAATCCTAAAAAAACTGTCTGAACAGTTTCCAGTTAACGACAACTGCCTGTATTTAAATCACGCAGCGGTTTCTCCTTGGCCAAGATGTACCCGTGATGCCGTGCAAAAATTCGCTGAAGAAAATTGCCAAACAGGCGCTCAAGGGTACTTAACTTGGTTAAAAAAAGATCAGGATTTACGCAGTAAATTAGCGACACTCGTGGGAAGTAAAAACCCTAACTGCGTCGCATTGGTTAAAAACACGTCAGAAGCATTATCGCTTGTCGCTTACGGCTTAGATTGGCAGGCCGGTGATATCGTATTGATTAGCGATGATGAATTTCCCTCCAACCGAATTGTTTGGGAATCACTTGCCCAAAAATTTGGCGTAATCGTTCAACAAATCCATATCTCTGTAGAAGATCCAGAAGCTGAAATATTAGCCGCTATAGAATCCATGACTGCCAAGCCAAAATTAATTTCCGTGAGCGCTGTGCAATATGCCTCTGGTATTAAGTTAGATTTAGCGAAATTGGGACAAGCTTGCTATGCCAATAACGTTTTATTTTGTGTCGATGCAATACAAGCCGTTGGCGCGATGGAATTTAAATGCGATGACTGGCACATCGATTTCGCTATGGCTGATGGTCATAAATGGATGCTCGGACCAGAAGGACTAGGCTTTTTCTTTGTCAAACAAAACCACATCGAGAATTTAAATCTTTACCAATACGGCTGGCACATGATCAAAGGGGCTGGAGATTTCTCGATTAAACATTGGCAGCCTGCTGATACTGCTCAGCGCTTTGAATGTGGTAGCCCCAATATGCTAGCGGGTTATGCACTTGAAGCCAGTATTGATTTACTGCTACAGATAGGACTTAAATACGTTGCTCAAGGCATTGAATATAATCATGCTTTTTTGTTAGAAAAACTGCAAGATTTAGGCGCTGAAATATTATCACCGGCAAACCCAAGCGTTCGCGCTGGCATCTTAACATTTAGATTTTCGGGCATTGACTCAGCAATGCTCTATCAAGAGCTTATGAAAAATAATGTCGTGTGCGCAAACCGCGGAGGTGGAGTTCGTTTTTCACCCCATGTGCATACAACGACAGCGTGCATGGAGAAAGCAATTCAAGTATTACAAACGCTTATTTGAAACTAAATTATCCGAGTTTTGGCGGTATATACAGAGTAAGACAAGGCTAATAGTAAACAGATTCCAGCAGGAATAAACAAAGCTTCAAATTTTAAAATGGGAAAAAGAAAAGCCCCCACAGTACCGCCAATAATAAAACCTAAAATAATCAGCATGAATAAAGATGCCTTTCGACCATCGAAACGCTGGCCTCTTAACCTCGCGCCAAACATAAGGCCTAAGTCCGTAAAAATGCCGGTGACATGCGTTGTGCGGACAACAGCCCCACTGAACGTAGTGGCCAGCGCATTTTGCAGACCACAAGCCGCCGAGGCTAGATAGTGCCCATATAAAGAATCACCCGTCAAAAAGTAGACCGCTGCGATAAGCAATAACGCTTCTAGAATGAGTAAGGCACTGTAGTTTCGCCCTAATTTTAATGAACCGCTGCGTAAAAAAAATCCAGAAATGGCAGAGCCAATAAGAAAGCTGATTAATATTAAAAACAAATAATAGCTATCAAGAAAAGACGTATTCACCAAACCCGTACCGAGCAAGGTCGCGGTACCTGATAAGTGTGAAATCGATTGATGCTTAAAACCTAGCAAGCCAATGGCGTTAATCAGCCCTGCAACTAGGGCTAATATAAAGGAACCGTATTCTACCCAGCGGGGTAATTTTGAAATCACCAGAGGCCTATTTTCTAATATGAATTAAGCATTTCATTCTACATAGTATGAGTAAGGCGATCAGACTGAAGCGCCCCTGCCAAATAAGTCTCAACCTTGTTCTTAGCCATGGTATCGTCGCCGGTAAACTGTACACCAATTCCTGCGACCTTGTTACCCTGAGCCCCTTTCGGTGTAAGCCAGACGACTTTGCCTGCAACAGGAATTTTCTCTGGCTCATCCATCAGTTTTAGCAACATAAAAACTTCTTCGCCCAATTCATATTGCTTACCGGTTGGAATAAACAAGCCACCCCCTTGTATAAAGGGCATGTAGGCTGCATAGAGCACCGCTTTATCTTTGATTGTGAGCGATAAAATGCCACTTCTTGGGTTCATGTTAACCTCTTATGATGAAAATGATTGCTGCCAATCCAATAGCATAGACTCTATTAGAAGCGATGGATTATAGTTTCCTTGCCCCGCGGCAAGTCGACCTGCAATTTCTTGTAATTTATGCTGTAAGGTTAACAGTTTTAAACGCGAGACGGTAGCGGCAAGCTGTTGAAACCATTCAAGTTGATGCGGGTGGCTAAGCTGATGGGCTTCCGCTCCCATCCCCACTTTCATGATATCCAAGCTAAAACTGGCCCACCAATTAATCGTATCAAGCAACTCATATTTAGACAGTCCTCGGCTAACATCTTGTAGCGGCTGACTGCCGCCAAGCCAAGTTTGCATTAAATTTATATAAGCAGAATCTTGCGCTAATAAACCATTTCGCAGCCAAGCCTGAGCTTTTAATGGCCCGCCACCACACTGCCTTAATGCTTGAGTTAAATCATCTGCTGCTGTCCCTGGCATTTGTCCAGACAACCAAGAAAGCGCGAGTTCAATTGCTGGTGGGTGTAAATTAATGCGCTGAGTACGACTTCGAATCGTAGGCAATACCGACCCCAAACGCTCCGCCATTAAAAATAAATAGCTTTCTCCTGATGGCTCCTCAAGGGTTTTTAGTAGCGCATTTGAAGCATTCAAGTTCATAGCTTCAACAGGGTATATTTGCACAACCTGACAGGCCGAAATCTGAGGTGTTTTAGCTAAAAAGTCATTAACTTTACGCACTAGGTCGATTTTGATTTGCTTGCCTTTGGCTTCTTGATCACAAACAAAATAATCAGGATGACTGCCTGCGTCCATTAATTGGCAACTGTGGCAGTTATCGCAAAAAGAACTCAGTTTAGTCTGTTTTTTGTTTGGGGATTTGCACAACAAAAACTTAGCCAAGCGATAGGCTAGTGGCCTTTTACCTGTCCCTTCATTGCCTAGCAATAGCGAGGCATGAGGTAATCCAGCACCATAATAACGCTCAACCAAGTCATTAAAAATTTCTGTATTCCAGGGAATATCTTGCAATAAGACCTTTCGGGCAAAACGCCCCTGCTCTGCAAGCTCTGCTTCATCTATAGCCATTTGTGAGTGCCTTAAGCGTTCGCTGCGTTTAACAGCTGATTAACGGCTGCCTGCAAATCAGATTGTACAGCCGTTAGCGATTGCGCGGCATTGATCATTTCAATACGCACAGGCGAGGACGCTGCGATGGATAAGAAGCCTTCACGAACTCGATTAAAAAAGTCTAATTGTTCGATTTCAAAACGATCCGCCGGCCCTCTTGAGCGGGCGCGCCCCATGCCAACATCGACAGGAGCATCCAATAAAAAAGTTTTATCAGGCTCAATGCCTTGCTGTGCAATGATTTTTAATTGTTCAATTAATTCAACTTCTAAACCTCGACCAAAACCTTGATAGGCAATTGTCGAGTCCGTGAAGCGGTCGCACAATATCCAGCAACCACGTTCAAGGGCGGGCTTAATGAATGCTTCAATATGCTGAGCGCGAGCCGCAAAAACCAACAGTAATTCAGTCACATCACTCATGCGCTCAGAGTGCGTTTTTTTTAACAGTTCCTCTCGAATTATTTCAGCAATCTCGGTGCCGCCTGGCTCTCGAGTAACCAACACCTCTATGCCTTGCTGCTGAAGAAGGTTTCGACAAAACTCAATATTGGTCGATTTACCAACACCTTCGCCGCCTTCAAACGTGATAAATTTCCCCAACTTATCACTTCGATAAATATCTGTACTCATAATAGGTGTCTGCTTGTTTCTTTTACAATAAAGCGAATTAATTGATGGCCGGTGCCGAGCGATATTCTTTGCTGCGTCTGAATATCTGATATTTTCTTACTGCACGATTATGCTCTTCAAGCGATGTCGAAAAATAATGACTGCCATCCCCTTTCGCTACAAAATATAGGCTTTGCCCAGCATCTGGATTCAATGCTGCATGAATAGCTTCCCGCCCGGCTAATGCAATAGGCGTGGGTGGAAGGCCTTTATTACGATAGGTATTATAAGGGTTACTGCGATCACGCAGGTGTTTTTTACGCAAATTACCATCAAAAGACTCCCCGAGGCCATAAATAACAGTAGGGTCAGTTTCTAGACGCATATTTTTTTGCAAGCGGCGGATAAAAACCCCTGCAATCTCAGGGCGTTCATGTGCTTGCCCCGTTTCTTTTTCTACAATAGACGCCATTACTAACGCTTCATAAGCGGATTGATAAGGCAACTTCTTCCCTTGTGCCGATTCATAGGCCTGCCATTCTTCATTCAATACTTTCTGCAAACGCTGATGCGATTGCTGTAAAATTGAAGATACCGAATCCCCCGACTGGTAAATATAAGTATCAGGGTAGATTAAACCTTCAGGCAGCTTATCAAGCTGAAGCAAGGTCTGTACTTTCGCCACGGTTAATGGCTGCACATCTTGTATTAATTTTTCAGCATTCGCTAGGCTCAATAATGCATCCTTTAGCTGAGTCCCTTCGATAAAGCTAACTCGATAACGTTTATTCGAGCCTTTGGTTAACAGCGTTAACAGCTGCAACATATTGGTATTTTCAGGCACGTCATATTCGCCAGGCTTAATATGCTTAGCGCTATTAAATAGCTTAGCTTGCAACAATAATAATCGAGCAGAAGGCAACCAACCCTGCTGCTGCCAGGAATAAGCTAATGCAGACAGTGTTTGTCCTTGATTGATTTGCAGGCTAATAACATCCTGCCCTGCGGGTGCTTGCAATGGTTTTTGTACTAGATAAATTATGCCAGCACTAAAAAGGATTAACAGGAGTGCAGATAATAGAACTATTTTTTTAATCATTCTTTTAAACCATTTTCTAATATTTATTGTTAGCGCAGTATTCGATTAATCAAGCCGCAAATGAAGTATTACGTATAATAGCCATTAAATTCAGACGCTAGCTTACTCACAGAGTCAGAGACAGGAATTTTATTGCCAGCGATAAGACTAATACTTTGAATGCCACTTAAGCTATTGCTAATAAAAACGGCATCAGCCGATAAAAGACGTTCTAAGTTAACGGATTTTATAATTTGCACAGGATAATCAGAAGTAAGTTGATGCTTGATCAGCCAGCGTCTAACACAACCATCAACCCCCTCTTGACTGAGATCTGGTGTGAATATTTGTTGTCCTTCCATCCAAAATATATTCGACATGGTGCACTCAACAACATGGCCATCAAGATTGAACATAATACCTTCATCAAATTCCGCTACATCACCCCATTCTGAGCGGGCAATCACTTGATCAAGACGATTTAAATGTTTTAACCCAGCAAGTACAGGCTGGCGAGATAAGGGATGATGGCAAAGTGTTAATACTTTGCCGTGCTGCTTCGCATTAAGGCTGGTAGCGGGCAATTCACTTATCTGCAGCCACCAATTGATCACTGCCGGATTCGGTGGGCGGTACCCTCTTGGTCCGATGCCGCGACTAATAACAAGTTTGGCGCAAGCTGAATCGATTGCTTCAATATGTTTTTCAACAAACTGAGGCCATTGCAAGAAAAAATCACTCAAAGGAAGCATTAACGTTTCTTGTGCCTTTAATAAACGTTGGCGGTGAAACTCCCAGGTAGGAATAACGCCCTTATGAATGCGTAATGTTTCAAAAACACCATCACCATAATGAAAAGCTCGATCCTGAAAATTAATTACCTGATCTTCTTGATCGACCCATTCACCGTTTAAAAATAACAAATTCAAGAGCACCTTATTATTGCGACGTTAGTATTTAGACGTACTTTTTAAAAATAAGCGATCCGTTAGTGCCGCCAAAACCGAAAGAATTTGAAATTGCCGCATCGATATTCATTTTACGAGCAACATGAGGGATGTAATCTAAATCGCATCCTTCCCCAGGCTCATCCAAGTTTATCGTTGGAGGAGCAATGCTATCGGTAATTGCTTTAATTGTAAAAATAGCTTCAATCGCTCCTGCGGCCCCTAGCAAGTGCCCCGTCATAGACTTAGAAGAAGAAACTGCTACTTTATCCGCTTGATCGCCAAATATACCATGAATGGCCGCTGTTTCAGCAATATCACCCGCATGAGTTGATGTGCCATGAGCATTAATATACTGCACATCGCTTGCTTTCATATCAGCATCATTCAACGCATTTTGCATCGCTGCTTGTGCACCGCTGCCATTTTCTGGTGGACTCGTAATATGATGAGCATCATCACTCATACCAAATCCTGCTAATTCAGCGTAAATTTTAGCGCCACGCTTTTTGGCATGTTCATATTCTTCTAATATTAAAACGCCAGCCCCATCACCAAGAACAAAGCCATCTCGATCTTTATCCCAAGGACGACTGGCTGTTGTAGGATCATCATTGCGCGTAGACATTGCACGCGCTGCAGCAAATCCAGCCACGCCAGCAGGACACGTAGCCATTTCAGCACCACCAACTACCATGACATCGGCATCGCCATACGCAATAGTACGCGCACCATAACCAATATTATGTGTGCCGGTCGTGCACGCC
>Ga0193963_1000607_pt1 | contig 18641 bp, 12 predicted proteins | sample FB_6_MG_FD_140359 | JGI IMG/M metagenome (GOLD analysis project Ga0193963, IMG submission 140359) | Microbial mat bacterial communities from the Broadkill River, Lewes, Delaware, United States - FB_6_MG | ecosystem: Environmental > Aquatic > Freshwater > River > Microbial mats | place: USA...
AAAAATTGTAGCATATCATGAGAGTGGTCATGCACTTTTAGCTGAAACAACAAAAGGTGCTAAAAAGGTTTCTAAAGTGTCAATTGTTCCTCGTGGACTTGCTGCACTAGGATATACTTTAAATAAACCGGAAGAAGATAAGTTTATGATGCAAAAACATGAACTTTGGGCTGAAGTAGATGTTTTACTTGGTGGTCGTGCTGCTGAACAAGTGTTCATAGGTGAAATTTCAACTGGTGCAGGAAATGATTTAGAACGTGCTACTGATATTATTAAATCGATGGTACAGACATACGGTATGAGTGATGTAGCTGGTTTAATGGTTTTAGAGAAGTCTCGTCAGTCATTTTTAGGTGTAGGGGGACAAGCTACTCGTGAGTACAGTGAGAAGATGGCTGAAGATACTGATGCATTCATTAAACAATCTTTAGAAGAACATTACAGTGCTGTAGTTGCAAGACTTGAAGAGTATAGAGGTGCAATAGAAGATATGGTTGCACTATTATACAAAAAAGAGAATATTGAAGGTGAAGAGGTTAGAGAGATTATTACTAATTTTGAAAAAGAAAATAATATGGAATCTAAAGTAGCTACAGAGACAAATGAAATTGAGGAGGAACTCAAAGAGGATGCTTCAATGGTAAAGAAAACTAGTACAGGCGGAGAAGATGATTAATAAAAGTCTTCTTCCAATTGCTAAATTTGGTTTATTAAAGGTTTTATATTCTCTTCTTGCCCTTGTCGTATTTTTAATAATAGACTGTGATATTTTAAGTTTTTTGGCATTTGTGGTACTAACATCTCTTATTTATGTATATAGAAATCCTGAAAGAGAAGTACAAATTTTTGAGAAAAACAGTGTTGTTTCAACTGTAGATGGTACAGTCACTTCAATAGAAGAGCTAGAAAACTCTGAATACACATATGTTATAACTATTGAGAGTGATTTGAGTGATGTTGGAGTCTTAAGAGCACCAATGAATTCTAAAGTTCTTGAGATGCAGGTTAACTATGGTACAAAAGTTTCAAGTAGAAGTAAACTTTTTGACCTACTTAATGAGAATGCTAGCTTGACTTTTGAAGATGATCTATCTAATAAATTAAAAGTAGAGCATAGAATGAAGCAAAATTTTGATTCTATCTCAATAGATGCTTTAGAAGATCAGTTTTTTGCACAAAGTTCAAGATACGGATTTATAGCAAATGGAACTACTAAAATTTATCTGCCTAGCAATTTTAGATTTAATATTACTGTAGGTAATGAAGTGTCAGCATCACAAAGCCTAATAGGTTATTTCTCTTAATTATTTTTAGGGTTTTGTTTTTTAAATAAGAGCTTCTCTACATCAATTTCAAAATCAAAATACTCTGACTGAAAGCCATTATCTCCAATCTTTGAAAGTTGGATAGTGGCTCCTTCATTATTATTTATCTCTAAATATAATAAACCTAAGGCATAACGACTCTCAAGAAAGTCTTTATTTTTCATTTTAGATAACTCTAAAAGAGCAATAGCATTCTCATGATGTCCTGCAGCTGTTGAAGCTACAGCACCTAAGTACAATGTGTAGGCATCACGTATCTTATAATCATCAATTAAGCTATTATATAAAGTATAAGATTCTTCAAATGCCTTATCATATAAAGAAGCAAGGGCTAATCCACTTGTGAGTTCTTCTGTATACTCATTAGTAGATTCTAATACTTCTTTTAGTTGCGCACGTAAATAGTAGAGTCTACCTGTAATTAAATTCTCTTGTATATAAAGGTATCTTGTAATATAAGGTCCATAGTATAAGTCTGTATAATCAAAGTTTTGTTTTTTTAAGTAATTGGCAGTCTTTTTTGCATACTCTTTTGGTTTTAGATCGCCATAATGAGTGTCAACATACATTAAGTGAGGTAGAATGTCATTTGGTAAAATTGTTGTTAGTTTTCTAGATGACTCTTGTGCTATATCTATCTTATTAAGATTTTGGGCGATGATAGTATTAAGAGCTAAATATAAAGGTCTTTGTTTATAGTCATTATCTAGCCAGTCTACAGCAGATAGCATACTTTTACCTGTAAGATATAAAAGTGTTTTGTATAATTCAATCTCTTCAGAGGCTTCTTCATTTATGATAGCATCAGTTATAATGGATTTAACTTTGGTTGTATCCTTATTGATTAACTGTGCTGCCATAATGGCAAAGATTCCTGATAGATAGTTTTTTGCATCAAGGTGATATGAACGGATAAAGTGTTTGTATGCATCAATCATATTGCCCATCTGTGCATAAGTTAAAGCAAGGTTGTAATGCAGTATAGAATGTTTAGGTTGTATCTCTACCAGTTTAAGAAGCTTTGTATTGGCAGTTCTAATTTTAAACTCTAAAGCATCTTTTATAGCTTTAGCTATACCTAAATTTACGGATGATGATGAAGCACTTTTTTTCAAATACTCTTGTGCAGATTGAACATCATCAATATATATATTTGCATTGCCCTTCCGAATGTAACTAATAGTTTTGCTTGCATTAAAAACTTTATATGGAGAAAAATAAAAAATCTTACTATAGTTTATAAGAGGAGAATTCTCAATATTATTTCTATAATGATTCTGAGCCTTTGTAATGTCAAAAAGAGATTCTTTTAGTTTTACTTTTATTGGATAATGTTTATATACTTCTTCTGGAAACATATCTGTAACATTTTGTATCTCTCTACTCCCGGATGAAACACGACCAGCTTTAATATTTACTAAGCCTAATGCAAGTTGAGATTTTACAGGTTCTATATTTTTTAAGATAGACTCTTCAAAGTGTTGTATAGCTAAAGTGTAGTCGCCAATTCTTGCATACAAAAGTGCTATACTAAAGTCATCTTTATCATGAAAGTTTTTTTCCATAGCTTCAATTGCATCATAATCATTTCCAAAAAAAGCATCGATTTTAGCTTTTAGGTGTTTTTGTGTATGTGGATATTCATCAGAGCTCTTATTATTTAAAGCACTTAGAGCTTCAAGATAGTTATTGTTATAGTAAGATACAAGAGCATAATAGTATGAGTATAAGGGTGAATTTAGTTCATATGGTAAATATGCATAAGCTAAATCGATATAATATTTAAAACTCTCTTTGTCATTTAGGTGAAGAGAACAAACAGCTGCATTAATTGCACTTACGCATCTGTTATCGTCATTTTTTATCGCTTTTTGAAATGTTGATAAAGCAAGGGAGTATTGCTCATTTTTTAATTGCGCAACTCCAAGGTTGTACTGAGATATCGCTTCACTATATTGAGCTATTTTTTCATATAAGAACAGTGCTTCCTCTTTAGAACCATTGGAATAAAGATAGTTAGCCTTTGCAATCATATTTTCAAGTTCACTTGGTTCTACAGGAATAACTTTTTCTTCATCAAGTTTTTCTTCAATAAAATCTGTTGATGAAATAGATTCTTCCCTTGAATCTTTGAAAAGAAGGAGTAATACTATAGTAATGATTAAGATTAGTGCTAGAACTGCACCACCAATAATTATAATTTTTTTCTTCTTCGCCTCTCCATCATCTGATACAATTTCATCATTTGTAGAGTCATTAAAACTTGCAGCTTCGTCATCTTCAATGATAATTATATCTTCTTGTGGCTCAGCCATTATAACCCTTAGTTTAGTTTTACATTATAAAGCAAAAAAGATACCATAACCTAAATTCAAATACAATTAATGAACTGAAAAGTTATAAAGTATACAAGAGCTATTTACTAAGAAAACTCTCAAACTTTTGTGATGATATTGGTTTAGATATAACATAGCCTTGATAATATTGACAATGAACACTTTTCAAAAATTCTATTTGATTTTGTTCTTCTACACCCTCTGCAATTACCTCAAAACCAAATTGTTCACTAATTGATAAAATTATTTTAACTAAACTTGCATCTTCTTTGTTATTTAATACATGTTGTATAAAGCTTCGATCAATTTTTATAAAATCAAATGGAAGATTTTTTAAATATGATAATGATGAATAACCAGTCCCAAAATCATCCATAGCAAATTTAAAACCTAATAGTTGTAATTCTTTTATTTTATCAACGGTATTTTCGAGATTGTCTATAACAACTGATTCAGTTAATTCTAGCTTTAAAAGTTTAGGTTCTAACGAATTTAGATTTAATGTTGCTACTAGATTGTTGGTAAAACCTTCTTCATTAAATTGTTTTGGACTAATATTAATTGCAATTGTTTGTATCTTTTCTTTTGTTTCTTCACTCCATGAGAGGTATGTTTTACAAACAGAGTCAATTACCCAATTTCCTATAGGAATAATTAAACCACTCTCTTCTGCAAAAGGGATGAACTTATCTGGTGGGATTAAGCCCTTTACTGGATGTATCCAACGTATTAATGCTTCGCATGATATAACTTCGTTAGAACTAGTATCAATAATAGGTTGAAAATAAAGTTCAAATTCATTTTCTATTATTGCTTTTCTTAAATCATTGTCAAGTAGAAGTTGTTGATGAATTTGTTCTGTCATACTCTCTTGAAAAAACTTACTGTTAGCACGACCAGCCTTTTTGGCTTCATACATAGCAATATCAGCATTCTTTAGTACAGTATTAATATTTATATCTTTATCCCCTATCATAGTAATACCTTGACTCAGTGTAATATGGAGAACATGATTGTCAATTATAAATGGAGTACTCATTAGGTTATGACATTTTTGAGATATTTGATAAGCTAGTTCAGTTGCTTCTGCAAGTGAACTACTAAGTTCAGACAAGAGTATGACAAATTCATCTCCTCCTAACCTTGAGAATGTGTCTTCTTTTCTAATAGTTTTTACCATCCGAGCTGCAAACTGTTTTAAAAGTTCATCACCTATATCATGACCAAGTGAGTCATTAATCGTTTTGAAATGATCAATATCTATGAATATAATTGCACCATAGTTTTTATGACGAATTAGACGTGATATTTGTTGTTCTAGCCTGTCTTGCAATGTAAGTCTATTGGCCAAACCTGTAAGGTGATCATAAAAAGCTTGATAGCGTATTTTTTGCTCAGATTTAACTCTTTGAGTAATATCATTTAGAATTGCTAACCCACCTTTTATTTTGTTGTCTTTATCATACAAGGGTGCTGTTTGTAAACTAATTGATAGGTCGAGTTTTGCAATTTTTGATCGATAGTTCCCTTCGTAAAATCCTTTTTCACCAGAAAGAATGATTTCAAGTGCTGGTCGTAATGAATCATCAGTCAACCTTTTTAAGTCCATATTTATAAGGTCTTTAGTTTTCACGTGCAGAATTGATGCAAGGGTCTCATTAGATTCTTTTAGAATAAGCTCTTTATCATATGTGAATACACCAACTGGGGCTTGTTCAAACATAGTTTTAAAGTATTCTTTAGATAGTTGTGTTTCCTTTTTTGAATCTTGCAGTTCTATTTTTGTTATGATGACATCAATTATACTTTTATGATAAAAAGTGGCAAATCTACTTAGCATTATTATAAAGATGAAAATTAGTATAGAAATTAAATATTGTAAGTCATTTTCAAAAGTAGTTAGTAGTATTGCGAAAGGCAATAGTAGTATTGTTATATAAGAGATAACTAGCTTTTTATAAAATGAGAGGCTCATGATAGACCCAGCAGCTATACCTGTTAAAATCATAGTGATAAATGATTGGTATGTTAAATCATCTGGTAAGAAAAATAAAATCCCAAAGCTAAATAAAAGTACAGTAATAATTGCTAAAAACTTAAATTGAAACTCTTTACTTATAATATTTAAACTATTTAGTTTTGGTAAATTTGTTTTTGCATGAAAAAAACGGACTAAAATAAGTGATGATAATGTTGAAAACCAGATTATTAAAGTATTATGCTCAACAATACCCCATAAAGCAATAACAATAATAAATGCGTTTAGTGCTAAAGCTATTGATGATGCAAAAAGATATTTAAACGCTAGTTCAAGAAGTTTTATTCTAACGTCTATATGTGTTGAATCGATTTTCATTGTCGCTCTTATTTTATAAGATAATGAATCAGTATAAAGCAACTTAACATAACAAATACTTAATTAATGGTATTAGAATTATAAATAAGTGTAAAGATTTTAATAAATTGTTTATTTCCTTTATGATACGATTTGTAACAGCTGCAATCATAAAGGATAAATATGAAGATAATAATATTTAATCAAAAAGGTGGAGTAGGCAAATCTATGCTAGCAACGCAAATAGCACTATACTTTGATGCTATTATTGTAGAACTCGATTCTTATGGAGTGTTAAGTCAAACCTTAGATTCAGATAGAGTTTATAAGGTTGCACTAAATGATAAGGTTCCAGAGCTTTCAGAGACAAGTATTATATATGACTTTGGTGGTTTTGATGATGCTAGACTAGACAGTGTTTCTAAAACATCGGATTTAATTATCATCCCCTTTAATCCAACAATCAATGCACTTGGTACCACTTTAAAAAGTTATGTGAGGGCAAAAGAACAAGAACTTCCAATTTTATTTGTAGTAAACGCTGCTATAAAAGATCAGGATGCTTTGGATGCTATAGAATTTTTAAAAGAGCAAACACAGGATGATATAGAATATTTCATTTTACCACATACAAGAGCTTTACAAACTTCGGAAAATGAGGGGCAGAGTATAATTGAGTTAGCAAATAGTTCAGGACTTAGAAAACATACATATAGAAAAATCAGTTCTACTATGAAACAATTAATGGATACTATAAAAGAATATATTGATTAAGGGGAATGAAATGTCACAAACTAAATTTAAACTCAATTCAGAAGAACAAGAGCATAAAGTTACACATGCACATACACAAGAAGTTAAACAAGTAGTTTCAACTCCATTATCTTCAAAAGGCGTTCCAATATTATCAGGTGCGAAACTTTCAGTACATCTTATTAGGTTATTTGAGATATTAACGCCAAAACAAAAACAACAACTTGTAGATTATGCCTTAGAAAACGACAAAACAGCAAGTTGTGTAATTAAAGAACTTTTAGAGAAAGAAGGGATTATAGAGAGTTAAAATTTATACTTTAGCATAGCCTGAAAACTATTTGTGTCTGTACTTATTGTACCTTTATTGTAGTGATAATAAAGCCATTCAGTTCCAACAAAAAAATCTTTGTATAAATTGTAAAGTAATTGATTTTGTGTATTTATAGAGTACTCTGTTAAATCTAAAAACCCTTCAAAGTGTAGATTATAAAGAGATTTTGTATGATACACTGCTGTTAGTTGGTATGTTTCATTTTGTATTTCACCGATATTCTCACTTTTATAATATGCATTTAGTGCAAAAACATTTAAGCCTGGAATAGTTAAATCACAGCCTAGTCCCCCAAGATATGCAAGATAGTCATAACCAATATTTATTTGCGTTGCAAGATAAAAGTCTTGTATAAATCCTAAAGATAAGTCATTATTAGATAGTTTAGAGAGTGATAAACGTGGAGATAGTTCACTGTAGACTTCATATTTTGTTTTGTCAAATTTTTCACCATCCATGTAATCCACAAACATAAAAAAGTCACCATATTCAAATGTGCGAAAATGTTCAAAAGTAAGGGTGGTTTTTTTACCATCTATGGTGTCATAGATAAAGCTATCACCTGTAAAGTTTTTTCCATAAAGTAATTGAACGTTTGTTGATTCAAAAGCAGATATTTGACTGATAAAAATAAATACTATAAAAAGAGAACGTAACATAGTTTACCCCGAATTTTAAAATTGTAAGTTATTTTATTTAGTGCAAAAATTCTACAATAACTAAAAAGTCACTTTTATTGTCGGTGAGTTTCATTGGAAATAGTTTTAGATTATAGTTGTAGTCATCTTTATCAACGATATTAGATTGAAATGATTCTTTTTTTCGCATACTTGTTGTAATGATAGAGATAACACTTTTATCAAATCTATCAAATATTTGCATAATTGTTTTATCTTCACTCGCTATAAAGTTATTAAACTTCTCATTACTCCATTTTAGTTTTCCGCTTTGTGAAAAAATTGCAGCAGCAAAAAAGTTGTCAATAAAGCTCTGATAGTGACTGACAGTTTCTTTTATTTCATTGAGCTCATTTTCATTCTGATAGCGTTTAATCCAAAACTCAATTTTTAGTTTTAACTCTTCTGGTGAAAAAGGTTTCGTGATATACTCAGAGGCACCTTCTTTATAGGTAGACCTAATAGACTCTACATTTGAGTTTGATGAGACCATAAATACAGGTAATGAAAAAAAGTTTTCATCTTTTTTTATAATTTTAAGAACTTCTAAGCCTTGTATATCTGACATCTCGTTATCTAAGAGAATTAAATCCACTTTTTTTGTCTTTACGATGTCGATGGCTTCTTTTCCATTCTTAGCTTCAAGTATGTTATACCCAGCAGGAAGCAGAGTCTTTTTCATCATCATTCTAACGACAGTAGAATCATCAACAATTAATATATTGTAGTTTGGATTTACTTGAAGGTTTTGAATAATATTGAGAATCTCTTTAAAAATTATATTTACATGTTTACCTTTAATAATATAATCTAAGATTCCCAAACGAAACAGTTCATCTCTTCTAGTCGTATCATTATCAGACGTAAAGATTATAATTTTGGAATCTTTGGAGAGTTCTTGTACCGCAAAAATAAGCTCTTCCCCTTCTCCATCTGGAAGGTGTAAATCAAGAATAACTAAAGAGATTGATTGTCTTTGTAAAATATCTTGTGCTGTTGCTAAGTCAAAACTCTGATAAGATGTATAACCCTCATTTTGCAGTTTGGAGTGGAGAACATTATTTATAGTTCTCGCATCTTCTACTATAAGTATGGAATAATCTTCATTAAGTTGATTCATCTTTTGACCTTGGTTAAAGAGTAATTTTTGCTATTTTTGTGTAGTATAACATACTAGATGATTAAAGAGGGATTAAATTGGTACAGATTAACCATTTATATCAAAATATTGAAGATTTAAAGAAAGACTTGAAAGCTTATTCTTTAAACTATTTAAGTGATAAAATATTAATTCAAATATTTACATCAATAGATATAGATAAAATAGAAAAAATACTTCAAAATCTCCGTGTATTATTTCCAAATGCTACAATCATCGGCTCCACTACTGCAGGGGAAATATATGAAAGTGAGATGCTTGAAAATAGTACTGTTTTGAGTATATCATCTTTTGAAGAAGTTACTATAAATAGTGCATACTCTGTTGATGATGATTCATACCTATTAGGTAAAAAAATATCTAAACAATTATACTCAGATAAAAATAGATGCATTATTGCTTTCACTGATGGACTTAAGCATAATGGAGATATCTTTTTATCAGCAATTAATGAGGATTACGGATATGAATGTCCTATAGCTGGCGGTGCAGCTGGAGACATGATTAAATTTGAAAATACATATACAATTTATAATGATAAAGTATTTGAAAATGGTGCTGTAGCAGTTGCCTTAGCGGGTGAAAACTTAGAAGTATTCCAAGATTATAATCTTGGTTGGCGTAGTGTGGGTCCTGTATTTACTATCACTTCATCTGATGGGAATCGTGTATATGAGATAGATGGGATACCAGTGTATCAGTTTTATGAAGATGTTTTAGGTAGTGAAGTTGCTGATCATATACCAAATTCTGTAATCTCATTTCCTTTGATTAAAAAAGTAAATAATACAATGATTGCTAGGTCTATGATAGCAAAACTCGAAGATAACAGTATCATTTATGCTGGTAATTTAGATGAAGGGGATCAGGTTCAATTTGGAATAGGTAGTAATAAGGAGATTAATCAATATAACTATTCATATTCGATAGAAGAGCATAAACGGAATATTCAAGCATCTTTTATCTATTCATGTTCTGCAAGAAAACAATTTCTTGGTAAAGAACTAGAATCAACATTTAATCAAATCTCAAACATCGCACCAGCAGCAGGCTTTTTTACTTATGGGGAATTTTTTCAAAAGGGTGGGAAAAACTCTTTTTTAAATATTACAACAACAATGCTTTTTTTAAATGAAAAAGACACTCCAATATTCAGTAAATACAAAGAGAATAAAACTAGTGCAAAAACCACCTCCTTAGTAGAAAAAGGGACCCTAAATCTTCTTGATTACATGAGCAGAAGATTACAAGATGATGAAGTAAAGATTAAATATACCCAAAGTAAACTTGATACATATATTAAAGGAATTAATTCTGCATTAATAGTTTCAAGAACTGATACTAATGGCAAGATAACATTTGTTAATGATATGTTTACAAAAATTAGTGGTTATTCGGAAGAAGAGCTCATTGGGAAATCTCATAACGTTGTGAGACATCCCCAGAACAGCGGCTACCTTTTCAAGGATTTATGGGATACGATTAAAGAGAAAAAGAATTGGCATGGCAGCTTTGCAAACTTAGCTAAAGACGGTTCAACATATCATGTTGATACACATATATTCCCTCTGTTAAATAAAGAAGATGAAGTAGAGGAGTATATGGCTATACGTCAAGATATTACAGATGTGATAAACGCTAAAGAAGCATATAAAAGAGAATTCGCCTTTTCAGAGATGTTATTTAATAATGATGAGAGTATTATTGTTGTTATTAAGGATAACAAGATGGTAAGGATGAATAACTCTTTTTTCAAATTCTTCCCTTATGATGATCTTGAAATTTTTCTAAGCTATAACGATTGTATATGTGACTTATTCTTAGAAGAAGATGGTTTCTTGCAAGCATCATTTGAAGGAAAAGAGTGGTTTACTGATGCCCTTTTAAATCCTTATGATGTCCATAAAGCTAAAATGATAGATAAGTACTCAGTTGAAAGAATATATACTGTAAAGGTTAATGAAGTTTACTTTGATGAATCAGAATATATAGTTGCTACATTATCAGATATTACAGAACTTGAGAATGCAAGAATTAAAGCTGAACATGCAGAAGCTATGCAAGCAATCTTCTTAGCAAATATGTCTCATGAGATTCGTACACCGATGAATGGTATTTTAGGTTTTTCTGAACTATTATTAAAGTCGGAACTTGAAGATACACAAAGAAAACATGTAGATATTATCAATAATTCAGCAGGGAATTTACTTAATATAATCAATGATATATTGGATTTTTCTAAGGTTGAGAGTGGTAATGTTGTACTTGAACATATAGAGATAGACTTTTTAAAAGAATTAGATTATGTTTATGAACTTCTCAAGTCACTTGCAGATAAAAAATCTGTGAATCTAGTTAAAAAGATAGATATAAACTTACCTCAATGTATTATTAGTGATTCAACAAAGCTAAAGCAGATACTTACAAATTTAATCTCTAATGCTATAAAGTTTACAAAAGAGTCTGGTACTGTCACAATACAAGTCGAGCTTCTTGAATCACAGCGTTTAAAAGATAAGGTACGCTTTAGTATTCATGATACTGGAATAGGGATTCCTGAAGATAAACTAGAGAAAATTTTTAATGTCTTTAGTCAGGCTGATGAGTCTACAACGAGAGAATATGGTGGAACAGGTCTTGGATTAAGTATCTCTAAAAGTTTTGTAAATTCTTTTGGAGGGGAGTTGTCTGTTGAGTCTGTAGTAGGAGAGGGTAGTGTATTTTTCTTTGAGTTGGAGTTTGAGACTTGTGATACTATATTTTTTGAAGCAGACGATGAGATACTTTCTGAAGATGAGATAATTAAACAGGCAAAACTTCATGTACTTGTTGCAGAAGATAATGCTACAAACCGTTTATTAATGGAGTCAGTACTCTCTGATTATGATGTGAATGTTAGCTTTGCTGTTAATGGAGAGATAGCAGTTGATAAACTCAAAGATAATAATTATGACATAGTATTTATGGATATAAATATGCCAGTAATGGATGGGATAGAAGCAACGAAGTATATTCGTGAGAGATATGAATATGTACCAATTGTAGCACTAACTGCTAATACTTTAGAAGCAGATCAAAACAAATTCTATGAGATTGGTATGGATGACTTTTTAGCAAAACCATTAAATATGGATGAGTTAAAAAGGATTTTAGTTCACTATTCTAATCTTGTGAACGAAGCAGTAGAAGTAAATCAAAATGAGATAGAAGATCAAGATATAGTAGTTAATTTAGAAGAACTAGTAATGATGTTACAAGAACATTTTAAATTTAGTGAAGCAACTGTTTTAAAACTTTTAAAGTCATTTCAAAACTCTTTTAGCCAGTCAATATATGAATTGAAGTTAGCAATTGATAATAAAGATAATAAGCAAATCGAAGATCTCTGTCATAAAATCGGTGGTTCATCAGGGAACTTACATCTTTCAATAGTATTTGTTAGTGTAAAAAATATGAAAGAGAGTGTAAGAGACAACGATTACAATCAAGTTTTACAAGAATTTAATCGATTAGAAAAATACTTTCATAACTTTACAAAAGCTATAGAAAATAGTTAAAAACTTTTTTCTATGACTTTAAAAACTCTTGTAAAGTTGTATATAAAATTGTTTCATTTATAGGTTTAGAGATATACCCATCCATACCTAAGGATATGAATTTTTCTTTATCACCCTCCATTGCATTGGCAGTAAGTGCAATTATTGGAGTACATCTATCTTTATACTTTTCTTTTAAAACTTTCATAGCTTCTATTCCATTCATATTGGGCATGTTTTCATCCATAAGAATAAGCTTATGTAATTTAGGATTATACATCTCTATCGCTATTGCACCATCATTAGCAATATCACAAGTTATACCAAACTCTTCAAGAAGCATTGTAATAAGAACTTGATTTGTCTTATTGTCTTCAGCGACTAAAATATGAGCTTGTAAAGGAGTTTTTTGAGGTTCTAAATCTGCATCATCTTCTTTTAGTAACTTAGTATTATCTTCAATTAAATCTAAAGGGATTGTAACTGTAAAGGTACTGCCTTTACCCTCTTGTGACTCTAGCTCAATTTTACCATGCATAAGTTCAGTTAAACTCTGTGTTATACTTAGTCCAAGTCCAGTTCCACCATATTTTCTTGTAGTTGTACCATCTGCTTGCTCAAAAGGTAAGAAAATTCTATCTTGGGTTTCTTTATCCATCCCAATACCACTATCTATTACTTGAATTATGATAGAGCCATTTAGATAATCTACATTAAAAATTATTGCACCATTTTTAGATGTGAACTTAATAGCGTTAGAGATTAAGTTAAGCATTATTTGGCTAATTCTTTGCCAGTCACCATAGAAAGTATTCTTCAAGTTTTGACTAATATTATTTAAAAATTTTAAATCCTTTTTCGCTGTTAAACCTTCAAATTGATATGAAAACTCTATGATTTCATCATAAGCATTAAAGTTATATGGTTCAATAGTGAATTTAGCATCTTTAATTTTTGATAAGTCAAGGATATCGTTTATAAGTGCTAAAAGAGAGGTTGAACTTGTATGAATTTTTTCAGATAACTCTTTATGTTGGATATTCGTTTGTTTTTTATTTAAAATACCACTAAATCCAATAATGGCGTTTAGGGGAGTACGTAGTTCATGACTCATATTAGCCATAAACTCATCTTTAGCTTTTTGAGATGTTATATCATGGCGTATAGATGTATATCCAACGATATTATTTTTGTCATCAAAACTTGGCATAATTGATGTATCTACCCAGTAGTGACTACCGTCTTTCTTTTTATTTTTAATTTCACCTTCCCAGGCTTTCCCATCCTTAATCCTTGTCCAGATATCTTTAAAAAGTGTGCTAGGCATATCCGGATGACGTAAAACATTGTGGGGTTTTCCAATTAATTCATTTTCTTGATAGCCACTAATTCTACATAGAGCACTACTTGCATAGGTTATTACCCCTTTAAGATCAGTGTTTGATGCAATAACATTATCTCCAAAAAGAACAATAGATTTTTTTAATTTATCTTGAGCTAGCTTTGAATTATGTAAAAGCATTTTTTCTTCTGATATATCTGATATATTTGCAATCACAATTTTATTATGTTTGTCTGTATTTGTACCAAAAGATATTCTAATCGGAATTATCTTTTGTTCTTTAGTTAAACCTTCAAGTTCCAGTGTAGAATTTAGAATTCCTTTTGATTTTCCACTTTTAAAATAGGAAGTGGAGGCAGCTATGTGAAGGTCTTTATATTTTGGGGGAATAATATTAGTAAGGTTTCTACTCCCAATCATCTCCTCTTTAGTAAAACCAAATATCTCTTCGGCTTTTTTATTATAGGTTAAAATTGTAGCAGTGTGATCAATTGCAATAATTGCATTATTATTGGATTCAATGATAGTATCTAGATAGTTCTTCTGTTTTAACTCTGTTTGATGTCGTTCTTCATCTTTGAGTTTTTCTATCTCTTCATTGAGCTTTATTTGTTTATCAAGGCGAATATTATACCTTGTATATATAAAGATTGCTCCTAAAATGATTGTTAAAAATATTCCAATAAATAGGATTCTATCAGAGTTGTTATTATCTAGTAAAAGACTAAGATTAGTTTGACTTACCTCTATATCTAAAATACCTCTTAACTCACCAAGTTTATAGTTATATGCATTATCGTAGTTATTTGAAATGATAGACGGAGCATTCTCTCTTTTCCCATGACACTTTAAACATGTTTTCGTTATATAAAGTGGTTGTGAATAGTAAAATGTATCTCCTATAGATTTAAAGTAAGATGTTTTATTTGTATTTTTTTTAAAAAAATCTATAGCTTCCATTTGTCTAGCATTAGCCATATTTACGATGTTCCTAGGTCTGTCTGAAACAGTTGCTATCTTTGATTTTGTGTTTAAAGAGGAAAAGACTCTCGCAATCTCATTAGTAGTTTTTACTGGAAGAAAATCTATATTTGATTCATCTAATTTTGTATGGTTTTGTATGAAAATGTTTTGATAAGTAGTTCTAAACGCTATCATGAAATCTGCTATAGATTCTGCCTCATACATAATAGATAGTCTTTTAATCTCTTTTGCAGTTTCATTCTCATGATACAATTTTCCAAGAAATACAATAGAAATAAATATAGAAAAAAATATAAAATATTTATAGTGTTTATCCATGCATAAATCTCCTCTCTTATAAAATTATTTTATCGTCTTTATATAAAGGTATGTATTAATTTTTAATAAAAAAAAGAATATTTAGAGCTCTTTTTTTGTAATAAGTTTATCTAGCATTTCGATAATATTTTGTAGATTAACAGGTTTTTGAATATAAAAATCACTTAAATTAGTCGTTTTTTGATTATCTTTTGTTGTTCCAGAGATTATTACTATAAATAAATCTCTATAGTTAGGGTTTTCTTTAATTTTGTTAATTAGTTCTGTGCCATCCATATAGGGCATTTTTAAGTCAGTTATAATAATATCGTAATCATTATGTTTTGAGAGTATTTCAAGAGCATCTGTAGCAGTTTGTACTGTCGTTACTTTTTCAAAAAATTTTTTAAAAAATTTCTCAGTTGATTTTAGAATAGCAATCTCATCATCAACTATTATAAGCTTTAAGTTTTCAACTTTTTCTTTGAATATTTTAATTTTACTTAACTCTTTTGTATTATTCAATGATTTTAGTCCTATTACTTTTTATATACTTAGTATACAACAAATTACTTTGAAACTTAAAAAAACAACTATATAAGTTTTTATAATAGAACTGAAGTATAAAAGTCTTATACTGATTTATAGGATAAGAAGAACTCTTGAGTAAGGAGGATATTATGAGACGTAAATTAAGTAAGTATTTTAATATATATGTTGTAACAGCCTTAATAGGATTTTTTTCTTTTTTATATCTTTTCTCTTTTGCGTTCGTAATTAGTGACGTAAATAGTGGGTCAAGTCGTGTAATGAAACAAAAACTTTGTGAAGAGCAACCGAAAATTTGTTACGTTTCACCTAAAAAGAGTACACAAAGCACAGAATAGGTTTCCTATTTTATTTGTGCTTGATGATTATTCTATAAATAATGGCTAAAATCTGTAACTTAGTTCTGCAAGATATGACCTGTTAGCTATAGGGTAATCCATCCAAGTATCAGAGTCGTAGCTATTTTGATCAAAAATATTATTAACACTTAACTTCACTTTTATATCATCTATAAAGACATCTTTTATATTTAGTGTAGCATTTGCAATGGTAGAACTTTTAATAGATGTTCTGGAGCTATTAGTATTTCTTGTTTGCTCACCCCTATAGTTAGCATCTACATATAAGTTGTAATCTCTACTGATTCTATAGTTAAGTGCCGTGTATGCTAAATGTTTAGAGATATCTGACATCTCTTCATTCGTTGTTTTGTTCTGTGGATCTTGATATGAATAGTTTGCTAAAATATAAGAGCCTCTGTATAACTCATATTTTAACCCTACTTTTCCACCTCTTGTCCTTATTTCACCTATATTCATATATCTGTTTTCTTCAGAAGCATCGACTAATATTAAATCATCTATATTACTATTAAAAAGTGTAAAAGAGAGTTCTGTATCATCTAAATCATTATTTATATAAGTTATCTCAGTTGTTTTAATTGTCTCAGGCTTTAGGTTTTTATTACCTACAAAGGCAGCATTATTTTTATTGTAAAGTTCCGCAAAGGTTGGAGCTCTAAATGCTTTACCATGCATTACTTTTAAAGTATTTGTCTTATTGATAGAATAAGTTGAGCCGATTCTTGGACTAACAGTAGAGCCAAAATCGCTATAATGGTCATACCTAATACCTGCATTAATCCTAAAGTCATCGTTTATATCATATAAAATTTCAGAAAAAAATGCTTTAACTTCTCTATCTACTTCATCTATAAAGTCTGGTTTTTTCGCTCCGTTTAACTCTCCTTGATAGGGCTCTTCAATACTCTGTTTTTCATATGAAATCCCAGATACTAAATTGAAATTTTCTCCAGAGTAAGTTAAAAGTACCTCTGAACCTATTTTTTTTGTAGTATATAAATATTCTAAAATTTCGTTATCAAAAGGCATATACCATGTATTATCTACATCAAATTTATCATAATAGACTCTTGCATGTAGATCTAAATCTTTACTTAAATAATTTTTATACCCAGATTCTAGTAGGATAGTTTCTTTTTTAGAATGATCAATATCATTTAAAACACTCATTAAACCATATTTTGATTTATCTTTTGTGTTATTATAATTTCCCATAAAATAAAAACCATAATTATGTTCTACAGAGAGGTATGAGTTAAAGGAATCTATCTTTGGATTAGTTTTTTTGTTTTGTGATTCTACAAATATTTTTTCATTTTCGGTTTTATAATTAATATTTGCAGTTACTTCAAATTCATCATATGCTTTTCCGTAATGTAAGTTTACTGCTGCGGTCTCGTTACTTCCCCCTTTAATAACTATTACAGTTCCATCTATATCTTCAGCTTTTTTAGTTATGATATTTACTAACGCCATAAATGCATTTTCACCGTAAAGTGCAGAAGATGGTCCAGTTACTACCTCGACTCTTTTTATTATCTCTATCGGTATCTCTTTGTAGGCACTTGTAGCACCACCGTTTAAGTAGTCTGCATTTAGTGAGTGCCCATCTAGTAAGAAAAGAACCTTTTCAGTAAACCAAGTTTGAATCCCCGCAACAGATACTTTATCTGTATATACATTACCTTGTGAGATGTCAATACTTGGAACTGTTTTTAAGATATCGAATATATCCTCAGCTCCCATGGCATCTATTTGCTCTTCATCTATTACAGTAACACTTGCAGGTGTTTTTTTAACATTGTCTTTTATCCGTGATGCAGATATAACAAAGGTTTCTGCTTCTAACCAGTTTTGTTCCTCACTAAACTGTTCTTCTATATTATTGAGATTATTTGAAAATAATATTGTGCTTATTAGACATATACTTATACATGATTTTTTCATAGTTAACCTTTTATGTTAAACTCTTTTAATAGTTTCATTATGTAAAATATACCAAATATATCTTTTTTTAGTCTTATATAATAAGAAATTCAAATAAATGGTATAGAATATGGTTCTGTTGATCTCTCTTTTGAATATTTAAAAAGCTGCGATTATATATATATTTGAAAATTGATAGGTAGTTCATGATACAATTTAAATACCTGATACTAATATTTCTTTTGTTTAGTTCTGTTTTTGCAAAAGAGAAAAAAGTATATTTTTATACGACTGAGACAAATATCAGTGATTATAAATCATTGAAGATCAGTTTTGATCAGTATCTAAAATATTTTGGTGATTATAATTTTCAAGCTTTTAACAATAAAGAGATTTTTGAAGATTTCCTCCAAAATGAAGATATAATAGTTATACTCTCAAGTTGGCATTATAAACAAATAGCAAAAAAGTATAACCTTCAGGCAAAACTTGTCGCCCTAAAAAAAGAGAGTATAACTGATACAAAAGTATTAGTAGGTAAGAAAGGTGCATCTTTTGTAGGTACCATAACAACTCCCTTCCCTCATGACTATACAACTGCTCATATAAATAGACTCACTACAGACCACTCGTTAAATGTACTGAACGTACCAAAAGAGATAGATGCTTTAATGTCTGTTGGTTTTGGTATGAGTCAGTTCGCATTAGTATCAAAAGAGAGTTTTG
>Ga0193963_1000610_pt1 | contig 18570 bp, 19 predicted proteins | sample FB_6_MG_FD_140359 | JGI IMG/M metagenome (GOLD analysis project Ga0193963, IMG submission 140359) | Microbial mat bacterial communities from the Broadkill River, Lewes, Delaware, United States - FB_6_MG | ecosystem: Environmental > Aquatic > Freshwater > River > Microbial mats | place: USA...
CCAGCTCCTGTTAAATTGTAATGATTTTCTAAATATTCAAATAAATAATATAACATTGTATTATCCTTCTATGGCTTTTAATAATTGTGTTATTTTTTCGTAATCATCAAAATGGGATCTCTCCCCTTTGATTTCCTGATAGTTTTCATGACCTTTCCCTGCAACCAAAATGATATCTCCTTTTTTTGCAAATTTTGTAGCAGTTTTAATCGCCTGCTCTCTATCTAAGATTGAAATAGTTTTTTTAAAATTTTGTGGTTCAACCCCAACTTCAATTTCATCAATAATAGTTTGCGGATCTTCGTTTCTTGGATTATCTGAGGTAAATATGACCTGCGAGCTTAATTGAGAAGCTATACGCCCCATAACAGGGCGTTTAGCTTTATCTCGATTTCCACCGCATCCCACAACGGTAATTACTTGTTCATTTCCAGTTCTTATATCATTTATTGTTTCCAACACATTTTTTAAGGCATCTGGCGTATGAGCATAATCTATAATAGCTGTTACACCCTTTCCAGATGTAAAGTGTTGAAATCTTCCACTTACACTTTCTAATTCACTTATATGAGTTAATGTTTCGGTACTATCCAACTCTAACAAATTAGCCACACCATAAACCGCGGCTAAATTATACGCATTAAAGCTTCCTGTAAGTTTTACCCAAACTTCATTATTATTCATATTTAATAACAAACCAGAAAACTGATTTTCTAATATCTTTGCCTTAAAATCTGCCATTGTTTTTAAAGCGTACGTCCGTTTTTTAGCTTTGGTATTTTGTAGCATTATGGCTCCATTCTTATCATCAGCATTTACGAGTGCAAAAGCTGACTTTGGCAACGAGTCAAAAAACACCTTTTTAACATCCCTATATTCTTTAAAGGTGTTATGATAATCTAAATGATCATGTGTTAAATTCGTAAATACACCACCTGTAAAATGCAATCCTTCGGTTCTTTGTTGATGAATTCCATGAGAACTTACTTCCATAAAGCAATAATCAACCCCCATTTCAACCATTTCGTTTAAATACTTGTTGATTAAAACTGAATTCGGTGTTGTATGAGTTGCTTTATATCCAATAGTATCAACCATTATTTTTACAGTTGATAACAAACCAGATTTATAACCCGATTTTCGAAACAAATTATATAATAGGGTCGCAATAGTAGTTTTACCATTAGTACCAGTAATACCAACTAATTTTAATTTTGAGGAAGGATTATCGTAAAAATTCGATGCTAAAAATGCCAATGCTCTATTAGTATCCTCAACCCTAACATAAGTAACTTCTTCCTTTATTTTTTTAGGAATTTCTTCACAAACAACAACTGTTGCTCCTTGATTAACCACCTTTTCAATAAATTGATGTCCATCAAAAACCAAACCTTTTTGAGCTACAAATAAACTATTATCTCCTGCTTTTCTTGAGTCAAATTCAATTGAATCTACCCATTTCTCATCACTACCAATAATTTCATTAATGGTAACCTTATTTAATATGTCTTTTAATAACTTCAATTAAATTAATTTTAAAACTATAGTTGCTCCTTTTTTTATTTTTTCTCCGGCACTAATTGATTGTTCTTTTACTTTACCAACTCCATTAAACCTCACATTTAAACCTATATTTTCAAGTAAAGAAACTGCATCCATAGCTGCCATTCCTTTTACATTTGGAATTGAATTTATTTCCTTATTAGACAAAGCATAGTAACGATCAAAATTCCCTTGAACATTTTCAAATTCAGGAATTGAATTCTCTATTTTATTAATAATATGGTTTGAAGTATAAATTTTTTGAGCGATATCCTTAAAAACTGGACCAGATACATCAGCTCCATAATATCCTTTTGAAAGATTTGGTTTATGAATTACAACAATACAAGAATACTCAGGATTCTCAGCAGGAAACCACCCAGTAAATGAAGAAATATATTTTTTACTCTTACGCCATTCTTCATAATTACCGTATTCTACTCGTGCAGTTCCCGTTTTACCGGCCATAGAAAAATTCTCTTCATAAAGTTTTTTCCCTGTACCACGTACTACAACATTTTTCAAAATTTCTTGCACCTCATCAATCGTTTCTTTTGAACAGATTTTAGAATCAATAACTTCTTTCCCAAAGGCTTCAACTTGATTATCCCACGAACGAATTTCTTTTACAAATTTAGGTTTTAACATTTCACCATTATTTGCAATAGCATTATAAAAGGTAAGTGTTTGAAGTGGAGTCATCTCTAAATTGTAACCATAAGCTATAGAAGGCAATGCATTTTTACTCCAAATTTTATCACCAGGCGATGGAATATTTGGTTTTCCTTCTCCTTTTATTTTTAATCCAAGCTGCTCATTTAAGTGCATATCTTTTAAAATATTAATAAATCGCTCTGGCTTCTTTCCGAAATTTTCTTCAATTAATCTCGCAAATCCAATATTAGAAGACACTTCTAATGCTCTAGCAGCTGTAATTTTTCCATATCCACCTCTATGAGAATCATTAATATACCTTCCATACAGCCTATATCTACCATCTTTTGTATCAACAACTGTATTTGTATCAATTGCTTTAGACTCTAACGCAGCAACCATTGCCATAACCTTAAAAGCCGAACCTGGCTCATGAGATTCATAAACAGCATAATTTCTTTTTTCGTAATATTTTCCAAGTGAACTTCTTCCTAAATTAGAAATTGCCTTAATTTCACCTGTTTTAGTTTCCATTACAACAACACAACCATGTTCCGCCTCATAATGCTCCAACTGCCTCAACAAAGAATGATGAGCAATATCCTGAATATTAATATCTATCGTAGTTACAATATCCTTTCCATCAATTGGTTCCTTCTCGTTATTATCATTAATTGGCTTCCATTGTCCTTTTGCTATTTTTTGCTTCATTCTCCAACCATGCTTCCCCTTTAAATAACTTCTGTAAGCTCCTTCAATTCCAGGAGCTCCCCTATAATCATCATATCCGATAGTTCTTTCTGCAACTTTACCTAAAGGATGTGCTCTAACAGTCGTTTGCTCAGCAATAAATCCACCTTTATACATTCCTAAATTAAAAATTGGAAAACTTCTAATTTTCATATAATCATTATACCCTAATTTTCGAGTAATAAACAAATATCTATTTTTACTATTTCGAGCCTTTCTAATTTTAGTTTCCCACTTAGACACTGAACTTCCAAGCATTTTTGATAATTCTTTTGACAAGTTTCTAATTTCTTTCTCAAAAACTTTTGAATCTACAGTAAAAGCATCCATTCTAATTTCATACTGCGACATTGAAGTAGCAAGTAAACTTCCATCAGCAGAAAACACATTCCCTCTATTGGCAAAAATGGTATCATTTCGCAAGGTCAACTGCTCTGATAAATTTCGATATTTCTCACCATCTGCAAATTGAATATTAGTTAACCTAACAACAATAAGCACCAAAAAAATGGTAGCAAATACAAGTACAAAGTACAGCTTATTTAATATGCTTTTTTTTGTAACAGCCAATGTTAAAATATTATTTTATGGTTACTTTAATTACTTGTGGTGGGTTTTCACTTGGCTTTAACTCAAGTTCTACAACCTTGTTTTTTATAGTTGATTCCAACTTTAATTTCATTGCTATTGAACGCGTATCTAAAAATTCAGATCTTAATTCTTTGATATCCCTATTCAATTTAGCAATCTTCATCACTTTTTTATCAGAACTATGAGAACTGGCAATCATCATTAACATTAAGCCAACTATAAATAAGATAAACCTCCAATTTTTAAAGGAATCATCACTTACTAAAAAATTCCCCCTTAAAACATTGTATATGCTATTTTTAAATCTAGACATTACTTTAAGGTTGCTATTCTCAACTTGGCACTTCTTGCTCTATTATTTTCTTTTATTTCTTGATTTGAAGGAATAATCATTTTCCCTACCTTTTTCATAGGTACAGAAATATTCCCGTAAAAATCTTTCTCAGGCTCACCTTCAAAAAGACCATTTCTAATAAATCGCTTAACTAACCTATCTTCCAAAGAATGATATGAGATTACACTTAATCTTCCTTTATCATTTAAAACCTCAGGAATCTGCAATAAAAATTCTTTTAGAACTTCTATTTCTTGATTAACTTCAATTCTAATCGCCTGAAAAATTTGAGCCAATATTTTATGCTCTACAGCCTTCGGCACAAACTCATTAAGAACCTCCTTTAACTGGAAGCTTGTTTTAATTAATTTTTCTGATCTTGTTTCTACAATTTTTTTTGCAATTAACCTTGCATTTCGCAATTCACCATATTGAAACAAGACATCAGCTAATTTATCTTCTTCATAAAAATTCACAACCTGATAAGCAGACAATTCACCTTCCTGATTCATTCTCATATCCAATTCTGCATCAAAACGAGTTGAAAACCCTCTTTCAGCTTCATCAAATTGATGTGAAGAAACACCTAAATCTGCCAATACACCATCTACTTTTTTAACACCGTAAAAACGTAAATATCTTTTTATAAATCTAAAATTTTGAGGAATCAATGTAAACCTATCGTCATCAATTATATTCCTTTGAGCATCTTCATCTTGATCAAATGCAAATAGCTTTCCATTTTCACTAAGCCTATTCAAAATCTCTCTTGAATGACCTCCACCACCAAAAGTAACATCCACATACACTCCGTCAGGTTTAATATTTAAACCGTCAATACTTTCCTTCAACAATACTGGATTATGATATTCCATCTTCATTCTCGTTTAATTTCCCCATTACATCTTCCGCCAACTCAGCAAAATTATTTGATGAATCAGCAATTACATTTTCATATTTTTCTTTATCCCAAATCTCAACAATCTTAACCATTGAAGATAAAACAACATCTTTTTTAATACCTGCAATCATCTGCAATTCTTTTGGAATTAGCAACCTTCCAGAGGCATCTAAATCAACAACTTTTACACCAGCAGTAAATCGACGAATAAAATCATCGTTCTTCTTCACAAATCTGTTCAGCTTATTTATCTTTGTCATCAAAATATCCCATTCTTCCATTGGATACAGCTCCAAACAAGGATGAAAAACAGATCTTTTTATCACAAAACCATCTTGTAAAACAGGAGCAAGTTGCTTCTTTAAAGCCGCAGAAAGTGCAAGCCTTCCTTTAGCATCAGCCTTGCATTCATATGTTCCAATTAAATTTACCATTGTGTGTTTGCGTGTATTCAAAAATATAAATTTTTTCCCACAATTATCCACTTTTACCCACTTTGTTGATAACTTTTACCTTTAAGCTCCATTTTTAGGCTAAAATTTTGAATTTCAAGACGTTAATTTTTTAATTACTATCATTTATAAAAAAATCGTATTTTAGAAAAAAAAGTTACCTTTGTGGTTAGCTTAAAACTTAAATTTTAATGAGCAATAGTCTTATCAAAGAAGGAAAATATAGTTATATTGAAGCGGGAGAAGGACAACCAATAATTGTACTTCACGGGCTAATGGGTGCGTTAAGCAATTTTGATGGTGTTTTAAACTATTTTTCAACCAAAGGTTATAAAGTAATTATTCCTGAGTTACCTATATATTCAATGCCACTTTTAAAAACCAATGTTAAAAACATTTCAAAGTTTTTAAAAGAATTTATGGAATTTAAAAAAATTGAAAGTGCAGTTTTACTTGGAAACTCTTTAGGTGGCCATATTGCATTGTATTTTACCAAAAAAAATCTTGAAAAAGTAACAGCACTTGTATTAACAGGAAGTTCTGGATTGTATGAAAAATCGATGGGTGATACTTACCCTAAAAGGGGCGACTATGATTACATTAAAACAAAAACTGAAGAAGTTTTTTATGATCCAGCGGTTGCAACTAAAGAAATTGTTGATGAAGTTTATGCCTCAGTAAACGATCGAAGCCGAGTTATTAAAACATTAGCTATAGCAAAAAGTGCTATTAGACATAATATGGCTAAAGATTTACCAGCAATGAGTATTCCTGCTTGCATTATTTGGGGTAAAAATGATACTGTAACACCTCCAGAAGTAGCAGATGAATTTGATAAATTATTACCAGATTCTAATCTTTTTTGGATTGATAAATGTGGTCATACACCAATGATGGAACATCCTGAAAAATTTAATGAAATTTTAGAAGGTTGGCTCAAAGAACGCAATATATAAGTAATGAAAATTAAAACAGCTAATTTTGTAATTAGCAATTCTGATGTTGCTAAATGTCCGAAAGAAAGACTTCCTGAATACGCTTTTATTGGTCGTTCTAATGTTGGAAAATCATCTTTAATAAATATGTTAACTGGTAGAAACAAGTTAGCAAAAATATCAGGTAGACCAGGAAAAACTCAACTTATTAATCATTTTAAAATAAATGACAATTGGTTTTTGGTTGATTTACCAGGTTATGGTTATGCTAAAGTTTCAAAAAGTATTAAACGAACTTTTCAAAGTTTTATAAAAAATTACTTTTTACAACGCGAACAATTAATTAGCACATTTGTATTGGTTGACTCAAGACATGAACCCCAAAAAATAGATTTGGAATTTATGGAGTTTTTAGGAGAAAATGGAATTCCTTTTTGCATTGTTTTTACAAAGGCCGACAAACTAAAGCTTTCCGAATTAAATAGAAATGTACAAGCATACACTAGAAAAATGACAAGTACAATTTGGGAGGAAATGCCTCAATATTTCGTTACTTCATCGTCTTCTTCTCAAGGTAAAGACGAATTGTTAAATTATATTCAAGATATTAATAATAGTCTAGAAGAAAATTTATAAAATGGCTTCGACTAAAAACAATTTAGAAGTTTTATTTGAAGACAACCACCTTATTGTCGTCAACAAAAAATCTGGAGATATTGTTCAAGGTGATAAAACTGGTGACAAACCATTAAGCGAAGTCGTAAAAGAATATATTAAAGATAAATACAACAAACCAGGAAATGTTTTTTTAGGTGTTGTACATAGATTGGACAGACCAACAACTGGAATTGTGGTTTTTGCAAGAACTTCCAAAGCATTAGAGCGTTTCAATAAAATGCTTCGTGATAAAACTGTTAATAAAACTTATTGGGCAATAGTAAAAAACAAACCAGAAAAAGAGATTGACACACTTACTGGTTTTTTAAAAAAGAATCCGAAGAACAACAAATCGACTTCTTATACTTCTGAAATTAAAGACAGTAAAAAAGCCATTCTTCATTATAAATTGATAAAATCGCTTAACAATTATCATTTATTAGAAGTTGATTTAGAAACAGGTCGTCACCATCAAATTAGATGTCAGTTATCAGCTATTGGATCACCAATTAAAGGGGATTTAAAATACGGCTTTAACAGAAGTAATAAAGACGCAAGTATTCATTTACACGCACGAAATATTAATTTTGCACACCCTGTTACAAAAGAAGCTATCACAATAACAGCTCCTACACCAAAAGAGGTAATTTGGGAAGCCTGTAATTAAGCTCTCTCCTTCTTTTTAACTATTTCATTTAAACATAAATTACCTACACTTCCTTTATGGGTATGATTCACTGTTTTATCAGGATTGAAATTTCCTTCATTTATGTTTTTACCTATAATTTTATAAGCATCTCTAAATGGAACTCCACTTTGCACTAATTTATTGACTTCCTCAACACTAAATAAATACAAGTATTTTTCATCCTCAACAATATCTGTTTTTACCTGAATATTTTTCAATGAGTAGGTTAACATCTCTAAACAAGATTTTAATGTTGAAAAGGAAGGAATCAACCCTTCTTTTAATAATTGTAAATCTCTATGATATCCACTTGGTAAATTATTTGTTATCAATGTGAATTCATAAGGCAATGCTTGTAATTTGTTACATTTACCTCTTATCAATTCAAAAACATCTGGATTTTTTTTATGAGGCATAATACTAGAACCTGTTGTTAATTCATCTGGAAAAGAAATGAAATTAAAATTCTGACTCATATACAAGCAAATATCCATGCTCATTTTTGCCAATGTACTTGCCACTGAACTCAAAGCAAATGAAACAGATTTTTCCAATTTACCTCTTCCCATTTGAGCAGCAACAGAATTATATTTTAAGGTTTCAAAACCTAATTCCTCAGTAGTAAAATCTCTATCTATAGGAAATGAACTTCCATAACCTGCAGCAGAACCTAATGGGTTTTGATCAGCAACTTTATAAGCTGCTTTTAGGAAATAAATGTCATCAATTAAAGTTTCTGCATAGGCAGAAAACCACATTCCAAAAGATGAAGGCATTGCTATTTGCAAATGCGTATAGCCTGGCAATAACACATTTTTATATTGTTCTGCCAGCTTAATTAGTAATTCAAACAGTTCATCAACCTCATCATTTATTTCAGTAAGCGCATCTTTTAAATATAAGTGCACATCAACCAAAACCTGATCATTTCTTGACCTTGCTGTGTGAATTTTTTTTCCCGTATCACCCAATTTTTCAGTTAATAAAAATTCCACTTTTGAATGTACATCTTCAAACGAATCTTCAATGATAAATTCACCAGCCTCAATCGTTTTTAAAATAGCCTTCAATTCAATTTCTAATGAATTTATTTCTTCAGAAGAAAGCAATCCTATTTTATGCAACATTTTAGCGTGTGCCAAATTTCCAATTACATCGTATTTTGCTAAAATTAAATCTAATTCCCTATCGTTTCCAACAGTAAACAAATCTATTTTCTTATCTGTCGAATATCCTTTATCCCAAAGTTTCATAATTATTATTTTTTTTATTTGATGGTTGAGCGAAGTCGAAACCACATAACATTTATTTATTATCACTTCGACTCCGCTCAGTGACCAGTTTTATACTATTTCGTTTAATAATTTGATATATAAATCAATTCCTTCCTCTATTTCTTTTATATAAATAAACTCATCTGCTGTATGAGATCTTAAACTATCACCAGGCCCTAATTTTAACGAAGGACAACTCAATACTGCTTGATCAGATAATGTTGGTGAACCATAAGTTTCTCGCCCTAGTTTAATCCCAGCTTGCACAATTTCGTGATCCTTTGGAATTGAAGATGAATTTAATCTCAATGATCTTGGACAAACTGCGGATTTCACATTTTTAGAAACAATTTCAAAAACTTCTTGATTTGAATAGGCATCTGTTACTCTAACATCAACCACATATTTACAGCTAGCAGGAATCACATTATGCTGATGACCCGCTTCGATTTGAGTTACTGTCATTTTTACTTTACCTAAAGAATCGGAAACTTTAGGAAATTCAAAGGATTCAAACCAATTAATATCTTTAATAGCATTGTAAATGGCATTATCACCAACGCCATGTGCAGCGTGACCTGCAGTTCCTTTAGCCTCGCAATTCAAAACCATTAAACCTTTTTCAGCAATTGCTAAATTCATTAAAGTTGGTTCTCCAACAATTGCAAAATCTATTTCAGGAATTATATTTAGCATACTATTTAAACCATTTGGACCAGAATTTTCTTCTTCAGCAGAAGCCACAATCACAAAATTATATTTCAAATCTTTTTGTTCATAATAATAGGTGAAAGTTGCCAATAAAGAAACCAAACAACCACCGGCATCATTACTTCCTAAACCATATAGCTTTCCATCAATTACCTCAGGATTTAATGGATCTTTAGTATATCCTTTATTTGGTTTTACCGTATCATGATGTGAGTTTAGTAAAATTGTTTTTTTTGAACTATCAAAATATTTGTTCTTTGCCCAAATATTATGGTTTTCACTCTCAAATTTTATATCATGACTCGAAAACCATTGCATAATTAATATTGCCGTTTCATTTTCCTCTCCAGAAAATGATTGGTTTGAAATTAAATTTTTAAGTAATTCTATTGCCTCTTTTGTTAATTTTTCTATCATTTTTACAAACTCAAAGTTGTGTATAATTTCGTTTTATCTTTTATAAGTGATACATCACCTATTTTCACCTTTTTCACTCCTTTTTTTAATGCTTCAAAGCAGTTATGGAGTTTAGGAATCATTCCATCTGCAATAATTCCTTCATTTATTAATAAATCATATTTCTTAGAATCAATTTGTTTTATCACTGAGTTTTTATCATCAATACTCTCTAAAACTCCTTTTAACTCAAAAACATAATTTAATTCTGTGTTATACAATTTACTCATCCCAATTGCTACTTCTGAAGCAATAGTATCTGCATTGGTATTTAATAATTGTCCGTTTTTATCGTGAGTAATAGCACAAAAAACAGGTGTAACATCATTTTGTAACAAGACATTAATAATAGTATCATTAATAGCATCAATATCCCCGGCAAAACCATAATCGACATCTTTTACAATTCGTTTATGTGCCATAATACAGTTAGCATCAGCACCTGATAAACCCATTGCGTTGCATCCATATTTTTGCAATTTGGATGTAATTTTTTTATTCAACAAACCTGCATAAACCATTGTAACAACCTCAACCGTTGCTTCATCCGTAACTCTTCTACCGTTTATCATTTTCGACTCTAATCCCATAGCTAAAGAAACTTCACTGGCCTTTTTACCTCCTCCGTGCACTAAAATTTTAGGCCCATGTACTTCTGAAAAATCTTTTAAAAAAGAATCTAACAAAGCGTCATTATTAATAACGTTCCCTCCTATTTTAACTATTTTTAATATCTGTTTGTTCATTTTTAATACACTTTACCAATGTCATTCCTGCGAAGGCAGGAATGACATCACTTATTACAACTAAAGATTTTCTAATAATTTTTTCAAAACGATTTGAGCCGAATATGTTCTATTATTTGCTTGATCAATCACCAATGAATTCTCAGAATCAATCACTTCATCTTCTACAATTACATTTCTTCTTACAGGTAAACAATGCATAAATTTAGCGTTGTTAGTCAATTTCATTTTTTCTGAAGTAATCATCCAATCACTATCTACTTTTGTAACCTTTCCGTAATCTTTAAAAGAGCTCCAGTTTTTCACATAAATAAAATCCGCATTTTCAAAAGCTTTCTCTTGATTGCATTCAATTTTTGAATCTTTAGTTATTGAAGTATCTAACTCATAACCTTCAGGATGTGTAATAACAAATTCTGCCTCTTGTAATTGCATCATTTCTACAAATGAATTCGCCACAGCGTGTGGAAGTGCTTTAGGATGCGGCGCCCAAGACAAAACCACTTTTGGCTTATGAGCTGTTTTATTTTCTTGTATAGTAATGGCATCAGCTAATGCTTGTAAAGGGTGTCCTATTGCACTCTCCATATTTACAACTGGAATACCAGCATAATTTTTAAAATTACTTAAAACAACTTCTCCTAAATCCTTTTCCTTATCGGTTAATGAAGCAAAAGCTCTTATTGCAACAATATCGCAGTATTGAGCAATTACTTTAGCTGCCTCTTTAATATGTTCAGATTTATTTTTATTCATCACTACTCCATCTTCATACTCAAGCTCCCAACCTTCACCACCAAAATTCATAACAACGGTATTTAAGCCCAAATTAAATGCTGCTTTTTGAGTACTTAGTCTGGTTCTTAAACTATTGTTGAAAAACAATAAACAAATTGTTTTTCCTTCACCCAGATTCTTAAATTCAAGTTCATTATTTTTTAAATTAATAGCCTCGTGAACAGTCTCTTGAAGATTTTCTAAATCATTTATATGTGTATAATGTTTCATTTTAAGAAATTGTTATTTTGGTGAATTTTGATTTATGATCAAATGCATCTAACATAAAATTATCTTTTAAACCATTTAAAATCCAAGTTTCAATATTTGCTTTTTGAGCAATTTTCGCTGCTTTGATTTTGGTTTTCATACCTCCAGTTCCTTGTACAGATATTGAATTATCAATTTGCTTCTTCAACTCTTCAATATCCGAGCAAGTTTTAATGGTATTTTTACTTCCGTTATTCATAGAATTTTTAGTATAAATTCCATTTGTATTCGTAGCTATTATCAACAAATCTACTTGCAACAATGAAGCAGCCAACGCAGATAGTTTATCATTATCTCCAAACTTAATTTCATCTACTGCTACGGTATCATTTTCATTAATAATTGGTATATAATTATTCTCAATAAGTACATTCATAGTATTCATAATATTTTTACGAGATTTCTCTTTTTCAAAATCTGAATACGATAATAAACACTGAGATGTTAATAAGCCTAGTTCTCTAAAACTCTCTTGAAATATTCGCATTAAATGAGGCTGACCAATTGATGCTAACGCTTGTTTTACGTTAATTTCTTTACCATTACTCTCTAACTTAACAAATTGTTTAGCCACCGCAATTGCTCCAGAACTCACTATTACAAATTCATATTCATCTTTTAATGAAGCTATTTGACGCGCTATATCTTCAATTTTCCCTCTGGAAATTTGACTGGTTTCTTTGGTTAGCACATTGGTACCAACTTTAAGTAATATTCTTTTTTTATCTAATTTGTCCATTTCCAAAAACATACCATTTATTAGTTACCAAATGTTGTAAACCCATTGGTCCTCTATGATGTAATTTATCAGTACTTATTGCTAACTCACCTCCTAAACCAAATTGACCTCCATCAGTAAAACGAGTTGATGCATTTTGGTAAACTGCTGCAGAATCCACTTCATTCATAAATTTCTCTGCAACTTCATTATTTTTTGAAATTATTACTGCTGAATGCCCTCCTCCATATTTATTTATTTTATCAATGGCTTCTTCTAATGAATTTACATTTCCAATTGCTATTTTATAGTCTAAAAATTCTTCATACCATAAACCCTCTTTTACGATTGCTTCAACATCTTCAAATTTTGAAATTATCTCATCTCCAAAAATTTCAACATTAAATTCTTTCAACTGTTCAATTAACCTTTTAATAAAAAAAGTATTTTTAATAATCTTATCACAAACAAGAATTTTATCAACGGCGTTACACGCAGATATTTTATCGGTTTTCCCATTAATAATTACCTTCATTGCCAACTCTAAATCTGCATCTGTATCTACATACACAAAATTATTCCCTCTACCACTAACTATAACTGGACACGTGGCATTTTGCTTTACGAAGGCAATTAATTTTTCACCTCCACGAGGAACAATTAAATCAATTTTTTGAGTTGGTTTTTCTAAAAACTGTTGTGTTCTACTTCTATCAAAATTTAAATATTCGACCCAGCTTCCTGAAATATTATTTATTTCTAAAGCTTTATGCCATAACTCAACAATTTTCAAATTTGAGTTTAACGATTCTTTTCCTCCTTTTAAAACTATTTTATTACCAGATTTGAAGGCGATTCCTGCAGCCTCTACAGTTACATCTGGCCTTGATTCATAAATAATTAAAACCGTTCCAAATGGTGCTGTTTTATTTACAATATTCAATCCGTTTGTATGAGAAAACTGGTACAGTTCCTTTCCGAGAGGATCAACATCGTCAGCTAATTGATTTAATGATAATATCATCCCATCAATTTTAGATTTATCAACTTTTAGTCTATCAAACATAGCTAAATCATCTCCTTGATAGTTTTCAACATCCTTTTTATTGGCCACTAAAATTGCTTGTTGCTCTTCAGCAATTAATTGAGCCATTGATAACAAGACATCATTTCTTTGTTTTGATCTTAACATTCTATTCATTAGATAATATTTCTTTTAAAGCATTTATAAAAATTGATATTTGCTCTTTAGTTATATTTAAAGGAGGTAAAATTCTTAGCAAGTTTTTATTATTAGAACCTCCAGTAAAAATGTGCTTTTCAAAAATTAATTTCTTTCTAAGCTCTCCTACTTCAAAATCAAATTCAAGTCCAAGCATTAATCCTTTTCCCTTTACTTTCTTCACCTGAGAAATTGTTTTTATTTCTTCTAAAAAGTATTGGTAAACTTCATTTACATTTTTCAACAACTGTTCTTTTTTAAGAATATCCAGCACTGAAATTGCTGCTACACATGCCAAATGATTCCCACCAAACGTAGTTCCCAACATTCCAAACTTAGCTTTGTACTTCTGGGAAATTAATACACCTCCTATTGGAAATCCGTTTGCCATTCCTTTGGCAGTTGTAATAATATCTGGTTGAATATTATGGTATTGAAAAGCGAAAAATTTACCACTTCTACCATAGCCACTTTGAATTTCATCAAGTATTAACAGCACATTATTTTTGTTACAAATCTTCTGAACTTCCTCAAAAAATTCGGAAGACCCTTCATCCAAACCTCCTACTCCTTGTATTCCTTCAATAATTACTGCAGCTACATCATCTTTACCAATTTCGTGAATTACCAATTCAATATTATTCAATGGTAAAAACACTACTTGCTGCTGTAAATTTATTGGTGCATTTATTATTGCATTATCTGTTACTGCTACTGCCGCTGAAGTTCTTCCATGAAAAGAATTATTAAAAGAAATAATTCTACTTTTACCTGTCTCAAAGGATGCCAATTTTAGCGCATTCTCATTTGCTTCGGCTCCAGAATTACACAAAAACAAATTGTAATTTTCACAACCTGAACTTTCGCCAAGCTTTTTTGCTAATTCCTGTTGTAACGGATTCTGAATAGAATTTGAATAAAACCCAATTTGGCTTAATTGACTTGCAATATTTTTTACATATTCTGGGTGTGTATGACCAATAGAAATTACACCATGTCCGCCATATAAATCTAAATATTTTGTATCATTCTCATCCCAAACATAGCTACCTTCTGCTTTTACAGGAGTAACATTATACAATGGATACACGTCAAATAAATTCATTTTTCTCTGTTTTAAATCTTGTTAATTTTTTCAAATGAAGCCACCAAACCTCTAATAATTGATGAACTTAACCCTTGATGTTCCATCTCATTTAAACCTGCAATGGTACAACCGCTCGGCGTTGTTACTTTGTCTATTTCCTGCTCTGGATGATTACCAGACTTTATAAGTAAACTAGCAGCTCCCAAACAAGTTTGCATTGCTAATTCCTGTGCTTCATCGGCGTGAAAACCTAATTGAACTGCACCCTGAGCTGTTGCTCTTATTAATCGCATCCAAAAAGCAATTCCACTTGCGCATATTACAGTTGCAGATTGCATTAAATTCTCTTCAATACATAAGGTTTGTCCTAATGAATTAAATATGGTTTTAACAATTTCAAAATTCTTTTTACCATTTTTATTACCACTCAAACAAGTCATAGATTGCCCAACTGAAATGGCAGTATTAGGCATTCCTCTAATAATTGAAACATCGGACCCTAATTCATTTTCAAATTCTTGAATTTTTCTCCCTGTCACAACAGAAACTATCGTATGCCTTTTAGGATTTATTACATCTTTAATTTCTTCTAAAACACCTTGTAAATGTTTTGGTTGAACTGCAATAATTATGATATCAGAAAAACGAACAGCCTTTTTATTTTCAGTTGATATTTTCACATTGGGAAGTTTACTCCAAGAATCCAACGAAGCCGTATTTCGCTTTGTTAAATACAAATTTTTCACTTTAAAATTGCTTTGTGATAAAATTCCAATTGCAATTGAATATCCTAAATTTCCTGTTCCTAAAATGGCTATTTTCATTTGTTCATTTTTATTGTTATAGTTTAGTCAAATGTGTTCGCAAATTATGATTCCTCTCAATATGAAATTTTTTCTTTGCTCGGTTCATTGTTCTCTTTTTTTTAAAATGAAGTTGCTTTTAGCTGTAACCCTTCTTTTTGATTAAATCCGAATAGTAAATTCATATTTTGAATTGCCTGTCCAGATGCTCCTTTTAATAGATTGTCAATTACTGAAGTGATCAATAATTTATCATTGTATTTTTCTAAATGAATAAAACAGTTATTTGTATTTACAACCTGCTTTAAATGAATTGGAGATTTTGAAATATGCGTAAATACCGCATCTTTATAATAGTTTTCAAATAGTTCAAAAGCTTCTTCCAAAGTTTTATCAAATTTCAAATAAATAGAAGCAAAAATTCCTCTGCTAAAATTCCCTCTGTTTGGAATAAAAATCAATTCTTCCGAAAAACCTGACTGTAATTTAGTTAAACTCTCTGTTATTTCACCTAAATGCTGGTGGTTGAATGCTTTATATACTGAGAAATTATTATCTCTCCAAGCAAAATGAGTGGTTGCTCCGGGTGAAACACCTGCCCCAGTTGCTCCAGTTGTTGCATTTATATGAATATCATCATTCATCAAATTTGCTTGTGCCAAAGGCAATAATGCTAATTGAATGGCAGATGCAAAACAACCTGGATTTGCAATATGTTTCGCTTTTTCAATTTTTTCTTTTTGAAGTTCAGGCAATCCGTATACAAATTCTCTTGATTGAAAAACAGCATCGTCATTCAATCTAAAATCGTTACTTAAATCAATAATTTTTGTTTCAGAAGAAAATTCATTTTGTTCTAAGAACTTTTTAGAATTTCCGTGACCTAAACACAAAAACAAAACATCGACTTGTTTGTTTACTTTACTTGAAAATTTTAAATCTATGCTTCCAATCAAATCTTGGTGAACTTCATAAATATAATTTCCAACATTTGATGTACTGTACACAAAATCTAATTCTACTTTAGAGTGATTTACTAACAATCTTATCAATTCTCCAGCGGTATAACCTGCTCCTCCAACTATTCCAACTTTAATCATAACTAAGAATTTACACTGTGATATATTTTATTTGAAGTACCTAGAATCTTAATAAATCCTTTGGCATCTTCTGCAGTCCAGGCTTTATTTGTTTCTCCGTATTCTCCAAATTTAGATTTCATTAAATCGTGTTTAGATTCAATTCCATTCAAACTAAAGTGATACGGTTTTAAAGTAACATAAACTTCACCCGTTACTGTTTTTTGAGAATCTTCTAAAAACGCTTCAATATTTCTCATTACAGGTTCAAAGTATTGACCATCGTGTAATAACATACCGTACCAACTACCTAGTTGCTCCTTTAAATTTTGTTGCCATTTAGACAAAACATGCTTCTCTAATAAATGATGTGCTTTTATGGTTACAACAGCTGCGGCAGCCTCAAAACCTACTCTTCCTTTAATTCCAACAATTGTATCTCCCACGTGAATATCTCTACCTATTGCATATTTAGATGCAATTTCTTCCAATTTTAATATCGTATTAACTGAAGTATCTATTTCATCATTCAATCCAACCAATTCACCATTTTTAAAATGTAATTTTACATCAGTAGGCTCTGTTTTTTCTAATTGGCTTGGGTAGGCTTCTTCAGGTAATGCTTGATGCGATGTCAATGTTTCAACACCTCCAACACTGGTTCCCCAAATTCCTTTATTGATAGAGTACTTGGCAGTCTTCCAAGGAAAATCAATACCATTTTTTTCTAAATATGCTATTTCTTCTTGTCTTGACAGTTTTAGATCTCTAATTGGTGTAATAATTTCAATTTCAGGAGCCAAAGTTTGAAAAATCATATCAAATCTAACTTGATCATTACCGGCACCTGTACTTCCGTGGGCAATATATTTTGCATTTATTTTTTTAGCATATTCTACAACTTCAATGGCTTGAAAAACTCTTTCTGCACTTACTGAAAGTGGGTATGTATTATTTTTTAATACATTTCCAAAAACCATATACTTTATAGCTTTTTGGTAATACAATTCTAATATATTTTTATTGGTATGAGAAGCCACACCCATATCATAAGCTTTAGCTTCAACTACTTTTAATTCGCTTTCTGAAAATCCACCGGTATTTACCAATACACTGTGAACTTCAAGATTTAATTCATTTTGTAAATATTTTACACAATATGAAGTATCTAAACCTCCACTATATGCAACTACTACTTTTTCCATCTTCTTATTTTTTAATCTTTTTTAGAAATAATGCTTGCTTAATTTTTTTCAATCTGCTTAACACTTTTGAATTGTATTTATGTTCCTTTATATTTTTATCGTGATTTGGATCATATAACATTCCCGTGCATAAACACATTTTTTTCTCAGTCCTTATTAAAACATCGTAATTCTTACAGGTTTTACAACCATTCCAAAATGCATCATCTGAAGTCAATTCTGAAAAAGTAACTGGCTGATATCCCAACTCGTAATTAATTTTTAGAACCGCCAATCCTGTGGTAATTCCAAATATTTTGGCTTGTGGATATTTTACTTTAGAGTATTCTAAAATTTGTTTTTTAATCTTTTTTGCCAGTCCTTGATTTCTAAATTTAGGATGAACAATAAGACCCGAATTCACTACAAATGCTTTATTATCCCAGGTTTCGATATAACAAAACCCAGCAAATTCATTATTATGAATTGCAATTACTCCATTACCATTTTTAATCTTTTTAATGATATAATCCGGAGATCTTTCAGCAATTCCAGTACCTCTAACTTTTGCTGATTCCTTAATGGTTTCGCAAATTATCTCAGCATATTTTATATGTGATATGTCAGCTACAACAACTTTCATTGTTTACTTTGTTTAAATTGGAAATTAAAATTTGATGTTCTCAAAGGGGAAATCGGACGCACCGATTTCAAAAATATATTACGCCCTCAAGGGACG
>Ga0193963_1000611_pt1 | contig 18557 bp, 24 predicted proteins | sample FB_6_MG_FD_140359 | JGI IMG/M metagenome (GOLD analysis project Ga0193963, IMG submission 140359) | Microbial mat bacterial communities from the Broadkill River, Lewes, Delaware, United States - FB_6_MG | ecosystem: Environmental > Aquatic > Freshwater > River > Microbial mats | place: USA...
CACATCAAGTCTAAGCAAAAGCCCGTTAAATGATATGTTATAATGTAACTACTATTAATAGTAAATTTTAGAGGTTATTATGGCTGTTGAAGGCTCACTCGGAACGACGTTCCACATTTCGGCTGGGATTCCAGCCACAGAAGACCAAGCGGGTTACGAGGCGCTGACTTTTACGAAGGTTGGCGAGATCACTACGCTTGGTGAAATCGGCGGAGTGTGGAATAACGCTACCGCTACGCTATTAGAAACTGGAACAATTATCAAGCGAAAATCATCGCGAGATAACGGTGATCTAAGCATGCAGATGCTAAAAGACACTACTGATGCCGGTCAGATTATTATGCGTGCAGCTGAGGATTCTCGTGACCCGTACTCTATTAAGGCTGTAGAGCCTGACGGCACATCTCATTATAGTCAAGCGCTTGTTAATTCTTATCGAGTTGCAACTAACACCGCTGAAGATATGAAGTTTGCTAATGCTGATGTTGCGGTTACTGCGGATTGGGTTGAAGTAGCGGCTCCTTAATTCTCCTGCACCACCTTGCCCTACTTCGGTAGGGCTTTTTTGTTTGTGATACAATGCGGATTCATTTGTAGGAGAATAGAAAATGAGCATAAATAATTATAGTGACGAACAACTATTAAAAGAGCTATTAAAAAGAAACAAACCAAGCGCAGGCCCAAAAAAAAAACAGTATATGTTGATAATGTTCTTGAATCTGTGATTGGTATCGGAAATGATAATGCAGCAACAATTAGATTGTTTGCTGATGACGAAAAGAAATTGCGCGAGCTTGGAGAATAGAAAAATGCAACCGTTATTCGAGTTAAATTACACGAAGCTGGCTGAAACGCCGTTTGAAGTTGTGCTTGAACATCCCGAAACTGGCGAGAAGTTAGAAGACAAAAAAACCGGCGATAAAATGTTCTTTCTAGTCTACGGCATGGACTCAGAAGTCTATCAGAACGCCAGAAAGCGAGAGCTGTTCACTAAGCTAGCGAAAGAGCAAGACAAAGGCGAAGGCAAACTTACTGTTGAGGAAATGCTAGCGAACTTCGAGTCTAACGAAGAGATGACGCTGGAGACGATTGCAGCTTGTACGGCAGGCGGTAAGTTGCTAGGTGTTGATCCCGAAAAACCAGACGAGTGGGTAGACGTAACTAAGGAAAACGCGCTTGACATGCTTAAGCTGATCAAGTGGATTCCTATCCAAATCAACACAGCGATACTTGATCGATCTAACATCGTGGCAAAACATAAAAAAAAATAGACATAGTTGAAGCCGGTCTGCGCGTAGATCGGCTTTACTCTTCACTTGCAGTCGATCAAGACGAGCGAAAAAAACTCATTACTTACACTAAGCAGCGCGCCTACTACGACTCATTCAAGCCTAAACCGCAGAAACCACATCCTGATTACAAGCCACAGAGCCGAGGATTAGATGGCGAAGATATGCCAGACGGCGGTCAGTATCTGTATCTTTTTGAGCTAATCAATTACAACGTCGGAATGTGCAGGATTGGAGCAAATGGCTTAGAGTCAATCGGATGGCCTGATCTGGAATCGTGGAGCAACATGAGTGGCTATGACTTGCAGCCGTTTGAAGCCAAGCTAATGATCGACATCAGCAACGCCTACGTTAATAAATTCAGAAATTCTAACTTCTCAAAAGACGCTTTTCCAGAGTTCATCGACATTGAAAAAGCGCGTGCCAGAACGAATGCCAAGGTGAAATCTATCCTACGCTAGCATGTTATAATGTAGCATAAATCAAGCGAGCGAGCGCCATGCAAGATATAGCATCAATAGGGTTTTCAGTCGACACATCTCAGTTAAAAAAAGGTCAGGTCGAGCTTGATAAGCTGGCTAAGTCTGGCGTTACTGCACAAAATACTATTGATGAGTTTGGCAATAAATTACGAAGAGCTGATGTTAATGCTGGCAGATTTATAGACTCTGCTGGGAGAATGCGTGAAGCTAATGGCGATTTTGTAAATAGCTTAAATAGATCAACTGCCGCTGCAAGAGATACAACTTCATCACTTATTAATATGACGTCCGTCATTACTGCGCTCGCTAGCAGTACGGCTGTGTCGCAAATCGTTCAATACTCAGACGCTTGGACTGGCGCACAAAACCAGCTGAGAATGGTTACTGGCTCTACAGAAGAGCTGGCAGACGTTACAGAAGAGTTGATGAAAGTCGCAAACGGTACTCGCTCATCGTTTGAAGCCACTTCTACTCTGTACTCGCGTCTTGCTCGTTCAACTACTGAACTCAACCTAAGTCAGTCTGATTTACTCGGCCTTGTAACGACTATAAACCAGTCGTTTGCTACAAGCGGGGCGACTGTTGAAGAGGCGTCGGCTGCTATTACTCAGCTATCGCAAGGATTGGCGTCTGGCACATTACGAGGCGATGAGTTTAACAGCGTATCAGAGGCTGCTCCGGGCATAATGCGCGCCATTGCCGACTCGCTTAAGATGACGACTGGCGAACTAAGGGAGTTTGCTGCTGAAGGTGGAATTACTGCCGAGATAGTTGTTAATGCACTTAAGGGCGCTGCTGATTCAATAGAGAACGATTTCGGAAAGGCAGTCGCGTCATTTGCTGGCAATATAGCTGAAGCAAGAAACAATCTCTTAGAGTTCGTAGGGACTAACGAAACCATATCATCATCGGTTTCTGGTCTTGGCGACTCCATAGTATTCCTATCCGAGAACATGGACGGCTTAGTTGCTGTAGGCACAGTATTAGCATCGGTTTACGGGGTAAAGGTTGCTGGGTCTTTGTATGCTGCCGCTGCCGCAAGGGTTGCTAATACCAACGCTGCTGCCGCTGAAGCGAAAGCTGAGCTGGCGGACGCTGCGGCTTCTGAAAAAGAGGCAGTGCTTAACGCAAGAAACACGGCTGCTATCTTAGCCCAAACAGAGGCTCGCGTTAAAAATATGCGCGCAATACAATTGCAGTTCGGTATAACTAGCGGATATCAAGCAGCAAGAACAGCGTTAGCGAAAGCTAACCAAGCGAATATAGGTGCTGAGTTGGCGGCTGCTGCTGCAACAAACAGAAGAACCGCAGCAATGGCTGCTGCAACCGCTGGAACAGGAATACTAACAACAGCTACCACAGCACTAGGTAGAGCCGTATCCTTTCTTGGCGGACCAGTCGGAATACTAGCAATTGCTGCAACTAGCATGTACATGTATTCCGAAGGCGCAACTCAAGCGGAGTATGCATCAAAGCGTGTTGCAAAAGAGGTTAAAAACCTATCAGGCGCTTATAAGACGCTTAGCGAAGCACAGTTGGTTAATGAGATGACTAGGCTTGCAATTGAGCTTCAAAAGGTTGAGACAAAAATGTCTGAATCTAAAGAGGCTAGCGATGCATTTGCTAATTCAGTAGGCTTGCTTGGAGGTGTTGGCGTACAAACAGCAAAAACAGCCGCTGCCGCTGGTGATGCTGCAAAAAAACATACAGCGCTAAAAGCCGCGCTTGAGTCAGTTGGTAATCAATATAAATTACTAAAGAAAGCAAAAGAAGAAGATGAGGTTGTTACAACATCGTCAACTAAATCCACAAGAGATCTAACCAAATCAGCGAAAGCGTACCTTGAATCTCTGAAAGATGAAGTGGCCATGTTCGGCAAATCATCTTCTGAGATTAAGCAATACAACGCCCTTAAAGTAGCGGCAACGGTTGCAGGCACTGAACTAGCTACTGCTATTGAAGCAGAGTCCGAAGAACTAGCACGACTAACAGAAGAGCAAGAAGCGGCTAAGGTTGCTGCTGAAGAGTTCAAGAAAGCGCAGGCTGAAGCGGCTAAGGAAGCTGAGCGACTAGAGCGAGAATACGAGCGCACGTTTGAATCAATCAGTGACAATATCACTGATGTGATCATGGACTTTGAAAGCCTAGGTAGTGTTGCTACTAGCATTGCTAAGCAGATAGCATCGTCATTCATTCAGAACAAAGTAGTCAATCCGCTTCTAGGTGGTATCGGATTGCCCGGTGCGCCTACTGGCGGAACTGGTTTGTTCAGCAGTGGGGCCGGAGGCATAGGCAGTCTAGCTAACTCGTTCGCTATGTCAGGAATGGGTCAAGGTCTTGGTCTTAGTACTTTAGGAGGCGCTCAGCTTGCATCACAGTACGGGCTAACTACCGGCGTTGCTAGTACTGCATCATCATTGACTGGCGCAGGCTCGCTGTTTACTAGCGCCATGCCTTGGCTTGCTGGCGGGCTGGGCGTGATAGGCGCGCTTGCTGGCATGTTTAAAAAGCCTTCGGATAAGACACAATCTCAAGCGTTAAGCTTATCAACCGGTAATCTAACATATAGCGGACTGACCGGCAATAAATTCAGTCAAGATAACCTAGACGCTGCAACTGCCATGTCTAACTCTATCGCGTCGCTGGTTCGCGTGATTGAATCTGACACCGGTCAGACTCTAGCGGGTGGTGTTCAGTCAACCGTTGGCGGTCGTGACGGGGTAAGAATACTTTATTCTCAACTTGGCATTGATACCAGTCTATCAAAAGATATGAATGAAGCGGCGGCTGAGTTCGTGGTAAGCGGGTCTGATGCTACAGAAGTGCTGAACGAAGCTGCATCTAAGTTTGCTGAGCTTGCTGGTTTTGATCTGTCTCCTTATGAGAGCCTATTAGAAACAACTGATAGTATTGGCACAGGTTTAGAAGCAATCTACACGGCCGGTCAGTTTTTTGGCGAGACGCTCGATCAATTAGAGCAATCATTCAGAGATAACGCGCTCGAAGGCGAGACGTTCGAGGCGGCGTTTGGCCGTGCCATTCAGCAAGCATCCGCTGATATGCAAGAGTTTATTGCGTCGATCAACGGCACGTTTAGCGCAATTGCTGGACTGTCAAGCTTTGCTACGTCTGTTCGTGAAGACATGCTTGCAGATGATGAGCTTTATAAAAAGCTGAAAGGCACTGCTGACGAGTTAGGCGCATCAATATTATCGCTTACAGATCCTGATGAGATCACGAAAGCTGTCAACGAGTACACCGCACTATCTCAGCGCGCATGGGGTTTGCTTGATGAGTCGCAACGTAACCGGCTTGGCGAGGAGTTTGCTTCTGCGCTTGAGTCTGTTCGAGATGACGCTAGTAGAAGAACAGACGAGCTAATAGAACAAGAGACGCAGAATCTAAGCAGTGCAGAGGCGTTTTCTGCTAGTGCCGAAGCGATGGCGCAAAACGCTGATAAATTCACTAGCGCTGTAGATATGTTTGCTGAATACGTTCAAGAGTTGCGGTCAATCAACTTCTCACAAGGAACGGAATCGACATATGCTAACTAGCAATACAGAGACTAACGAACAGCTAAACAAGACGGTAACGTATCCGGTCTATTTGATTAAATCGGAATACGGCGATCAGTTGTATAACTCAACTGGTGCCAGCCTTACAGCGCTAGGCCAAGATTGGATTAGTGGCGGCATAGATATAGGCGGAGCTACAGACTGGCAGACGTTTAATTTCACACTTGACAACTCAGATTACAGTCTGACTACATCTCTACAGTTAGCAGAATACCGAGGCGCTGAGGTTGAGGTTTGGATAGCAATAATAAAACCGTCTCAATATTACAACTGGGGAGTTTTTGAACCCGGTGTGTTTGAACCCGGCGTATTCGAGACTGAATCAGTAATACCGCTTGAAGTGGTTAACACGTTTAAGCTGTTCAAAGGCGAGTTTGACTCGGTGCAAGGTGCTGCGTCACCTGCGCCAAAACTAACTGCAAAACGAATAAACATTGACACGACATTCAGCCCTAGGCAGCGAATGACTGCACCGTTATTCAACCACCTGCCAGCGTCCGGCACTGTGGTAGAATTAGGAAATGAAACTTTGGTAATAGAATAATTATGGCAGACATTCCAGTTAAGTTTAATCAAGACGGATCATCAAGCAGAACTCCTGTCAATCGCGGCGGTCGAACGCTGTCGTATGCGCAAAGTGGAAAACCTCGGATCACTGCGGCTTACGCTGATCAGCGCTTTGAGTTTGAGCTTGTATATCTGCTTCTTAGTGAATCAGAAATGCAGGAATTGGACGATTTTTATCGAGCTAACGAGTCGTTAGACGTTACGTTTCAATACGTTCATGATGGCGGTAACACGTATAGCGGTTATTTCATTGACTTGCCTAGTATTGATAGGCAGGGGCCTGATATTTACAACGTGACGTACCATCTCACAGCTCGGAGAATCATCTAATGGCATTGCCGTTACCCGCATGGGTAAGCCGGATTCAGAATGGCGGCAATAAGCTCGCTGCTTCGCGGATTAATGATATACAGAAGCCGCGGCGCAAGGTTACGATCAATGGACAGAACCAGACGCTACCTATTGTATACGGGCGTAATCAGCTAAGTGGCGGGTTTTGGGCGGCAACTCCGGTTAATGACGGTGTTAACGATATATACGCTGTGTCTTGGGCTTGGCAAGAGTGCGAAGAGATTGAGGCGCTATACATCAATGGTGAGCTAAGCAGCACCTATGCAGGTGTCACAGTAACGCATTATCTAGGAACCGAGACACAAACCGCAGATCCTACGCTAGCCGCTAACATAGCTGGCTATGCTGATGATCTTAAAGGGGTTGTTTATAGCGTAATAGTTATCCCCGTCGGAACTTCAGGCATTGCATCTGCGCCTCAGTTTTCAGTTACAATGAAAGGCCGTAAAGTTTACGATCCACGAACCGGATTAACTCAGTACAGCACAAATACCGCTCTATGTCTAGCTAACTTTATATCGAGCACGGTTTACGGCGAAGGAAAGACCGTTGTCGGTATTGAGGAGTGCGCGAACTTCTGCGACGAAGAGTTCAACGGTGTTAAGCGCTGTCAGCTTGGCCTTGATATTAGAACGCCTCGAAAATCACGCGAATGGACTATGGTTATAGGTGAGTATGCAGAGTGCTTTGTCATTGAAGAAGGCGACGAAATACGCATAAAGCCGGACACGAAAGAAGCTGTATCTAAATTCATAACAGACGATGACGTTGTAGGCAACATATCAGTAAACGTCGGGTCTATAACTAACTCTCCTACCGTCGTGGAGTTTCGCTACACCAAACCGCTTGGCGGCGTTGGTGCATGGCCTCAACCTACGATCACACGCGAGTTTCCAGACGTTGGAGGCGGTGTTGGACGGGTGTTGTCGTCTGTTGTTATGGAAGGCGTGTTCACTGAAGACGAAGCAAACCGAAAAGCAGAGTCTAGGCTACGTCGCGGACAGCTTAGCACTACATATTCATACGAAGGGTTTGATGTAGAAGTCCTAACGCAAGTTGGCGACGTTATACTATTGCTTAGCGATAGACAAAAAATCATTCAAGAGGTTCGGGTAACTGGTGTTGAGCTTATCGACATAGGCCGATATCGCGTTCACTGTTCGCGTTACGATGAGTATGCATATCCTGATTCCGTTACACCTCCGGCGTCAACGGGTCAGATACAAGAGGGGATGATATTGCCTATGCTGTCTGGCTTGGTTCCGGCTGGATGGTCTGAGTTTGCCGCTGCTAATGACAAGTATCTGTTAGGCAGTAACGGAGCAGGTGCTGGCGTTTCTGGCGGATCAGCAACGATTGATATTAACGGAACAACTACAATAAACGGCGCGCACTCTGGCAATATACCATTCTATGTCCGCAAGTCTAGCGAACCGGGCGTTAATGAGTTTTACCCGGTGGATGACGCGCAAATCACAACAGGCGACCATGCTCACACGTACAGCAAAACAGGCGTTGTTGTTCAGCCGTTATCGCGTGAATCTAAGCTGATCATCAAAGGGTCAGGATCGGTATCATTTATTCCAAACAACTGCGGCGTATTTTCTAATCAGGCGATCAATAGTCCTGATATTGACCAAGTCAGCACGTTCATAGGAAGGGTTTTTAAAGCTGCGTCAGACTGGGCTAATACAGGCGCACAGTCAAAGATTGAATATATAACAACCGCTGCAAACGGCGGGCACAATCACGGGCTTAGCGGAGATACGCTAATACCGTACCCTCCGTCAAATAACTTTGATTATCTGCAAAACCAAGACCATACACATCAACTAACAGCTACGATTACGCCAAAAATGCTTAGGCATAGGCTGTATATGTACTCGGGCGCTGAAGACTTCACTGTACAGCCGGGCATGATTGTTGCTACTACGCTGACATCGTCGTTTGCTGGTTGGGTTGACTGCGACGGCACAAACGATACTCCAGACCTAAACGGGAAATACATCGAGTTTGCATCAGGCTCTAACATTGACACAACAACTGGCGACAATACAGTATCAGTCAGCGGGTTAACAGACACACGAAACTCACACAATCACGTGGGTAGCCAGATAAGCCCTTCAGGTGATCCATATGAACCTGTGTTGACGTATCACAGCGAAAATTCAGGCGACCACGACCACGCGGTTAACGACACTTTTTCATACACTGCACCGTTCTACACAGTGCGGTTTCTAATGTACACGGGGGCTTGATAAATGGCATTAGTAAGACATACAGGACTTGGCAGGCCGATTACTGGCGCTGAGTACGATTCAAATAATAACGAGTTTCCAAACAAGTTTGCAACTATTGCCGATTTAAAGGCGGCAACATGGTTTCAGATCGGGCAGGTCGTTGCAGTTGAAGAATATCACGCTGGCGTAGGCGGTGGTATGTTGTTTGGCCGCATTGTCGCTGGCGGAACGGGTACAGATGATGGTGGATCTTATATTGATCTGACTGCAAGCGGATTTCAATTTAAGCAGAATTTTCCAGCAATCATTCATACTAAAATGTTCGGTGTTGGGTTGACGGATGATACATCTGAACTACTCAACGCAATCATTTATGTTGATTCTCTCGGCGGCGGCACTATCTCTAACGCGGGTCATCAGCTCAAGCTGTCAAATATTACTGAAATCAGATCAAATATCACTCTGTCAGGAGGCAGTGCAGTTGCTATTGGCAACGGATGGGTAGGAAATACAGCGAATGCAGATACTGAGACCAAGGGTCTTCCGTTGTTTTCTATCAACAATAGAACGGATGCGCACATTGTCGGAATGGAAATTGATTGTGGCATAACAACAATTGATCCTATTAATCAGGATGTTGCTGCTGCTGGCATATACATAAACAACAGTGATCGCTCAGACGCTAATGATAACATTATCACGCATTTCAATGGCTACGGTTTGTTGACAAAAACTAAAAACACTGATGCACATTATGAGAGCAATATTGTTTCGCAATGGCTGTGGGGAGAGAAAGGGTGGTTTGACGTATCTGCGCGAACAGCCGACGGCATATGTTGTCACACGGCGGATGGTCAATGGATTGGAAATATTGCGTTCTATTGTCGTTATCCGTTCCATCTTAATAACTTCTTTAATGCTCAGTTTGTTGGAAATCATCCGTACAACGGGTCTGATGAGTCGGCTAATCTTCCTAATGTACTTATCGGGGACAACTGTGTAAACAGTATATGGACAAACACGTATTTAGATAACGGATATGTAGAGATTAGAAACCCTAGAAACTCATTTGTTCAATCTAAGCTGACTAAATCGGCGGCATCATCACATACTGATGCGTTCAGGGTTTATGCATCGTCAGTTAATGATGACCTTAGCGGGTTGCATATTACAGACACGCACGGCATATACCCTCCAAATCTAGTAAGCTGGTTTGAAGAAGGCGGCAATACTTTCGCTGATTCAATACGTGCAAACATTTGCAATAATACAGAAGTCGGAAGCAAGACGACGAAAAGCACAAAAGGTGTCGTTACGTTTGATGTTAACGCTGCTTCTATGACTGATTTAGGTGGCAATCTTCGCGGTTATGCTCTTGATTTGGCTGGAAGCCTAATAAAGCCAGACGCTTACACTGTGTTGTCTGTAACGACAGAAGACCGAGAAACGACCGGAACGATTAGAACAATGTCAACATCATATCGACGCAGATCGTTTTCTGATGATACGATTTTCGATTTTGTTACACTGTTTGATGATACTCCAAGCAACATTAGAGTAATCATTCAATTTAATCAAGGACAATACTAATGAAAAAACTAATACTAGCGCTAGGGCTTATTGCCCTAGCGGGTTGCTCAAGTAATGCGAGCAAAGAAAAAATAGCAGCTCAAGAGCGGATTGCTAACAAACAGATCGAACAAAAAACACTAACGTTTAGCTGTACTGTTTGCGAGAATTTGATTATTGAGTTTAATGATCCGAGACGTGAAGTTAATATCCCAAAAGACACAAACGGGTGGGACTTCGCCAACAATCTCGTTAACAAAGCAACGGGGATTGCTCCGTGGATTGCTGTTAGCAATATCGCCGTTCAGGGTATGAAATCTGCGGGTGATAATGTATCGGGATCAAATAATAGTGATAGTTCATACACTGGAGACGTGATAGACGATAGCTCTAGTCATATCACTGACTCGTATAACGCAACATCTACGCCGACGGTTGTTAATCAGCCTGAGCCAGTTGTTGTAGCGCCAACGGTTATCACGCCGTAATGAAAGAAGCCCTCACTTAGAGGGCTTTGTTTTTTTAGAACGGGATATCGTCGTCGAAGTCGTTTGTTGGTGCTTGCTGTTGAGGCTGCGCTTGCTGTTGGCGCTGCGGCTGTTGTTGAGGCTGGCTGTTTGAGTTGTCACCCTTAGCACTAGCTAAAGTGATGCTGGCAACGTTACAAGTTAGAACAGTTTTGTTATTACCGTCGTTATCTTGATACTCGCGACTACCCAACTCACCGCTAACCATAACGGTTTGCCCTTTTGTTAAGTATTGCGGAAGCCCACCTTCTGCGCGCTTACCCCATAATGAGCAATCAACCCATAATGTTTGCTCTCGATCTCCATAGCCTGACTTTACAGCTACAACGAAGTTTGCAACTGTTGAGCCGCCAGCTTGATTTACTTTAACATCACGGCCTAGATTGCCGCTAAATGTGAATACGTTCATTAAATATCATCTCTTGATGTTGATTGTGGTGGCGCTGCTAAAGTCTCGTTAACTTCTGCAACTGCCTTTTCTGGTTCTTTTTTTGAAAGATCACTGAAATACTGACTTGCTTTGAAATCTCCTGATTTAATGCTATTGAATACGCCAGATAAATCAACGATAGCATCTGAATCAATCAGGCTGATCTCATGGCCTAGATATTTTTCAATCATGGATTCAGTTACGCCAATTTTACCGAATGCGGCAATCATCTTACGAATACGATCACCGATTGGCTCATCGGAACCGCCTGCTAGTGTCTGCTTAACGACCGCAACAGCATCTTCAACAATGTAGTCAGGAATAGCGGCTAGCATTGTAGCACGTTGGCGACGTGTTCCGTTGTTTGCAGTCAGCTCGTAAATGTCGCGCTGATCTGTTAGCTTTTTAGTACTTCCGCCAGCTTTTCGCTCGTGCTTTACTGCGAAGTTTTTAACGAACACAGTATTCGTTTCATAATCCCAAGTGTAGGCCATCATTTCTGACTCGCCGTTACGCTGCGACAGCTCTTTTAATCCAGTTTCGCAGTTACCCCAGCATCGAATAAGCATTTCAGCCATTCTGATGGATGGGCCGCTGACTTGCTGGCCTCCTTTTGGGTAGCTATACAATGCTGATTTAGCGAAGGCCATACGTCCGCAAGCTTGAATGATTTTGCTATACGCTTCGTTTTCATTGCGAGGAAACTGCTTTGCTACCTGCATTTTACCCAGCGCCTCAGCAACTGCGCGAGACTGCTCAGTCAGTGCCGTTCCTGCATTTACAGTTGTTCCGCTTTGCATTCCCTGATGTGTTGGCATCGGCGGTGGTGCTTGCTGTATCGTGTTCATCTCATTCCCCTGTTATTTGATAGCTCATTGTATCAGAGTGGGTTGTTATTGCAAGTAATCATATGTATCACCAAGAGCATTTCTTGCCTCTATTTGCCACCAAAGCAAATCTATATTCTTATCAAAACAAGCTATTTTCGCTAATGATTTTTCTAGCATTTCAATTCGATCTGCGGCTTCTAGCATTATTGGCGATGGTAAAATCATATCTTTAGAAGCTGTCCCGCTGAAATCAGTCCATCCAAATTCAGGCTCGCCGTTCACAATGGGGCCGATTGGGTATTTGCATCTCAGTCTGTTTGGTATGTCACTCATCTTGAATATCCTTGTTATTTAAGATATGTCTAAAGCTTTCATGGCTTTTCTAACAGTTTCGCAGCTTTGCTCTTCTGCTGGAAGTGGTAAATCTATATCACCATATCTTTCGCAATACTCTGTAACAAATTCGTTAAGAGCGTCCTCCATTATAATGGATTGTCTTTTAAAATCGTCCATTGTCCATTCGTCTGGGCGACGAGTCCTAAATGCTTCTAGTGCTTCACTTAGTTTCATTTGCATTTATCATCATGTTAACTTTTTGTTATTTATAACTGTTCCAGCGCGACGCTCGATGTGTTGGCTACCCTTCTTAGGGCTCTTCTTAATCTGATAATTGTGTTTTTCTGATCAATTATTTGATTGGTCATTTCTTGTTGTGATTTAGCTGTCCAAGTTCCGTTTGGAACTGTTCTTGACATTAAAACGCCGTCGATTATTTTTTCTTCGTAGTACATAGTATATTCCTCTTGTTTAATACGAATGCCATTTATTGATCCTCGCTACTTTGGTAAATAAGCTCGCAATTATTTGCAAATATTTTCATTTTCCAATATGGGTGACAATTTGACGGTCGCTTATCACCATCGAATAAAACGTTTAGGTTAGCTGAGCTATTTCCTCCAATTATTTTACCTTTCCTTCCGTCAACTTCGCATCTTTGATTTTTCCTTATATTAGGCAATCCTCTGTAATCTGATACTAAATCAATGGCTTTTTGTGTATTCCAGTTCATCTTCACTCCTCCATCCACTTGCCATAACTTGACCACGGCGCTGCGGTCAATGCTTTAGCTCGCGGTTCGTAGGCTGTATTATCTCCCTTGCTTTGCCACTCTGTCAATAGTTTTTTAGCGTATGCGCGTTTTTTATGACCGATCTCGATAAACTCGCTGTCTGGAATCATGATGTTGACTGCATACGGCGGTTTAGGCTCGATAGCGATAAATCCGAATGTTTGCAGCGGGCGATCTACTTCATGACTAACAGCAGAGTAATGCGCGGCTTGCAGGTCGTAGTGATAGCGTGCGGCTTGTTTAACAAAACCTTCGTCTGATGCGTCAACGGTTTTCTTTAGATCAAACGCATACCAATGATCACCGGCCTTGAACATCATATCCATTCGGCACTTATCTTCATTGCCGATCATAGATACCTCTTTTTCCATAACGTCTGGCGTTGTGAATGCGTATAGCAGCCACTGAAATAGGTATTCGTCTTGATTGCGCTCTATCTCGTAACGTGCGCCTACTTCAAGATGATTTATCAGTGATTTATACATTTCCTCGTATTTCGTATACTCGTCGTACGGTAGCGCTACGCGAGGCTCGCTAGCTATTGCGTGCTGCTTTTCAATCTCTGGCAAATACTGGCCTTTCCATCCGTTGTCAACCAGTCGCTGGTATAGGTCAGACGATGAGCCAGACTTAGAAAGAACACCCCTATTAGGTGCGCTGTTGATTTGCTTGATTAGTTTTTTTATCTCGGTCGTGTTAATTTTTGAGATGTCAGATACGTGCGCTAGGTGATCCGGCGAGTCATGCATTACCTGCTCAATCAGTGATTCAAGATTACCCGTTAGTGGCAGATTTGGCAATCGCGTCTCGTTAATCTCATCAATAGCCGTTTTTAGCTGATCAACCGATGTTAGCGCGTCGGGATAATCATCTGGATTAATACCGCACACGTATTTTGATAAGAATAACTCCCGCTCTAGTATGAACTCATGAACCATGAGCCCTTCGTCTGTCGCCTTGGTTGACTTACTAGGCGTAAGCGCATGTTTGGGTGACGTATCGCATACGCGCTTCAACACGCTAGCGCTGTGCTTCGGTATTGCGCGGTATTCCTTTTGCGGCATTGTTGTTGTGATCATTGTTGCATATCCTTATCTGGCACATCTAGCCAACCTTTGATTTCACTATGCTTGGCGTACTCAGTGAAAAACCCTGAGTCATGCTTTCCATCACACAATGAAACCTCAAGATTGGCGTAAACAAATTCTTCTTGATAGTCATTCCATATTGCCATAACTAACCAAGGAAGTCCAACGTCTGCTAGGAAAAGCCTGTCTTTAGGTGCGGTTTCTGGTGGGTTCATCCTTCATCTCCATTTGTGTCAATCTGTTAGCGATTATCTCACGATAGACAACTTTCGTCACTGGGTTTTTGGCTCGTTCGTATTTTATGAAGAGTTCGCCGATTGGTGTTGTTTTGTTCTTGCTCATTCCCGCAATCCTAGCTCTTTTGCTTTAACTTCTAGTACGTTCCAGACATCTATGTCAATTCTGGATTGTTTCCAGTCTGTTTTTGATGTTGTGAGTTTTGAGGTTCCAGTTGGATAGAAACCCTCTATAGCTAGGTCATTTAAATGCATCCGGTGCCAAATATTAATCAAATCCTCCTCTGAATCTATATCAATCTCAAGCTTAAATGGCTTGAATTTATGCTCTTCCTTAATCTCGATGATTCTTGCTTTGCTCATTGTGTTTTCCTCTCTGCCTGATAAAGCCTGATCAATGGTTAAAAGTTTTTCTGGGTTATCAAAAGATAAACCACTGCCGTGGTATATTTTTCCGTGGAAAATACCAACATAGGGATGATTCATCCAACTGGCGGCATAAGGGTATTCCCCTGAACCAAAACCTTGACTTTTAATTTTCTGACATAATTCATGATATGATTCTTTAGTTAAATCTTCTGATCTTAAATGATGTCCGTTTTCAAGCTTCATAATAATATTCCTTGTATTGGTTGTTTTATTCATCAGTCCAGCATGTGCCATCAGCAATTTTATAAGTAACATGCATGTCTTCAATTACTCTAATTAGCTTGAGCTTGCATATTCCCACCTTTCCGCTGAAAGCTAGCACGTCTTTTAGGTAGTGCTTACACTCTCCGCACGGTCGAGAATCAACAGCGAATATTTTCTCGCCGCAACTTTTACACCAATAGCCTTTTTCATTAGTTCGGCCTTGCGTTACGGTATGCTCGCACCCATCAAGTCTGTCAACGTCAATCCTATTGCTGGTTTCCACTTGCTCACTTATTTTGTGTGACATCTCAGGACTCTTTATTCCAGTCTGACCAAACGACCATATAGGTTTCATAGTTACTCTCCTCTTATTTAACCGTCTTTAATGCATTTTCAGCTAATCTCTGGCTCCATTCGAACCAAGCTGAGATTCGTAACTGTACTTTTTCCCGTCTGGCTTTTCAATTAAAGGCAAATTCCAATCACGCACAATCTCTAAAGCCTTTCTCATTCGTCTGTTTTCGATAAGTAATTCATTTTGTTCTTCTAGTGTTAGCATGATATTTCCTCTTGTTTGTTTTGATGCCTTATCGACACCACCCACTATCCCACACATCACCCCATCAGTCAACCCTGTTACAAAAATAAATTCTGTGACACGGTTGTAACAAAAAGCGTGACAGAAGAAAGTCAGCTATCATGCGGCCTGTAGACCGATGTCTACAATGTTACATATATATTTTAAAATATATATGTATATATAAGAGTATCTATATCTATGTTTACCTCTCTATATATGTCTATTTTTCCCGTAACAGCGTAACTTAGGGGACACTACGCCTACATGCCGCGTATTTACTGTTTTCCACATGCCACGGTTGGTTATTATGAATGTGTGACATGTTACAAAAATAGGTTGTTTTTCGTAGGCAGAGGTGGTAAAGTATGAAATTAGGAGGGAATTAATGAATGAAAGAGATAAAATTACGAGACTATCAACAAAAAGCAGTTAACGAGATAGAGGAAGCATTCAAGCGACATCAGAACGTATTGTTCGTGCTCGCTACGGCTGGCGGCAAAACTTTCACTTTCAGCTACATAGCCAGACAACACGGCGCCAACAGTGAAACTGTTATGATAATGGCGCATCGTTCAGAGCTGATCAGTCAAGCCAGTTTATCGTTGGCTATCATTGGCGTTCGTCATCAAGTGATAGCTCCTAAGCCGCTTGTGTCTAAGATAAAGATGCTGCACTTGGAAAAACTTAGTGAGATTTACGTTGACCCTTTTAGTCACGTTAGCGTTGGCAGTGTGCAAACTATCGGACGGCGGCTTGATAAGCTAAACAAGCCTGATCTGCTTATCGTAGATGAAGCGCATCACTCTACAGCTGGACTTTGGAAAAATGTAATAGATCATTTCGACACTCGATGTTTAGGAGTTACAGCAACGCCTATTCGATCAGATGGGCACGGGCTTGGTCGCGTGTTCTCAACTATGGTTGTCGGTAAGTCAATGAGCGATCTAATCACAGACGGCAACCTATCACCATACGCTGTTTACTCGACGCCGGAGGATATAAACTACGACGAGATAAAGCGTATCCAGTCTGGCGAAAGCAAGGGCGACTACAATGCGCGCGACCTTGAGAAACAGATGGACAAGCCTAAAATCGTTGGGCGAGCTGTTGAACATTATGAGAAATACGCAAAAGGCAAAAGCGCGTTAGTGTTTGCAGTATCTATAGCGCACTCTGATCATATTGCGGATGAATTTTGTCGCGCTGGCTATAAGTTCGTTTCGATTAGCGGAAAAACAGACGACTCGTTACGATATAAAGCCGTTGATGATTTGCGAAACAAGCGAATAGACGGTATTGTGAATTGCGACCTTTTCGGCGAAGGAACCGACATAACCGGCGTTGAGGTCGTTATCATGATGAGGCCAATATCTGAGCTAGCATTCAGCCTGTTTAGCCAGCAAGTCGGTCGAGGGTTGCGGTTATCTGAGGATAAAGATCAAGCCATCATCTTGGATATGGTCGGTAATTTTCAGCGCCACGGATTTCCAGAAGATAAAACAGACTGGACTCTCGATGATAGAGAAAAACGTAGCTCAAACAAAAACGATCCCGACTCGATCAAGATAAAGACATGCCCTAACTGTTTCGCAACACATAGACCCGCGCCATCGTGCCTAATGTGCGGATATGAATATCCTGTTGTTGCTGCTAGAGAGTATGAGCAAGTCGAAGGTGACTTGATTGAGCTTGAACGACAGAGGGAGATTGACAGTAGGCGCAAAGACCAAAACCAACTCATGCGCGAAGCTAAAACAGCCGAAGATCTCGCCGCGATAGACGCAAAGCTAGGATACGCTAGAGGAGCAACAGCTTATAAGAAAGCCGGTATTGAAAAGAAGCGCAAAGCGATGGCGAGGCTAAACAAAGCGATTAAGCACTATAAGGAAAACGTAGCATGGGGCGACCCTGTTGTATTCGATGCTATACTGACCAGCGCTTTCGGGGTGACAGAGCAAGACGCTAAAAAGTACGGCGCAACTAAGGCAAGCGAGCTAGTAGAATATATGCGTGAATTTCTTGAGCTAAGAAACTCGCAAGTAGAGCGCCCGTATAGTAATATGAATTTTCAATACACAATCGACGCGATAAGGGGAGACAATCTTGGATTTTAAAACACAAGTTCATCAGCATCTAGAGAAATACAAACAGATCTATTTGCCGCGATTCATAACAGAAACCACACGAGATCCTAGTCAGTTCGTGCAGACTAGCAAGATACTGCAAGACCCTGTATTGCTCACGTTTGACTCAGTGCGCAGGATTGATAAAGCTGGATCAATAGTTGACTTTATAGTCAAGCGAGGCGAGTCTGAGTTATGGATTGGATTATGGGATAAGCGAGGCGATCTTAGTACAGAACAAGTTGCGGCGATTGAAAACGCTAACGTATCGTATGTTGCAATGTTTAGCTGGATCATGGAGGATTCTGCGGAACAGTCTGTTAACAGAGGATTCGTCAAAGACGATAAACTCCCACAAGGTAAGTTACAGACAATCTACTGGATTCACCACAAAAAACACGGGTGGCACTATGACACGATCAAGCAAGAAATCAGAGTATAGCGTTGCTCAGAGGGTGCGGCTAGACTGTTCTGAACAATTTAGAACGGTTCTGTTTAGGAATAACGTAGGTGTTTTTGAGGCGAAGAGCGGCCAATGGGTGCGGTATGGTCTAGCTAACGAATCAAAGGAGATGAATAAGAACATCAAATCGAGCGACTATATCGGGATGGCTCCGGTGGTTATTACGCCTGAAATGGTAGGCAGAACCGTTGCTGTATTCACTGCAATAGAAACCAAGAAAGAAGGATACAAACCAAGCGGTAAAGCTCAAGCGGAGCATCACGCAGCACAGCAAAGATTTTGTGATCTAGTGTTGAGAAATGGAGGAATAGCTGGTATAGTGGATTCCTCAGAAAAAGCAGTGGAGTTGATTAAAGAATGGCTAGCTCAAGCAAACGAAAAGGTTCAGTAAAGACGGTTGAATGGTGGAAACACCTTAGATGGCGTAAGCGAGACCAAAACAAGC
>Ga0193963_1000615_pt1 | contig 18494 bp, 20 predicted proteins | sample FB_6_MG_FD_140359 | JGI IMG/M metagenome (GOLD analysis project Ga0193963, IMG submission 140359) | Microbial mat bacterial communities from the Broadkill River, Lewes, Delaware, United States - FB_6_MG | ecosystem: Environmental > Aquatic > Freshwater > River > Microbial mats | place: USA...
AATCTATTAGATGATACAGCTTGATTAAAAGAGCCAACTTGATTGTATTATAATAATTTACAAGATATGTTATACATATCTAATTCATGAAAATGAGAGATACTGAGAGTTTCAAGTGAAAATATATCAACTCCGGACAAAACACTTAGTTTTTCATGAGTAACTGAAAATAATATATCGGAAATATATATTGATTTCTTTAAAAATTGACAGCCCCATAACATAAATTCATTAAACATTGATACTTCTGATTTTAACAATGATTCTGATGATGATAAAAACTATAATAACAATGTTTTAAGTTATAGTTTCATGAGTTGAGCATCAATAGAAACAAAAAATTTCAACTCTTGAAATACTTATGATATAGAATTATCAAATATAAATAACTTTTCTGAACCTTGAAATTATAGTATAAAGCTAGTTATATGATCTACTGAAAAAATGTATTATTTTTTTACTCAATGAGATGATAAGATATATACAAAATGAGACAATAAAATTATTACTTATAATTCAGGATTAGATTATCCTACATGAATAACGTCCCCTTCAAATATAAATGAATTTGATATTAATAACTTAAATGATTTAAAAGTTGATAAATTTAATGATATAATATTAAAATCCCCTGTTGAATCATTAAATGTTTCAAATGATTCTTGATTAATAAATATAATACTAAAATATTATAAAAATTATAACTGTTATAATACTGATTTAAATAATTCAAAAGTTAGAACATTTTTATCAAAAATAAATATAAATTAAAAAAGATTGGAAATTATTTTTCCAATCTTTTTTTAATAAAATTTAACAAATTATCTTTAAAAACATTTTTATCGAATTTTTCAGAATGACTTCTAATATATCAATAATCAAATTTAATTTTTTCAAAATTATCTATTGATTTATTAAGTGATTCTTTTGTTTGTGAATCAAAAAATAATCATGTTTTTCATTCTTCAACAGTTTCTAATGCTCATCCTTTTCAATAAGCAATAACTGGAGTTCATGTTGCCATCGCTGCAATTGGAACAAGACCAAAATCTTCTTCAGGTGGAAAAATAAATGCCTTTGCTTTTGAATGAAGCAAATTTATTTTTTTATTATCTGTTTCATATATCCATTCAATATTAGAATTTGATTTATTAATTAATTCTTCACTTAGTTTATTCTTAACATTTGATACTATTTTTATTTTTTTTCAATTTTGATTAAACGCATCAACTATTAAATCAAACTTTTTATAAGGAATACATCTTCATGCATAAAAATAATAATCTTCTTTATTTTCATTGAAAGGTATTTTAGATATATCTAAGCATGGATAAATAACTTCTGAATTTCTTGAATAGTATTTTAAAATTCTATTTTTAGTATTAATTGAATTTGCAATAAAATAATCTGGCCTTTTTGATGCTATAAAATCCCATTGCCTAAGTTTATGAACTAATTTTGGCATTAATTTCTTTGCAATAAAGTTTAAAACTCAAAATTCCATCATTTTCAAATATTCATGATAATGACTCCAAAAATATCTAGTAGGTGTATGACAATAACAAATCTGAAGAGTTTCTGGCTTTGTAATAACTCATTTACTTTCAGCACTAGTAGAACTTATAACAATATCATATTTACTCAAATCAAAAGACTCAAATGCTAATGGTCTTAAGGTTAAAGCTAATTTATGAGATTTATTTAAAAAAGGAATATTTTGTATAAATGATGTTTTAACTTTCCTTCCAGAAAATAATTTATTACCATCTTGAAAAAAAACAGATGAAAAAATATCAGCATTAGGAAAAATTTCAAGTAATTGTTCTAAGACAATTTCAGCTCATCACCAATCTTTAATCCAATCACAAACTATTGCAATCCTTTTATTATTTAAATCCATATATAATTTTATATTTATAATTTATATAATGATACATAGACAACTGCTATCTCAAAATAAAAAAACAAAAAATAAATTCTTTTTTGTTTTTTTATGTAGTTCAAGCAAATCAATAATCCAATATTTTAATAGCTGTTCTTCTATTTATTCAATGATATCACATAGCATCTACTTTAGATAGCCAATCTTTAGTTGAGTGCTTAAATAAATCTCAATCCATTCTTTCATGTATATTTAATATCTCTAATGCTTTTTCATTAGTTATATCAGTATAATATCAATTAGGCTTTCATACAGATTCTTTTTTTAAAATATCATTAAATTCTCAAGTTAATTTACTTACTCTATTCCTAGGAGATAATTTTGCATTATCAATAATATCATTTTTTGTTAATCAATTATTTCTTGATAAAACTTTATCTAAAATTTTATCATATCATAATTGCCTATTTTTCCTATAATCTAATAACGATATATCACCAATCTTTCAATTTCAAGCATCAATTTTAACATTATCTTTATCAACACTTAGTACTTCTACTTTTATTTCCCTACCATCGCTACTAAATAATGAAATTTTTCTTCAAATATCTTTTTTCTCATTCATTAATGGATCTATCTGTTTTAATGCTCATTCATAATTAATTTTTTTTCATCTAACTGTCGAAAAACTTTTCATAAAGTCTTCATAAGACATTTTTAAAACACTTCAAGTGTCATGTGGATTAACAACTTCAACTATTTTATTAAATTTATCAACAGATTTTATTGAATACGCATGTCAGTAACTTATTGAATGCTCTCAAATTTTATATAAATGAGAATCAGTATGTCATTTCTTAATTATTGATCATATAGAAGATATATCTTTTAATGGATCAAAATTATCTAAAAAATTAGCTACTTCATAAAAATGTCCACTATCGATTAAATTATTAAATCATCAAGATGATATATTACTATCTGTAGATATTTTATTTCAAATTAATTGATTAATTGCTTTATTCGGATCTCATCATTCTGCTAATAACCTTGCCCTTGCTCCAGCAGATCAATATTCATATTTTATTAATGCTGCTTCTAATACTCTATATCATTCTGCTCAGCTTAGATTTAATTGCCTTAAACTATTATTATTAAAATCCATAACTATATTATTTATTCATCATAATTCAGAATTTGAAATATGGATAGGTCTAACTGATAAATCTCAAAGAGGAATCCTAACATAATATCAGTCATCTACTTTTTGTAATGAAGTACGAAGTAAAGATTCAAAATGTGGACTATTTTTTAATGAATATATTGCACTTAATCAATAACAGTTTCATAATTGTCATTGAGAAAAATCTCATTCAAATAAATTATGAAAATCACTTTCTGAAATGCTAGAATTTTCTTTTAAAAAATCTGATTTATGTTGCTCAAACTTAAGAGCATCAGATTTTAATCATCAAAAACTTCAATCTTCTGATTTAATTTTACTTTCTGAAATGTCTTTTCTCATTATATATCATTTCTCAGAATCAAATTTTTCCATAATGTAGTCACCATTTGCTTTTCTTCATACAATATCCCATCAACTATCTACAACTCCATTTGACCTTTCAACATAAAATTTTCCTTTATTATCAGAAATATTTGTAGTATCTAAAACAGTTGAGGCCTTTTCTTTCACTCCTAAACGTGAAGAATCTGAAGATCAAAAATTATTTCACTCATTGTAGTTTCATAATTTGTTATCGACTTCCCTTTTAGAAAAATCCTGTATTGCTTCTAATTCAGGCACATTATTATTAATGTTTTTTTGTATTAATGATGATACATTATCTGGTATTACGATATTCATTAGTTTAAATACTTTAAGAAATTTAAGTGGATTTAAAAAATCAAAAACAAGAGGTAATCATACAGTCAAAGAATATTCTATATTCATTGATGCTTCTCAAGTAGAAGTTGAATTTGAAGATATCAAATTATAATCTCTTTGTATATCATCAATAAAATCTCATCAAGAGGCTTTTATTGCATCATACATTTTATTTAAAAACTCTAATGGATTTTCAAATAATGAAGAATTTTTAAGAGAGTCCCATAAAGCTGATAGTGTAGAAGGGTCTAAAAATGAAAACATTTCTGTTATGTTTTCCCATATTTTTTTTGATCATTCAACTGCTCAATCAATAACAGATTCTGCTAAATCAAAAATTCATGCATCAATTTTTGTATCAATTAATAAATCTCAATCTACTGTTTTTAATAAAGATAAATCTCTTATCAACTCTTTTGATATATTTCAATATTCTTCAATATTATCAACTCATCAGTCAATAATTGATGAATACGTTTCTAATATTGATTTATATTTATCATCAAGTTCTTCATTTCCAGAATCTTCTCTTATAGATGATTTTATTTTAAAATACATTAATCTTGTATCATCTGATATAGTATTTTCTTCTCAAAAAATAGATAAATTAGATTCTATTTTTTCTAATTTATCTGTTAACTCTTCACTCGTTTTTCAAGTATCGATACTATTATTATTTGATTCAATCATAAATTAGTTATATATTTTATCTAAATCATTTAAAAGTTGTGTCAAATCCTTTCTATCATTATCGTTGCTAACAATCATATCTAAAGAATATATTTCTTTTTTTATCTTTTTATTCTTATTATCCATTTCATTAAATAAATTTACTTTATTTTGAGAATATTTATCTAATATTGATATTAATTGTTCTTTATCTATAACATCAATATTTTTTATCAAAACGTCTTTTAACTCATCAATAATTGGAAGTTTATTTATTATCTTTATTATTTTATTTTTCATATATCAAATAATATTAAACTAAATTTCTTAAATAATTTTCTGTAATATTCAATCAAAATCATCTCATTATTTCTGAATAAGCTTTAAATGCATTATTTCAAACATTACTACATTCATTTCATTTAGCCAATTTTGCTACCAAGATAAATGATCACTCATCTAGAGCTTTTATTAAATCTTCTATAGCTCCATCATCATCAATACTTTCATTTGAAAATATATTTAATTCCCTGACTTGCTTAAAAACATCTCAATAAAGTCTTCTATCTATAGAAAACATATGATTTACTAAATCTGCTACTGAACTATTAACATTTTCTGGCATTACAATACTTAAACTGTTTATTCAAGCATTTAAGTGTGAAGTATTATTATCTAATTTCATAGAATAAATTTTATATTATACATAAAAAGATTATACTATAAACAGACTTATATATCAAAAATACGAACCCCAATGAAAATATTTAATATAAATATAATAAATATAAAATATAAAGATTTATTTAATGAAATAATAAAGTTCAAAAAACAATTAATTGTATTTACTCCAAACCCAGAAATTTTATTAAAAACTAAAACTGATAATGAATTTAAATCAATGATTGAAAAAGCAGATTACTTAACTGCAGATTGAATTGGTTTATACATAGGTTTCCAAATAAATGACAACAAATACTGAAAAATTATTAATACAATGTTATTACCTATTTACTTTATAAAATTATTTTTTAGTAGAGGTAAATTATATGAAAAATATTGAGAAAGAATATGTTGAAGTGATTTAACAAAAGACCTAATAAATCATTTAAATAAAACATGAGAAAAATTTACAATAATAGACTTACATAATCCTAGCGACTTAAAAAAGGTTAAATCTCAGGAAAAATTTCCATCACTTATAAAAAGTAAATTTGAAAATTTAAATTTTGATTATTTTATTTATGATGAATCAAAAAAAGAATCTATAATAGATAATATTAAAAATAGCGATTCAAAAATTGTTTTTTCTACATTATGAATGAAAAAACAAGAAAAATCAGTTATTGAAATAATGGAAAAGTGTTGAAATATAAAATTATGATTATGAATATGATCTAGTTTTGATTACTTTACATGATTTCAAAAAAGAGCACCTTCAATATGGAGAAAACTTTGATTAGAATGGTTATATAGACTTATAACTTGACCTAAAAAAATTGATAGACTAAAAAGATTGTATAATGCTATATTTGTATTTATATATGAAATAATAAAAGACAAACAATAAAATTATTGTTTGTCTTTTATTACCATGATCCGATATTTTCCATTGAAGCCCAAGGTTCTTTAATCATTAATTTTTCTCATTTTTGTAATAACTCAATTGATACATCATCAGGTGATTTTATAAAAGCCATATATCAATCCCTTGGAGGTCTATTGATCGTAACTCCTTTGTTAATTAGATTCTCACATGTTTTATATATATCATCTACTTCAAATGCTATATGTCATATATTTTTTCAAATAGTATATTTATTTTCTGGTCACCAATTGTAAGTTATTCAATTTGTTTTAATCATTTTTTTACTCATAAGAAAATATTTGTATACTTTCATTTTTCATCATCTCTACGAGAAGTTTCAAAAAGTCATAGTTTATTTATATAAAAATCTAATGACTTTTCTAAATCATAAACTCTTACCATAGTATGTGCAAACTCCATAATTATTATAATTTTTAAAGTAAATAAAACTTAATATAATATAACTAAATAATTATTTTAATAAAATTTTAATTTGACTTTATCCATAAAAAGATTATTTCTTTTATATATCACTTTAAACAAAAAAATGAAAAATTTAATGCAAAATACTTATTTCTTTTTCTACTTCTGGACTCAATTTAGTTCAAGGAATATTTTTTGCGTTTAAATAATTTTTAAAATAATTTGAAAGCTAGGAAAGATTCTTTGAAAAAAGAGTCTTTTTTTATACACAATTTTTACAAAATAAATATATATTATGAATGAAACACATAAAAAAAATCTAGAAAATACTAGAATATCATCAGAAGTTGATATGATTACCCCTATCGACTTAAAAGAAAAACACCCAATTGATGATGAAACAGCTTCTTTTATTGAAACTAGTAGAGAAATAATCACAAACATAGTTAATATGAAAGATGATAGGCTTGCTGTAATAACATGACCTTGTTCAATTCATGATCCAAAATTGGCATTAGAAATAGCTAATAAAATAGTTATACTAAAAGAACAATTTCCAAATCTATACCCTATAATGAGAGTATATTTTGAAAAACCTAGAACAATAGCTGGTTGGAAATGATTAATAAATGATCCTGATTTAGATGACTCATGTAATATAGAAAAATGATTAGAAATAGCTAGATGATTATTATTAGAAATAAATAAACTATGAGTTCCTACAGCTGTTGAGTTTTTAGATACAATTAATCCTCAATATTTTTCAGATTTAGTTCACTGGTGAGCAATTTGAGCAAGAACTACTGAAAGTCAAGAACATAGAAAAATGGCATCATGATTATCAATGCCAATATGATTCAAAAATTGAACAAATTGAGACATACAAATTGCATTAGATGCAATAAAATCATCAAATTGAAGTCATAGTTTTATATGAATTTCTGAAAGATGAACTCCTGCCACATTAACTACAACATGAAATCCAGATTCACATATTATCTTAAGATGATGAAGTAATTGAACAAATTACGATAGAATGAATGTATGACATACATCTGATAGAATGGACGATGCAAATATAGATACATGAATAATAGTAGATTTATCTCATGCAAATAGTAAAAAGGACCATAATAATCAACCTATAGTTTCTAAAGATGTTTCTGAACAAATTGCCGAATGAAATAAAAAGATTGTATGAGTAATGATTGAATCAAATATAAATGAATGATGACAATCTCACACACCATGAAAAGACAATCCATCAGATTTAAAATACTGAGTAAGTATAACTGACAAATGTGTAAATTGGGACACAAATAATGAAATGATGACTGAATTAAATCAGGCAGCTGAAATTAGAAAAAATAAATAATTAATAACTAAATAAATAAAATGGAAAATATAAATAAATCATCAACTGTTGATATTGAAAATGAATTATTAAAATGATGAGAAGAGTTAATAATTCAAGATAGAAAACTAGATGATCAATGAAATGAAGTAATTAAAGTAAGCTGTTGAAATAATATTGCAGTATTAGTTGCAAAATGAATAAAACTAAAAAATGATACTGATTATTTATCAATAATTATTGATTGAGAAAAAGTACCATTGGAAAGTAATTCAAAAATAAAGTCACAAATAAAAACAGTTTATTTACAAGAATCTATGAATTCAGAAAATTATGTGTTATCAACTCTTAGAAATTCAATATTCATGTGAAATCACTTAGAAGATTGAAAAAAAGCAGTAGAAGAAATATTAGAAGCATCTTAATAGTAAAAAAATGTCATGCAAAAAATAACAATAATAGGTTGATCTTCTGGTTTTTGAGAATGGTTAGCTAAATTTATAAATAAATCATTTTCAAAAAAAGTAGAAATAACTATAACTTGAAGAAATATAGAAACTCTGGAAAAAGTAAGTAAAAATATAAATTGTAAATATTCAACAAATAATATTGATTCAGTTAAAGATGCAGACATAACTATATTTGCAGTACCAATTTGAAATACTGCAGAAATAATTAAAAATGTTGCTCCACACTTAAAAGAGTGATCAGTTGTTTTAGATGTAACCTCAATTAAAAAAGCTCCTTCTGAAGCAATGAAAAAATACTCCCCTAAATCAGTTTTAGTCATTCCAACTCATCCTATGTTTTGACCATATATTTCAACAATTGCATGACAAATATTTGTTTTAACTGCAGACCAAAGTAACAGAAATGACAAAAGATATATTTTCTTAAAAAACTTTCTAGAAAAATCTGATGCAAAAGTTATTGAAACCTCTTCTATTGAGCATGATAAAATGATGGCAGTAGTTCAATGATTAACGCATTTTGATATGTTTGTATTATGAGAAACCTTAAGAAAGTTAGAGCTGGACATTGAAAAGTCTATGAATTTTATATCACCAATATATAAAATAATGATTTCTTCTGTAGCTAGGTATCTAAATCAAAACCCTAAATTATACTCAGATATACAGATACATAATCAAGAAGTACTAGAAGTACATAAAGTTTTTATGGAAACAACTAATACTTTTAATAATTATGTAAAAAATAAAGATGAAGTTAATTTTATAAAAACAGTAAATAAAAGTTCTGAATATTTTTGAAAACAAGCAGAAATATGACAAAAATATACTGATAAAATAATTTATATGCTTTGAAAACAAGTAGAAAAAGCTCATAAAAAAATATGAAAAATAATTTCTATTCAAAACATATATAATGAAGAAAAAATTGAATGAATTCTAGAAAAAATTGTAGATAATAATCTATATATAAAATGATCTAAATACGATATAGATACTTGGGAAATTAACTAAACTAAAAATGAAAATATATTATCAAGGAAATCCTTGAAGTTATATGAATATAGCTTCAAAAGAAATTTCTAAAAATCTAGATATTGAGGTTGAAGACATTATATGAATGCCTGAATTTAGTGATGTTTGGAAAAAAATTAGTGAAGAATGAATTTGAGTTTTGGCTGTAGAAAACTCATATATGTGAAGTATTCACCCTAATCTTTATTGATTTTTAAAATATGATTATAAAATAATATGAGAATACTATTTAGAAATAAATCACTGTTTATGTTCAAAAGAAGATAAATTAGAAAATATTCAAACAGCGTATTCACAAATGCCAGCACTTGAACAATGTCATAATTATTTAAAAAACAAAGATATAACTCCAAAGTGATTTTGAGATACAGCTTGAGCTGCAAAATATCTTTCAAATAATGATATTAAATGAGCTTGAGCAATATGTTCCGAAGAAGCAGCTAATCTTTACAATCTAAATATTCTTGAAAAAAATATTGCTGATCAAAAGTGAAATACTACAAGATTTGTAATAATAGTACCTAAAAATTCTAAAATTATATACTCTCAAAAATCTGAAAAAATAAGTATGATTTTTGAAGCACGCGATATTCCTGCAAGCTTATATAAGTGCCTATGAGCTTTTGCAACTAATAATATAAATCTATCAAAAATTGAAAGCATGCCTAGTTATAAAGGTTCTTTTAATTACTATTTTTGGCTAGAATGTAATTGAAATTTAAATGAAAAATGAATTATAAAATCTATAGAAGAATTAAAATTCTTTACTAAAGAAATAAGAATATTATGAGAATATTAAAAAAACACAGATATAAAAATCTGTGTTTTTTTTGATATTAAGCAAAATGCTTTGAAAAGAATAGTTTATGAGCTCTCCTAAAATCACAAACCCCTTTCAAAGCAAAAAGATTATACTACCTCGACATTAAATTCACATTAATCAGTTAACGAATAAATGCTTTTTTACTAGACATTTAGTAAAATTATTTTATTTAATAATTTGTGATAATATTTTTTTATATTTATTTGCCTTTTGTTTTAATAATCTTTCATCTAATAAATCAAAATCATGTACCAATTTATTTCTTAATTTATGTAGTTCCCATACTGTTTCTATATCATTTATTTCAATTGGGTATTGTTTCAAAATTTCTCAAAAAGTTCATTCGTATCAAAGTCATAATAAAACTTTATGATAAAGTTTATCATAATCAATAATCCTTTCTTTACTAGAAAGCTTAATATTAATTTGATTAAAATGTTTTTTGAAATATTTCCTATCTTCACGTGATAATTTTCTTTTTCTAGAAAATTTTAAGATAATAGATATTCAAAACGAAATAACTGATATTAAAAATCAAATTGCAAGATAAAATTCTATGCTCATAATTGTTCTATTATTTTTAATTTAAGAGTTTCTAGTGTATCTTTTTCTAAAGCAGTGATAAAAATAGGATTTAAATCTGAATATTTTTCTAGAAAATATTCTTTTTTATTTTTATATACTTTTTCCTCACCATTTAATTCTATTTTAAATTCAGCCCCATCCAATGCATCTTCCTTATTGAACACATATATTCTTTTTTGATCTGCTCAAATTGTTTCTAGTATTTCTTCTACAACTTTTATTTTTATTTCAAGTTTTGGATCTGAACAATCAATAACATGCAGTAAAAGATCTGATTCTATTGAATCTTCTAGAGTAGATTTAAAAGCATCTATAAGTTTTGGAGGTAATTCTCTTATAAATCATATAGTATCATTAACCAATACTTCTTTTGGTGGTATATATGCTCATGTTTCTTCATTATAAGTTGCTGGTACAAACATTTTTCAAACACTAGTTCAAAGTGTTGCAAATAATTTATCTTCAGCTAAAACTCCTTTTTTTGTTAAAGAATTTGTAAGTGTTGATTTTCATGCATTTGTATAACCAACAACTCATACTGTTTTTATTCATTTTCTAGATCTTGATTGTCTGTGTTGTTCTCTAACTTTTGCAAAGTGATCCAATTCTTCTCTAACTGCTTTTTCTCTTCTATTTAAATGTCTTTTCATTATTTCTGTATTCGTTTCTCACTTACCTTTTCATCATTGTCTTCATAACTCCATTCACATATCAAATATCCTAGGTCACATATGTTTTATTGAAGCTAATTCTATTTGTAATTTAGATTCTCTAGATAATGCATTCCTTTCAAATATTTTTAATATCAAATCTACTCTATCCCATGCTTTTGCTCACATTGGTTGAAGTTTTTCATTAATAGCATAAATTTGTCTAGGTTTTAATATATTTCATAATATTAATATGTTTGCATCTTCTCTTTGCATTTCTTCAACTATTTCATCAAGTCTTCATTCTCAGATAAATGTTTTATAATCTGGAACTGATTTATTTTGTATATGCTTAACAATAACTACTCAACCGTATGTATTAACCAAATTTTCAAGTTCTTTCATTCTATCTGCCATATTATGCCTTATTTCGGCATCCTCAGGAAGTATATCTGCTAAAAAAACTCTAAATTCTCATTTAGAATATTCTAAATTTTGTTGTAATTGTTCTAATTCTCTTTGTGATTGTTTTCTTTCAGCCATATAATTTTATTGTAAATAACTTTATATATTCTAACTAATTTGAATTTTAAGGCAAATTTTAGATTAAATGAATTATTAAAACAAGAATTATTCTCATTTTAATTAAAGTTCACTTTACATTATATAGTAAATAAGTAATATGTTTTTAGAATAATTTAAGAATATAAATTATTATAAGTTTACTTAAAAAATAATAAATAATTATGGAAAATTTAGATTACGACTTAATAATTATAGGTGCAGGTTCAGCTGGATACCCTGCTTGAATGTATGCATCAAGATATGAATTAAAAAATTTAATAATTTGAGCACAACCTGGTTGAGCACTTGCAACTTCTCATAAAGTAGAAAATTATCCTGGTGTTATTTCTGCTCCTTGAAAAGAAATTATGGATAATTTCAAAGACCATGCAATTGCATCATGATCTGAAATTATAAATGAAATGGTTACAGAAGTTACTAAACATGAAGGTCATTTTCATGTAAAAACTTCTGCTTGAAAAGAATTAAAAGCAAAGTATGTAATTGTTGCTACTGGTAATAATTATAGAAAATTATGAGCAAAATGAGAAGCAGAATTTCTTGGTAAATGAGTAAGTTATTGTGCAACTTGTGATGGTATGTTTTTTAAATGAAGAGATATTGTAATGGTTGGTGGTTGAAATACCGCTATTACTGAAGCTTTATACCTAGCAGATATATGTAATAAAGTATATTTAGTTCACAGAAAAGATACATTTAGAGCTGAAAATTCTTGGGTAGAAAAAATGAAATCAAAAGAAAATATAGAACTAGTATTAAAAGAAGAAGTAGAAGAAATAACTTGAGATGCTTTATGAATGACTTGAGTTACTCTTAAATCAGGTAAAGAGTTAAAAGCAGATTGAATTTTTGTTGCTGTATGAACAATACCAAATGTTTCTGTTGTTGATTCATTAAATCTTGAAAAAGATGAAGAAGGTTGTTTAGTTGTTGATGCTAGACAAGAAACTTCTCTTCCAGGATTATACGCTGCTTGAGACGTGACTACAAACTCAAATAAATTTAGACAAACTATTATGTCAGCTGCTGAATGATGTTTAGCTGTAAATAGTGTTCATGAAGATAATATGAGGTAATAAAAAGTCTTTGTTAAAAAGTTTGCAAAAAAGTTACTAAAAAAGTTTGCAATATTATATAAAATTTTATATAATATATATAAGAAGCTTAGAAAGTTGTGTGGAGAATATTGGACAATTTGGTCATATTCTATGAAGCACAAGCCTACTAAGCTCTTTTTTTATAGTTGTTTTTTACTATTAATATCAATATTAAATGAATTATTTAGTATAAAATCATCTAATTCTTCTCAAAAAAAATGAAATTTTCATAATTTATAAGATATTAAATCTGATAATTGTACTCATAAGTATTTTTTTGAATCTACAAAATTAAATATTATTTTTCAATAAATATCTAAATTATTATTTAAAAATAATTCTATTTCTTTTTCAGTTTTTCTTAGATTTTTCGAAAATTTAATAATATCAACTACTAAAAAAATATTTGATTTATAATTTTTAATAGACCTTATCTCCTTTAATAAAGATAATATAATTTTTTTATAATCTTCTATATTATCTTTTGAATATCAGTCAATATTAATTCAAATTATACTTTTACTTAAAATTGAAAAATCGTTATCTTTTATCATATTTCAATAAAAATACTTTCATCAAATTTTTGATCATTTTAACTCTAAGCTTGATTTAATCTTATATTCTTCTTTTTTATTATGTATAAATTTTTCTACATATGAATGAGAGTGATTTGTTATAAATCAACCAAATACTATCTTTCATTCCCCTAATCTTTTAGATTCATCTAAATATATTCTCATCTTAATTCATTATTAATTTTTATATTCTTTTTATATATTTTCACTATACTCAAAAACACAAAAAAAGCTAGATAATCTAGCTTTTTTATGTTAAAAACAAATGTTAATAAATTAAAAATCCCAAGATCAGTTCATTGCAGATGATTGTGCATAGTTTGTAACTGTTGATTCAAAAAAGTTACCTTTTTCTGAATTATTATCTTGTAATCTATCTAAATGTTTATAAGGATTAGTTACCACATTATCATAAAGTGGTTTTATTCATAACATGTTAAGTCTTTCATTGGCTAGCCATTTAGTATAGTTTTCTATATTTTCATGCCCCATACCAATTATATTTTTACCAAGAATATGTTTAGACCATTTAATTTCTTGTTTAACCGCAACATCCATCATATCAATGATCATTTGTTCATCATACATTTCAGAAAATTCAGATTTAATTTCTTTAATAATGTTAGCAAAGATAGTAACATGAGTTAATTCATCTCTTCTAATATAGTTAATCATTCTATCCGTAGCAACCATTTTACCTTGATCTGCTAGAGTATCGAAAAATGCAAAACCATTATAAAAGTAGATACTTTCTAATAAGAAGTTTCAAATTACTCATTTAAAGAAATTTTTATCATTTGGATTATCAACAAAATCTTGATATATACCTCATATAAATTCATTTCTTTCTAATAAATGTTTATCAGTTCTCCAAAAATAGTAAATTTCATCTCTTTCTTTTGAATCAACAATAGTTTCAAGCATTGTTGCATAAGATTGTGAATGGATAGCTTCTTGATAAGCTTGGATTGATAATATTAAGTTAACTTCTGGAGCAGTAATATAATCATTAAAGTTAGGAAGATTAACTGTTTGTATAGAATCTAGAAATATTAAAAATGAAAGTATTCATTTATATGCTCTTCTTTCATCTTCTGATAAAGCAGATTTAAATTGAACAGCATCTTCTCATAACCCTGAAACTTTTTCAGGAACCCAAAAATTTCAAACCATTACTTGGTATAGAGATTTAGCCCAGTTATACTTTACTGCGTTTAATTGGAATAAACCTGTAGTATTTCATTTAATAATTGTTCTTGATGAAACGTTATCATCCCCTTTTGGGTTGAATATTAAACTTGCTTTCATTTCTTCACTCATTTCTAGTATCAAAGTTAAAAAATATTTTTCTAAAGTTAATTTAATGATTTTATAATAAAAATCACTAAATTTAATTAATTTATGTTAATAAAATGTTAAAAGTAAATAAATATTATGTTATATATTTTAATTACTACTATTTATAAATTTAATAAAGTCTTTTTTTGAATCAAAATTTAAATGTACCGATGCATATCTTACATATGCAACTTCATCCAAGACAATTAAAGCATTTAATACATCTTTTCAAATTTCTTTTGAAGTAATTTCAGATTTATTACTCCATTTAAATTCTAATTGCCTTATTAAGTCATTTATCATATGAACACTTAAGTTCCTTTTATTGGTGGCCTTTAATATACTATCTTCTAATTTATCCCTGACATACCTTTGTTTTCTATTTCATGTTTTTTCTATAATCAAGTTAATGATTTCCATTTTTTCAAATGTAGTAAATCTATTATGACAATTTTCACATTCTCTTCTCCTTCTTATAGACTTTCAATCATCTGAGGTTCTAGAATCAATAACTTTTGTACTATCACTTCAACAGTTTATACAATACATATTTTTAGTTGTTACAATATATTGTTATTCGTATTAATTTATTATACCAAATATAGAGTTTTTCTCAAGAAAAAAAACTAAGAAAATAATTTTTTCTTAGTTTCTTATCAATACTTTTTCAACTGATTTTTCTGCTATTTTTTTAAATTTATTTAATTCTAATTCTGTAAAACTTCCTCATTTAAAATTTTTATCTAAAGTATTTCATGATCTATAATTCTGTAAGTTATAATTTTTAGCTCACGTTATATACTTAGAAATACTTTCTATAATTTTATCATTATGAACTCACTTTATTACAGTAGTCCTGAATTCATAGTTTATATCGGAATCTAATAATATTTTAATAGTCTCTAAATAAGGACCTTCATCTATATCAACACCTGCTGACAAACTAAAACTTCATATTTCATTTTTAATATCCATAGCTACATAATCAACTAATCATCTCTTAATTAATTCATTTACAACTAATGGATCTCTTCCATTTGTATCAAGTTTAACTAAAAATCACATTTGTTTTACCTCCTCACAAAAACAAATAAGGTCTTTTTGCATAGTTGGTTCTCCTCAACAAATAGAAATTCAAGTTAGAAGTCACTTTCTCTTATTTAGAAAATTTAAAACTGCTTTTTTGGGGATTAGAGTTTTATAAATATTTTTAAGCTTCTCTGGTAATACAAATTCACTATTATGACAAAATCCACATCTAAAATTACATCCTGGAGTAAAAATTATTGCAGAAACCTCTCCAGGGTAATCTATTAATGAAAATTTATTTATTCATGAAATTTGCATATTATATTCTATTTTACTGGTATAAATTCATCCCATCCATATATATCTGGATATTCTTTCCATGGTCATTCACAAACATCATTTTTTATACAAGTTTTACAATCATCTCTTTTAGCTTTTCATTCATTCCATCTATAATCGGCATAACTATCTGTTCTTGATTCAGCATCAACAACAGATGTTTCTGGCATTATATTTTCTGAAATAGCCCATTCATATCATTGCATAAGGCAATATGGAATAGCCTCAGTATAAGCAGGTATTCCCGCTTGTTTAGAAAAGTCTAATGCTTTATGAACATAAGGTAAAACTTCTGATTTTTTAGGAACAACTAACTCTTTATTTTTATCAGCACTTCAAAGGATATGGACAAAAGCAAATTGAAATTGAGTTACTTCTAATTTAATTAACAATTGTGCTAATTGTGGTATTTCTTTATAATTATCTTTAGTAATAACTGAATTAATAATAACTATTTGATTTAGTTTTCTTAAGTTTATTAATCATTTTACTACTTTATCCCAAGCTCAAGGTGTTCATACTTGTTTATTATGAGTTTCTTTATTAAAACCATGAATAGAAGGACTAAACTCTGTAACTCAAGCATTTATCAATTCCTTTACATATTCAATATTATCAAAATTTGTTCAATTTGACTGAATCTGTATCTGTTTGTATCAAACAGTTTTTGAGTAAGCGACAGCTTCTATTAAATCAGGATGAACAGTTGGTTCTCATCAAGTAAAAACTACATATTCTGCTCATTTAGAATATTCATCTTCTATTATTTTTTTGATTTCATTGATTGATCTAGGTTTATATTTAAACCTTTTATCTCACTGAACACAAAAAGTACAATAATTGTTGCATGCGAATCATACTTTTATATCAGCTCTTTTATACATAAATTTATTTTTATAAAATACTTAAAACATAATAGTAAGTAATTATATTTTAACAAGAATATTCTGCTGAAAATTCTGCATTTGCATTATTTTCTTTAAAATAATTTCTAGAGTAAAATTCTGCTTTTTTTCAGATATTAAAACTAGTTACTGGTCTATGGTAACCCATAACTCTAGTATAAATTTCACATCTAGTTCTTTCAACTTCTTGACCTTCATTATTTGTAAACATTGCTGACATAGTTTTTAAGTTAATTAATAATTATTAAACATCTTCCTTTTTAATTTCATTCATTTTCTCATCGTCATCTGTATATTTTTCTCTTGTTTCAATATCAAATTTTCATCAAGTATATCATTTTTCTTCATCACACTTTGGGCAAAAATCATGCTCTCAATTTACATATCAATGTGTTGGACAAATTGAAAATGTTGGAGAAATTGTAATATATGGTAATTGGTAATTACTTATAACATTTCTTACAAAATTTTTACATGCATCACTATCTGATAATCTTTCTCACATATATAAATGTAGTACTGTTCATCAAGTATATTTACACTGTAAATCATTTTGTTGCTCTAAAGCTTCAAATGCATCATCAGTAAATCCTACTGGAAGTTGTGATGAATTTGTATAATAAGGAGCATCTTCTGTACCTGATTGAATAATTCCTGGCATTTGTTTTTTGTCTTCTTTTGCAAATCTATATGTAGTTCATTCAGCTGGTGTTGCTTCTAAATTATACATATTTCAAGTATCTTCTTGATATTCTTTTAAATTATCTCTCATTAAATCAATTATTTCAGTAGCAAATTCTTTTCACCAAGCAGTTGAAATATTTTCTTTACCATTAGTAAAATTTAAAATTGCTTCATTCATACCATTTAATCATATAGTAGAAAAATGATTTCTAAAACTTCTTAAATATCTATAAGTATATGGATATAATCCTGACTCTAACCATTTAGTAATAGTTTTTCTTTTAAGTTCAAGAGAGATTTTAGCTTGTTCCATTAGATAGTTAACTTGTTTTTTGAATGATTCTTTATCTCAAGAATTAGTATGTCATATACGAGCTAAATTAAGAGTTACTACTCAAATACTTCAGGTCATTTCAGCACTACCAAATAATCATCCTCCTCTTTTTTCAAGCTGAGTTAAATCAAGTTGTAATCTACAACACATTGATCTAACTGCTCATGGTTTATATGCATCTGGATTTTCTTCTTTCTCAATTGTTCAATCTTCTTTTTCTATTCTTTTAAATTGTGATCAT
>Ga0193963_1000619_pt1 | contig 18420 bp, 20 predicted proteins | sample FB_6_MG_FD_140359 | JGI IMG/M metagenome (GOLD analysis project Ga0193963, IMG submission 140359) | Microbial mat bacterial communities from the Broadkill River, Lewes, Delaware, United States - FB_6_MG | ecosystem: Environmental > Aquatic > Freshwater > River > Microbial mats | place: USA...
CTGTGCTTTTTGCACACATGATACTAAGGATGTACTTTCTGCTATATGTGGATTTACATACTCGGGAAAATACTTAGCTGTTGTTTTTCCGATACTAACAGCTTGAAAACTTTTCTCCCATTTTACATTTTTAAAAAAACACTCAATAGTTGAAGGTGATGAAAATATAATAATAGAATTTTTAGGTAATATTATCTCTTTATCATATTGTTTACATACAGTTTCATATGAAATACAACTAGTACAATCAACACCTGAATCATTCAATATATCTATGAGATTTGAAACTATTTTTACTCCTCTTACATACAGTACTTTTTTACCATATAACTCATCTATAATCTCCTTTGCAAATTCATCACCATGATGAGATTTACCAACATAAGCTAAACTTCCCCCTAAAGTTTTTACAACCTTTGCTGTTTGTGGTGCTATAACATAAGATGGAATTTTTTTCCAGTTTTCATCTAAACTATCTATTGCATTAATTGCATTTTTCGAGGTAAACACAAGAGCATCATATCTTTGTACATTAATCTCTTGCTCTAAATATTTTATCTCAAACATTGGTAAATTTTGAGCATCTTTTACACTCTTATCACTTAAAATATATATCTTTTTTCTGTTGTTTTTCATTCTATTAAGAAAATTTTTATACCTCTGTATTAATCTAGTCACAAAAGTATCTTTATCAGAAATAACAATATTTTCATCCTCATCTATAAAAAACTCTATCTCATATTTTGTTAAAGTATATGTAGCTTTTATCCGCTCTCTATTGATATTTTCTTGTGAAGTTTTTTGGTCTACAAAAAGAGTGTTTTTACTTGTGTTATATTCATAATACAACAAATCTAAGGATTCAAGTATTTTTTTTATCTTATTCATCTAATCATTATCTTTCATTATCTTTTATCGCATATCTTACTACAATATAAATAAGGATAGAATATAATTTCTATTTTTAAATAAATCAATTATGTATTATATAGTATTCATTATTTATTTCAAAATAAAAACTCACCGCAAACTCACTTTTTTTTAGTAAAATATACTAAGAAAAGGAAATATATTGTTTACTGAAAAGAATATCCCAAAACTCATTATTGTTACACCAGTTATTACCGTTTTATTAGGAGCATTTTTTACTATTTATTTTTTTGTAAAACAACAAAATGATTACTTTAAAGAAGAAAGTTTACGTGTAGAAACAGAGTATATACAAAAACAAAAAAATATTCTTAAAAAAGAGACAGATTATATTATCAATTACATCAACCATCATATCAAAAACAATCAAACACTTAATCAAGATGAATTAAAAAAGAGTCTAATAAAATATATTGAAACAATAAGATATGAAAAACACGGTTATATATGGATACATGATATAAACTATTTTCTTATTGCGCATCCTTTTAGACAAGATAAAATTGGTACGCAAGATATAGAACTAAAAGATGCAACAGGTACACTTATAACAAAAAAATTCATAGATGAAACATTAAAAAAACCAGATGGTGTATTTATAGAATACTATTGGCAAAAACCACAAGAATTACACTTTTCAAATAAACTTGGATTTTTTCGATTCTATGAAAAATATAATTGGGTTATAGGTACAGGTCTATATATTGATGACATAGAACAGTCAATATTTGAAAATAAAAAACTATTAGAAAAAAGAATAGATAAATATATTCAACAAGTACTATTTATTTCCAGTTTAATTATCATTGTTATAGGGATTCTATCTTTTTTAATTTCTCGGAAAATTAATAGTGTTTTTTCAAATTATAAAAAAAATGTAGAAAAAAAAGAGTTTGAGCTTCAAGATATAAATAAAAATTTGGAAAAAAGGGTTACAACAGCTATCAATGAGGTAAAAAAGAAAGATAGAGCGATGCTTCACCAATCAAGACTAGCAAGAATGGGTGCTATGTTATCTATGATTGCGCACCAATGGAGACAACCGCTAAGTGAAGTTTCTGGTATTTTAATGGAACTTGAAACTGCCAATAAATTTAAAAAACTTGATGCTAAAATGTTAAAAGAAAGTGTTGATGAATCAAATAAGATAATTCAATTTATGTCTCATACAATTGACGATTTTAGGAACTTTTTCAAACCAGATAAAAAAAAGGTAAGATTTTATGTGGATGATGCATGTAATGAAGCTATCTCACTCGCAGGTGCTTCAATCAAAAGTTATCAAATAGATTTATATAAAAAAGTAAAATGTAACGCTATTATTAATGGATATGAAAGAGAATTTGCACAAGTGATGTTAAATCTTATTTCTAATGCAAAAGATATTTTAAACCAAAGATTGATACAAGAACCAAAGATCAATGTAGTTATCGATGTAAATGATAAAAATGTAATTTTGACAGTTCAGGATAATGCAGGTGGAGTTGATGATGAACATATAGATATGATTTTTGAACCTTATTTTACAACGAAAGAGAGTTCAAAAGGAACTGGTCTTGGGCTTTATATGTCAAAAATGATTATAGAAAAAAATATGAATGGTGAACTAACAGTTGAAAATACTAAAGATGGTGCTTTATTTACAATTATAGTGGAGATGGACAATGGATGATAATTTATTAGAACAATTTAAAAACTATACTATTCTTTGTGTTGAAGATGAAAATGGTATTCGTAAAAGATTAGTAAATACATTAAAATACTATTTTAAAGATGTTTTAGAAGCTAGCAATGGCGAGGATGGATATGACTTATATTTAGAATACAAACCTGATATAGTACTAAGTGACATCGAAATGCCAAATAAAAATGGAATAGAGATGATTCAATTGATTCGTGAAAAAGATCTTCGTACTATTTTAATTATGGTTACAGCATATTCAAACGAGGAGTATCTTTTAGATTTAATTAATTTAAATGTAAATCAATATATCCTAAAACCGATAAATTCAGATAACCTTTTAACTGGAATCATAAAAGGTTTAGGAGATAAACTCACAAAAAATCTTTTATTCTCCAAAGATTGTTATTTTGATATAAAGAAATATCAACTTTTTTATAAAAACGAAAAAATCACTTTAAGAAAAAGAGAAATAGAATTTTTAATTCTTTTATACAAAAATAAAAATTCTATCTTAAATTATGAACAAATTGAAGAGTATATATGGAAAGACAAATCCATGAGTATGAGTGCATTAAAAACATTTATCAAAGAATTAAGACAAAAACTACCACTTCAACTTATCCATAATATCCCACAAACTGGATATAAGTTAGAAGGTTTTAAATAATCAAATAAAACTCACCAATAGCACACCTTGAACTGATACTCTTTTAATATAAAAATTTTAAGGAGTACAAAATGTTAAAAAAAGGTTTTCTAATAACTGGATTAGCAGCATCGTTACTAGCAGGTAATATCAAGATGGATTTAAATGCAAAATATGGTGCAAACAACTTTCATACAAAAGGTGCAGAACAGTTTTCTTCATTAGTAAAAAATTATTCAAAAGGTAGTATTGATATTGTCGTTCATGCTGGATCTTCACTTATCAAAGGGAATCCACTAAAAGCAGTCAAAGATGGTACAGTTGCTATGACTGACATGTTTATACCATTCACTTCTGGTGGAGGAAAAGTATTTGGAATCTCTGCATTACCATTTATCGCGCAATCATATGATGATGCATATAGATTATATCAAATTTCAAAACCAGCTTATGAAAAAACCGCTAAAAAGTGGAACCAAAAGCTACTTTATAGTGTAACTTGGCCACCGTCTGGATTTTACTCAAATAAAGCCATGACTTCAATTGACGATTTTAAGGGTGCAAAAACAAGAACATATGATAAAAACTCTGCTGCTTTTGTAAATCAAGCAGGTGGAAATGCTGTTGCTCTTCCTTGGGGTGAAGTATATTCATCACTTAGAACTGGTATGGTTAACTCTGTAGTTACATCATCAGCATCTGGAAAAGATGGTAAGTTTTGGGAAGTACTAAATAACTTTACTAAAATTAATTATGCATACCCTTTACAAGCTGTTACCATTAATTTAGATTATTGGAACAGTTTATCTAAAGATCAAAAAGCTGCTATGTTAAAAGCTGCAAATGAGATTGAAAAATCACAATGGGAAGCTTCAAAAGAAGAAAATAAAATAGCTATTGAGACATTAAGAAAAAATGGTATGGTAGTAAGTGAATCATCACCAAAATTAAAAGCTCAATTAGACAAAATTGCAAATAATTTATTAGAAAAGTATTTAGATGATGCAAACTCTCAAATCAAAAATATTTTTAAAGAATATAGAAAGTAATAGTGATGAACTATTTCATAAATTTCATTAATAAGCTCTCCAAAGGGGGAGCTTATTTATCAGGGCTACTTCTAATAGGCTTAGTTTGTATGATTTTAACAGAGATATTCTTGAGATATTTTTTCGATAGGTCTACAATGATTGCAGATGAATATAGTGGATATTTGTATTTAGCTTCAATCTTTTTAGCTTTAGCATATACATTTACTCAAAATGGACATATACGTATAAATATAATTACTTCAAAACTAAGTAAGGGTACAAATAGCATTATAGATGTGATTGCTTCTATTGTAACTATAATTGTTCTGCTATTCATTTTATACCGAACCATACTTTTTACATATGACTCATATGAACTAGAAATGTTATCAGAAGCGGTTTCTGAAACACCCCTTTATTTAACTCAAATAGTTATGCCAGTAGGAATTACTCTATTTATTTTAGCTGTAATTGCATTTATTTTTAAAAAGGAAAACCAATGATATCTGATCCATTAATATTATCTGTAGTAATTATGATAATAATGTTTTCATTATTACTCTCATCAGTTTGGATTGGGGTTTCTCTAATCATAACTGGAATTACAGGAATGCTTCTTTTTGACCATAACCTTCCTGCTGCAATTAGTATCTATAATAAAATAGGAGATTTACTTGCTGGTTCATTATATGATGCTTTAAATTCATGGTCACTTGCTGCTTTACCTATGTTTATTTTAATGGGTGAGATTTTATATAAATCTTCAATATCTACACGATTATTAAATGGTTTAAAACCATGGTTAAATTATATTCCAGGCGGATTATTACATGTAAATGTAGCAGCATGTACTTTATTTGCAGCAGTTTCTGGATCTAGTGCAGCTACAACTGCAACTGTAGGAAAAATCACACTTAAAGAATTAGAAAAAAGAGGATATTCAAAATCAATTGCGATGGGTTCACTAGCAGGTGCAGGAACTTTAGGGTTTTTAATACCACCTTCTCTAATCATGATTATTTACGGTGTATTGGCTGATGTTTCTATTGGTAAATTATTTGTAGCTGGTCTTTTACCAGGTCTTTTACTTGCAACATTATATTCATTTTATATTATGGGTGCAGCAAAAATTGATCCAAGTATAGAACCGGAAATTAAAGAAACTTTTACTTGGACTCAAAAACTTGATTCTCTAAAAGATTTAGTTCCAGTATTTTCTCTAATTACGGTGATTTTAGGTTCAATATATGGAGGACTAGCAACTCCAACTGAAGCTGCAGCTTTAGGTGTATTAGGTGCAGTTATTTTAGCTATATACTTTAAAAGTTTTACATGGGAAATATTTAAAAATGCTACTTTAAATGCAGTTGTGACTTCTACGATGATTAGTTTTATTATAGCTGGTGCTGTATTTTTATCTCAAGTAATTGGATTTTTAGGCATTGCTAGAGCTATGAGTGAATTTATAACTAGTCTTGGATTAACTCCATTAATGTTGATTTTATTAATTGGTATTATGTATATTATATTAGGGATGATTCTTGAAGCAATTTCGATTGTTGTTATGACTTTACCAATTGTTTTACCTATCGTTATCCTTGCTGGATTTGACCCTTTATGGTTCGGTGTATTTTTAGTCTTTATGGTTGAAATGGCACAAATAACGCCACCAGTTGGATTTTCACTTTTTGTAATACAAAGTATATCCAGTGAAAAAATCGAAACAATATTAAAAGCAACATTTCCATTTTTTATCATGATGATTATTACAGTAATGGCGATCACTTTCTTTCCTGAAATTGTTCATTATTTACCAAATCAAATGGTTAAATAATTAATATGGTAAAATAAAAGAATTATATAAAAGCAAGGCAAATAAATGATACAACTAAATTGTGATATGGGTGAAAGTTTTGGTATTTGGGAAATGGGAGAAGATAAATCAATTATGCCGTATATTAACATGGCAAATCTTGCTTGTGGTTTCCATGCTTCAGATAGTCTTACTATGAATAAGTCTGTAAAACTAGCTGTTAAACACAATGTAACTATAGGTGCTCATCCTGCTTATCAAGATTTAATTGGATTTGGAAGACGAAGTATCCCTTCTACAGATGAAGAGATATCTGCTATTACTCTTTATCAGTTAGGTGCTTTGAGTGCATTTTGTAAAACTCAAAATACAAAAGTATCCTATGTAAAACCTCATGGTGCTTTATACAATGATATGATGAAGAATGATGATATTTTTAAAGCAATTTTAAAAGCAATATCATCTTTTGACGACAATATCAAACTAATGATTCTCTCAACTCCTAATTATAAAAGATTCAAAAAAATAGCCTCAGAATATGGTATCAAACTTATTTATGAAGTATTTGCAGATAGAAATTATAATGATGATGGATCTTTAGTTTCAAGAACACTAGAAAATGCAGTAGTAACCAATAAGGATGAAGTCATAAGAAGAGTTAAAATATTAAATAAATATGGATATTTAAAAAGTATCAATGGAGAAAAATTATTTATAAAAGCAGATACTATTTGTGTACATGGTGACGGAGAAAATGCCTTGTCTTTTATCAAGGGATTAAAAAAAGTACTTAACTAATGAATATTAAAATAGCTTCCGTTGACTCTGTCATCATATACTTTAGTGATGTTATTTCAAAAAAGACTTCACAAAAAGTCAAATCAGCTTATAAATTATTGAAGGCATTAGAGAATGAAAGTTTAATCGAAATAGTGCCATCGTACACTTCTATTGTAATCACCTATGATATTTTTATGTATAACTATGAAAAAATACAAGTCTTTTTACAAAGTGTTTTAAAAGATTTAAAAATTGAAAATGAAGGTGAATTAGAGGTTATAAACATTGATGTTTATTATGGTGAAGAGGTAGGGATCGATCTACAAAGAGTTGCAAATAAAGCCAATATATCTATAGAAGAAGTGATACAAATACACAGTTCTAAAACTTATGATGTATTTGCTATTGGTTTCTTACCCGGCTTTGCATATATGGCTGAAGTTGATGAAAGAATTGTTACATCTAGACTAGAAAGCCCAAGAAAAAAAATACCAAAAGGCTCAGTTGCTATTGCAGATACTCAAACAGCAATATATCCACAAAATTCACCTGGGGGATGGAATATATTAGGAAAAACAACTTTTGAACTTTTTGATAAAACTTTAGAGTCTTTATCTCCTATTACTATTGAATCAAAAATAAAATTCAATCCTATATCAAAAGAGGTATTTTTAAAACAAGGGGGAGTTCTTGAGTTTTAAAGTTATAAAAGCAGGTATATTTACAACACTTCAAGATAGAGGACGATTTTCTTTTACTCATCTAGGAGTTACCAACTCTGGAGTGATGGATGAGTACGCTACTTTAGCCGCGCACAAATTACTAAACAATAATTTAAACGATAATATTTTAGAGATCACATTTTCAAATGTAGAATTACAATCAAATGAGAATACAACTATTTGTATTACAGGAGCTATTTGTGAGTTATATATCAATGATAAATTAAAAAAGACATGGCAAACTCATACAATACACAAAGATGATAACATAAAAGTAGGTAAAATTTTAGAAGGTCAAAGAGTATATTTAGCAGTTAAAAATGGATTTAATATACCAAAAGAATTTGGAAGTAATTCTACAACTATCAAAGAATCTTTAGGTGGAATCTCTGGAACTCAAATCAAAAATGATGATATATTGCCATATATCAAAAATGATGAAATTATCACAAATAGATGGAAAGAAAAATATATACCAAGTTATACAAATGAGTTAACATTAAGAGTTTTACTTTCATACCAAGAAGATAGTTTTGATAGTGAGGAAAAAGAAAAGTTTTTTAACTCAACATATACTATCACTCCAGATTTTAATAGAATGGCGTGTAAATTAAAAGGGCAAATTATTAAATCATCTCTTGAGGGAATCATCTCTGAAGCTATAAGTTTTGGAAGTATTCAGATACCTAAAGATGGACAACCTATCATTTTACTTAAAGAGCGACAAACTATAGGTGGTTATCCTAAAATTGGTTCTGTGTTGAGTATAGATTGTTTTAAACTAGCACAAATGAAAATCGGTAGTATTATACGATTTGAAGAGGTAAATATTGTTAATGCACAAGAAAAACTTAAAGATTTTTATTCTATTTTTAATTAAATATTTAGCTCATTAACATACCGTTAAAATTCCTAGTTTATAATTACACTTACAATATATACTTAGGAATTCAACCATGACAAAAAACCAAAAAAGAGACATTGCCACTTCAATAACAACCCTAATATTTTTAGTTATAGGAACAACAGGTGTGCTGATGTATTTTCATATATTTGACAAATATACAAAAGAGATGCATGAGATACTTGGACTTGTATTTGTAGGGGCAGTTTTTTTACATGTATTTTTCAATTTTAGTAGCATGAAACAGTACTTTAAAAAGAAAACATTTTTTATAGTATCCCTTCTTACTCTTTTTACTGTAGTGATGTTTATTATTAACACACCAGAAAAAACTCATCCAAAAAAACATATTTTAAATACAGTTATCAACGCAAATATAGAAAAAACATTTCCTTTATTTACAAACGATATAGATTTAGCAATTATAAAATTAGAGGAAGCTGGTATAAAAATAAATGGTGCCAAAACAATTAGAGAAATTTCAATAATAAATAAAAAATCTCCATTCGAAATCATAGATATTCTTAACCTATGATAAGATTTCAAATTCTACTTTAGGATATTATTCTACATAAAATTCATAAGGTAGACTCTTGAAAAATAGTTATTTTTCATCCCAACCACACCAACCGTTTTTTGTATTGGCCTTTATCAATGCAATTATTTTTATACTTTTATTTATACTTTCATATAAAGTACATTTCCAAAATTTTTCTCAACTCCTGTTATATTAAAATCACTTTACATAAAAATATTTTCTTTATATGTATTAGCCACTATTTGTTTTATATATTGGAAAAGAACTACGACGATGGAAGCTACCATTTCCTAATCTAAATCCTCTTTTATGGATTCTTCATATTGCACTTTTTTGGTTACCTTTATCATTTTTATTAGCTACTATTTCTAATTCAGTTGAATTATTACTTGATGTCAGTTTTTTAGCACTTGATATTCATAGTTTGATGATAGGTTTTTCACTTACAGCTTTAATTGGTTTTGGTACACGTGTACCAATGGGTCATTCCAGTAATCCTATGATTGCAAACAAACTTACTATATTTATTTTCTATTGGACTCGGATTGTTGTACTTATGAGAATTCTGGTATCTGTTATTGCGTCATTTGGCATGAACTATATGATTGTTTTTGATATTTCTATAACATTTTGGTTAGTATTATTTACAGTATGGTCTTGGCAATTTTTCAAAGTTTTAACTCATGGAAAAAAACTAGTATAATAATGTAATCAGAAGAAAGTATAAGAGTAATTTACCCTTATACTTTATAATAAGCTATTTAGCCTTAATTCCTTCTACTTCGATATTTAATTTTACTATATCACCAACAGCAACTCCCCCAGCTTCTAAAACACTATTATAAGTAAGTCCGTATTCTGATCTTTTTATTTTTCCAGTTAAAGCAAACGCAGCTCTGTAATTTCCCCATGGATCTTTGATAGTTCCACCATTTTCAAGCTCTAACTTGATATTTTTAGTAATACCTTTTAATGTAAAATCACCATATACATCTTCTCCATCTATTTTTGTTACAACAAAGTTAATTTTTGGATATTTTTTAGCATCAAACATATCAGGAGCTTTAAGGTGTCCATCTCTTTTTGCATTTTCTGTATTTACTGACATAACATCAATTTGTCCATTTAAAGATGTTAATGTATTTTTCTTTTCATCATATTCAAATGTTCCTTTAAAAGTATCAAACTTCCCTACAACATTTGAAATCATCATATGTTTTACTTTAAATCCAACATTTGAATGACTTGTGTCAACATTATAATTTCCTGCAAACAATGTAGATGCAACTAATGTACTACCTAATAGTAATTTTTTTAAATTCATTTTTTTTCCTTGTTTTGATAAAACTATTTTATCATCGATTTACTTATTTTAAGTTGAAACTATCTTACTAGTAAACTACTTTTAAGATATAAGTATTTTACTTTCATCTTATATTATTTATTGTACTATCAATTTATGAATATAAATGAATTAGAAAAAGACATCCTTACACACAAAAAAAAATCTCCTGAAACATATAATGATATTATTAATATAACAATACCTTTTTATATGTTTTACAACAAAATGATGAATGGAGTACACAATATTGAAGAGCAATATGGCATCTCAAATAGTGAACTAGATGTTTTAGCATCACTCATTATGTCAGGTAATGAAAAAAACATTTTAAGCCCTACTAAGCTATATGATAGATTACTTTTTACTTCTGGAGCTATTACAAAAGTTCTGAAAAAACTTGAAGATAAAAAATATATAACACGGTTAGACAATGAATTTGACAAGCGTAGTAAACTCGTACAAATTACTAAAAAAGGAAAAGAAGTATGTAATCAAACTTTAAAAGAAGTGATTTTATATGAAGAGCAATGTTTTTCATCTTTAAATCAAGAAGAGAAAGATATTTTTAAAAATTTATTAATAAAAATGATGAAAAATTTGTAATAAAACTTAACTACCTTTCAACTATTAAGAGGTAAACTAAGTATATAAATTATAAGGAGGTTAATCGTGTATTTTAAGAAACTTTATTTAGAGTTTTCTAGATTAAGTGAATATTTAACTTCATTCTCACTTCTTTTTGCACGACTCCTTATAGGTTATGGTTTTTACGAACCAGCTATGAGGAAGTGGGCAGATATTAATTCTGTTGCACAATGGTTTGATTCCATAGGAATTCCTTTTCCTACTTTTAGTGCCTATCTTGCAAGTACTGCAGAAACTATTGGCGTAGTATTTTTAATACTAGGATTTTTAACACGATTGATATCTATCCCACTCATAATCGTTATGATTACTGCAATAGTTACCGTACATATTGGAAATGGCTTTAGTGCTAGTGTGAATGGATTTGAGATACCTTTATATTATATGGTATTTCTAATGGTATTTACCACCTTTGGCCCAGGACGATTCAGTATAGATAAAATGATATTTCAAGAGAAAAAATAATGGAAGAGTTACTCAAATATACTAGTAAGTTTAGCCAATACGATTTTCCAATTATAATGTTTTTATTTAAATCTTTTATCATTTTATTTATAATCATCTCTATCATATTATTTATCTACGACAGATTTATCCAAAGAGAAAACCAACTTCTCATAAACTATCCTCTAATAGGAAGACTTAGATACATTTTTTATGCGCTTCGTGATCCTATGCGACAATACTTTGGAGATGAAAACTTTTACGATTCATTTGATAAGGTCAAATGGGTAGATAATGCAGCAAACAACAAGTCACCATATACATCATTTTCTCCAAGTCAGCCAATCAACAGGTCAAGAATAACACTAAAAAATGTCAACTGTGTTTTGAATACAGAGGATGTAAGTAAAGAATTTAGTGTAACATTTGGTGAAAAGATAAAAGTACCCTATATAACAAAATCTCTTATAGGAAGAAGTGCGATGAGTGATGGAGCAATATCTCCAGAAGGAACACGTGCTTTTTCAAAAGCTTCTTTTATAGGAAACTTTCCTATAAATACTGGAGAAGGTGGACTTACCTCAAATTTTTTATATACTCATAAATATGATGCAGAAAATAGAAAATATTTAGATGTAAAAGAGGGAACATTTTTTGCTAAATTTATTTATAAAATTGTAAAATTTATTCTTAATAAATCTGTTGCCCAAAATGTTTATAAACATATGGTTATTTATACAAAAGATTATGAAACATACCTTTTTGATGAAGATAAACTTATTTGTTACAGAATTAATTGGAACAGTTCAATAGAAAACTTTCCAAAAACTGTACCAAATGATATTCCTGATATTATTTTCCAAATAGGTAGTGGTCTTTATGGTGTAAGAGATAAAAAAGGTTCATTTGACGAAGAGCGATATAAAAAAGTTATGTCTTTTTCCAAAATGACTGAAATAAAAATGGCACAAGGTGCAAAACAAACAGGTGGTAAATTACTTGCAAATAAAGTAAGCGAAGCAATAGCTTATTATCGGGGTGTTCCTGTACATCAAGATCTCTTTAGTCCGAACCAATTTCCTTATGCAAAAACCCTCGAAGAATTGTTTGATTTTATAGGAAAACTTAAAAACCTTTCAAATAAACCTGTAGGAGTAAAAATCATTATATCTTCAAAAAGTGCATTTGAACAATACTCAAATCTTATCAAAAAAAGAATCGATGAAAACTCTGATGCATACCCAGATTTTATAACCATTGATGGTACAGATGGAGGAAGTGGAGCAGCACCTTTAGAAATGATGATGAGTGTGGGTATGAGTATCACCAAAGCATTATTTATTGCTGATACTACACTTAGATCTTTAGGTATACGAAATAAAGTAAGATTAATAGCTAGTGAAAAAGTTCTTACTCCTGATGATGCTATCATCTTACTAGGACTTGGTGCTGATTTTGTATCTATTGCACGTGCTTTTATGATGAGTGCAGGATGTATACGAGCAAGAGAGTGTTCAGGAGCAAACGGCAGACATTGTCCAGTTGGGCTTGCAACTCAAGACAAAAATAAAAGAGCTTCATTTTTAGTAGAAAAAAAAGCTGTTACTATCACTTCATATCACAATCAATTAATAAATGGTATGCATCAACTTTTAGCTATTATGGGTTTGAAAAGCATAAAAGATATAAATAAAAATAACTTAACATTCAAAGATCATAAAGGTAAAACATATACAAACATCGACAAGTATTTTAAAGATACATTGATAGATTAAGGAAAGATACAAAATGACAACAACAATAAAAAGTATAGCATCAGGTTTAGCACAACAGTATGATATTAAAGACAATATATTTATAAGTGCTTATAAAAAAGATAAATTTATAAACTCTTGTCATGTTAGTAGACTTGGACTAGAGAATGATTTTCAAGTAGATAAAAGATTTCATGGAGGATTAGATAAAGCGATTCATATAGGTTCATATAAGCATTTTGAAACCTTTAAAAATTCACATAATATGGAGCTTGATTCTCTTTCAATTGGATGTAATATAATTATAAATAACTATGATGAAAGCGATATTTATATTGGAGATATTTACACTATAGGCGAGGTAAAGTTTGAAGTAACTCAACCTAGGCAACCCTGCTGGAAAATTGGAGCATTATTTGGCAAGGAAGTAAGCAGGTTTATTATAAAACAAAGTGCAACAGGATGGTATGCACGAATTTTGAAAGAGGGAATTATAAATATTAAAAATAAAATGGAACTAGAAAAAAGAGTAAGTAGTATTACCATAAAACAACTAAGTAATTATTTAGATACTCCACCATTAGAAAATAAAGAGTTAATAGAAGAAATTTTAAATACCCCTGCCCTAGCACAATCATACAAAGATGACTTCCAAAAGTTGTTGACAAATATTTAAATATATTAATCGACATACCTCAAATACACGTTCAGTTATCTCTGAATTCTTCCGCTACTTAATGTCTATGACTAACAAAGCATTAGTAAAATTAATCATTTTATTAAGTAATTTTAAAACGTTATAGTAAAGAATTTTTCTTTCTAAGCTCTTATTGATTTAAGATAATTTTGTGTTACAAAAAAAATATAGTTATTATCTTCAATATTCATCAACATTTTTTCTGAAATGAGTTCTAATTTGGTTTTCTCTTTTTTATTTTTACTATTTCTGATATTTGTATTATTTTTCACTTGAATCCTTTGTTAATCATTTAATCTTCATATGTAATAATATAATTATCAAATGACAAAATGATTACAATGAAATCCCTACATCAAAACTAGGATAACAGTAAAATATTGATAAGTATAACAACAACTAACTATTGATATTTCAACTGGTAAAAGAAGAAATTAAGAGAATATTGCATTTATAATCAATATAATAGCAGATACAAATAGCAGTGGTGTAAATTATTAGTTTCAAAATATCTTAAAAGAATTAGAGATTAAAAAAGCATTGTCCGTTAACAAATGGTTAAGATAAAGTTAAAAAGTCATTAACGTAGATGATATATACTTTCGGTACAACAAAAAAGGATAGAAAATGAAAAGTTTAAGAAAATCAATAATGTTAGCTACTGCACTATTTGTAACTACAGGAGCTATGGCAAGTGACGATTACCGTGGATACAAAGAAAATAGAGAATACAAACAAAGTAAGTATAAAGATCATAAAGGGTATAAAAATCATAACAAAAAAGAGAGAAGATTTCATAGAGGTGATATTAGTCGATTTTTTATAGGTGCTGTTTATAATTTGGAGTTAAAAAAAGAGCAAGAAGTTAAAATAGATAAAACAATTCAAGAATTTAAAAACAAAAGATTCGATAGATTTAATGGTTTTACAAAAGATGGATTTGATAAACAAGCATATATAGATGCAAGAAAACAATCAAAAGAAAACAAAATTAAATTAAAAGCAGATTTAATTGAAAGTATCTATAAAATACTAGATAAAAAACAAATAGAACAACTAAACAAAGAGATTGAGATGTTTAAAAATATGAGAAAAAATAGAGGCAAAAATGATTCAAGTTGCAATGATAGAAGATGATATTGAGTTAGCTGAAGTTCTAACACAATATCTTTTAACATTTAATATAGAGGTTACAAATTATGAAGATCCATTTATAGGATTAAGTGCAATTTCTCTTAAAAAATTTGACCTTATTATATTAGACTTAACACTTCCAGGCATAGATGGTCTAGAAGTGTGTCAAGAGCTACTTAAAAAACACGATATACCTATAATTATTTCAAGTGCTAGAAGTGATATAACTGATAAAGTTACTGCTTTGCAATTAGGTGCAGATGACTATTTACCAAAACCTTATGATCCAAGGGAACTTGAAATACGAATTAAAACTATTTTACGAAGAGTCAATAAAACTAGCCAGTCAGAAAAAAAAATCAAACATAAAACATTTATTTATGACGAAGAGAAGAAAGTAATTCTAAAAAATTCAATTGCGATAAAACTTACCCCTGCAGAATTTGAAATCTTCGCACTATTTATTAAACGTGAAGGTTTTGTCATAAGTAGAGAAGAGATATTTGATAATGTTACATACTTAAATAGTGATATGGAAAACTCCAGTTCGCTTTCTGTTATTATAAATAGACTCAGACACAAAATCGAAGACAATTCCAAAGATCTTAAGTATTTGCAAACCATACGAGGGATGGGATATAAATTTGTTCAATAAACACTCCATATTTTTCACACTTGGTATTAGTTTAATTGTTATGATTATACTGTTAACAATAAGTTTTTTTACAATTAATCAAATAGAACACGCTAAACAATTTTCCTTACAGAAAAAAAAATATAGAACTATTGGTAAAATAGTAAATCAAGAGTATATAAGATTTGGTTTTACAAATGATTTGAAATATATGCTAAACGACATGGATCTAATACTTATAGAAAAGCCTAAAGAGATAGAAAATATTTTAAAATATGAAGATTTACAACTAATACTTCAACGAAGAAGTGAAAATATTTTACTATATATTTTTCATAATAATCATGATAATTTTTTACATTTCCAAACACCTTTTGAAGAGTTTATTATTATAGATGAGGATAGCACTTTACACAAATTTGATCAAATTACACTATTTATATTTATATTTTTACTAGGTATGATTTTACTCATAGCATACTCTGTATATAAAAAACTTTCACCTTTAAATGAGCTAATATCTAAAATTGATAATATAGGACAAAAAGATTTAAAACTAGAATTTTTAAAAAACAATGCAAAAGATGAAGTCTCACTTTTAGCCAGATCGCTATTGGAAAAATCAGAAAGTTTAAATCAAATAAAAACAGCTAGAGATATTTTTATACGTAATATTATGCATGAACTTAAAACTCCTATAACCAAAGGACGTTTTATAACAGAGTTACCAGTATCATCACAAAATAAAGAAAAACTAACAAAAGTTTTCTATCAATTAGAATCTCTTATAAGTGAATTTGCAGTTATTGAAGAGGTTATCGCTAAAAAAGAAAATATATCAAAAAAAGAGATATTCTTTGATGATATTTTAGAAAATGCTTTAGATATCCTCATGATTGAAGATGAAAAACAAATATCTGTAAACAACAATACTCTAAGATTAAATGTAAATTTTAAATTATTTACAATTGTTATAAAAAATCTTATAGATAATGCACTTAAATATTCCGATGAAAATAAAGTCACTATAGTTGTAGAAGATAACTCCTTAATATTTATCAATACAGGGGAAAAATTAGAATACAAGTTGGAAAAATACTATGAACCTTTTTTTTCTCAGCAGTCAAATCAAAAGGAAAGTTTTGGTTTAGGACTATATATTATTAAAAGTATTTTAGATGCTCACAATTTTAAACTGAACTATAACTATAAAAATAAAGAGAATCAATTTACTATATTATTTTAAATCTATCTTTGGTTTATATATAAAATAACAAGTAAAAACGATACTTAACAATACTAAACCTATAACAATAAAAAAGTTTTCTATACTAAAATAACTCACAACTGGATGAAAAAAAATAGGAGAGAAAAACTGTCCTAAAAAAAGTGCACTTGTAAGATATGCCGACTTGTGTATTCTTTGTGTGTGATGTGTGCGATTAAGCATCCATGCAGTCATATTAGTCATTAGTATTCCTCCACCAAAACCCATTATAGGAGAAGTTAAAAAGAAATAATAAACATTATGAACTAAACCAATAGCAATAAAACCAAAGCCTATGATTAACATACCTATTATATAAATTTGAGCATGTGAAAATCTTCGTTTAAATTTTCTAAATGTAATTGCTCCTATTCCATTTGATATAAATGCAGTTGCAATTATTGCCCCTGTCATTGTACCTGATGAGTCAAAATGATTCATAATCAAAAATGGTATTTGTGTAGGCAAAATATAAAACACAAGCATTAATAAAAATGCTAAAAAATAAATTATAAATAAACTTGAGTTAATATCTACATTATCTTCTACGTTAGACTCTAAAATTATTTTTTCATTTAAGTAAGTATATACTAAAGGAATTAGTAAAAAACCTATAGTATAAATTGCAAAAGAATATCTCCAATTAATATCAGATAAAATTCCACCACCAACTACAAAAATAACTCCTCCTAGAGAGATAAATATACCTTGCTGTCCCATAAATTTATGACGAGCTTCACCTTGAAAATAATCACCTATTAAAGATGTAGAAACTATCATGAGTACGGCAATTGCTATTCCTAACATAAATCTTGAAAATAAAAGTAGATTCATTGTTTCTAAAAACATTCCAGAACTACCCGTAATAGAAAATAAGGTCAAAGCTAAAAGTGCAGATTTTTTTCGACCAAACCTATAAACAAAGTGTCCTAAAATAGGTGCTAAAAAAGCTATTGCAAGAGATGGTAAAGTTAACATCATACGTGCTAAAAATTCTATATTTTGAGTCTGTGTAAAATAGTCTTTCAAGTGAGGTAATGCTGTAACTATTGCAACATTTGACATCATAGTTGTCAGTGCAATTAACAACATAGTAAATCGTATGGAAAGTGAAACTTTTTTCAAATTGTATAACCTTTGGTTGTATTGTATCAAGAATTGCTACAATACAACCTAATAAGAGGTTTTATACTTACTTTTTATCTTTTAAATTTAAATAATATTTTATCTCATCTTCATTTAAAATTTTGATTGTATTTGTGCTTCCAGGCATACCTACAGGATAACCTACAGTTGCAACATAAGGACCTTTTTTATCTAATAATCCTTTTTTATCTAAAGCTTTTAACATTTTTTGAAACATCTTTGAAGCATGAGCCTCTTTAATTGTATCAACAGGAACAATTCCCCATCCCATATTTAAAGCATTTAATACTGATTTTTCATGTGCAA
>Ga0193963_1000620_pt1 | contig 18372 bp, 19 predicted proteins | sample FB_6_MG_FD_140359 | JGI IMG/M metagenome (GOLD analysis project Ga0193963, IMG submission 140359) | Microbial mat bacterial communities from the Broadkill River, Lewes, Delaware, United States - FB_6_MG | ecosystem: Environmental > Aquatic > Freshwater > River > Microbial mats | place: USA...
CTTCATGATTCTGCCCCGGTACCCTTGAAACATGGCCGAAATCAACCCTCTGTCGTACACAAGACGCCGGTTGACAAACAGAAAAATCCGGTTGGACGTACTGCGGGTAACACTGGGATTGGCGCACACCCCGCGGATAGATAACCCGGGCAGATCATTATCCCCGCCCTCATCCGTTTGCGGCCACTGCATTTCATACAGATGATCCGCCACCCCTTTACCCAACACCATCTGGGCCCGCTGGAAAAGGGTCTGGCCCGGGGGGTAGCTTTTGACGGATCTGCGGTTAACCACAAGGCGAAATCCCACCCCGGGATTTCCCATGGCAAGACCTGCCAGGGCATCGGCAATATGGCCGGACTCCGTATTTTCGCTTTTTAAAAATTTTCTTCGGGCAGGGGTATTGAAAAACAACCGCCTGACTTCCACCATGGTGCCCACAGGCGCGCCGGTATCCGTCACACCGGCAAGTTTACCACCATTCATATCCACCCGGGTACCGGTGGCGTTGTCTTTTGTACGGGACACCAGACTGAACTTTGATACGGACGCAATAGCCGGCAGGGCCTCGCCCCTGAACCCAAACGTTGAAATGGAAAACAGGTCATCCTTGGTGTAGATTTTGGATGTGGCATACCGCTCCAACGCCAGCACTGCCTCATCCCGGGAAAGCCCGCACCCGTTATCCGATACACGAATTAAGGCTTTCCCGCCGTTTTCAATCTCAACGATAATCCGGTCACCCCCTGCATCCATGGCATTTTCCACCAATTCCTTAACCACGGAAACCGGCCGCTGAACCACTTCACCGGCCGCTATCTGGTTAGACAGGATATCGGGAAGAATACGGATTCTGCTCATATGGGCGTATCCGGCGGTTCCTTTACAAAACGCAGCAAAAATTCGCTGTCTTTTGGACTTAAATCAAACTGAAGACAGGCTTCATCAACCAGTTTTTTCACATCCAGGTCCGGCTGGGCGCCTCTTTTTTCAGACACCCACGCAACGGCTTTTTTCAGGGCATTGCCCTGGGGCATGACAGTGGACATATACACCTTCCTTAACAGGCTGCTAATCAATCAGTTTATAATTCCGGCAATTCAATAGGTCGGCCTATAGCCTGTTCAAATCCGTATCCCGCACGGATCAGAGACATTTCATCAAAATGCCGGGCCATCATCTGAATTCCCATGGGAAGTCCGGTAGTGGAAATCCCTGCGGGCACTGAAATACCGGGAAGCCCTGCCATATTGCAGGACAGGGTAAAGATATCGCTTAAATACATGGTCAAAGGATCTTCCACTTTCTCACCGATTTTAAAGGCAGGCGTCGGTGCCACAGGAGACAGAATAATGTCGCATTCGTCAAAGGCCCGCTTAAAATCATCCATGATCAGGGTCCGTACCTGGGAGGCACGACCGTAATAGGCATCATAATACCCCGAAGACAAAGAATAGGTGCCGATAATGATCCGGCGCTGGACTTCGGGTCCAAATCCTTTGGACTTGGTTCTTTTGTACATCTCAATGAGGTCGTCGGAATCCATATCCCTGACCCCGTATCTTACCCCGTCGAACCGGGCCAGGTTGGCACTGGCTTCACAGGGGGCAATGATATAGTAGGCCGCCACTACATAATTGGTATGGGGCAGGGAGATCTCTTTAATGGTAACACCCAACCCTTCCAGGGTTTTCCGGGCGCTCTCAAACATTGTTTTGACTTCGGGATCAATGCCTTCAAGGCTTAAAAACTCCTTGGGAACACCTGCGGTCATTCCGGCAAGGCCCTTATCCTTAAACATGGCAATGCCTTTTGTGAAATCGGACATCGGTTCAGGGGCACTGGTGGAATCTTTGGGATCATGACCGCCCATGAGATTGAGCATAATGGCGGTGTCCGTCACATCCCGGGTAATGGGTCCCACCTGGTCCAGAGATGACGCATAGGCCACCACACCAAACCGGGACACCCGGCCATAGGTGGGTTTCAGGCCCACAACACCGCAATGGGAAGCGGGCTGACGAATGGAACCGCCGGTGTCCGTGCCCACGGCCCCGGCACAGAACTGCGCCGCCACGGCAGCGGCAGATCCGCCGGATGAACCACCGGGCACATAGTCTGTATTCCAGGGATTTCGAGTGGCAAAAAAGGCCGAATTCTCGGTGGAAGACCCCATGGCGAATTCATCCATATTGGCCTTGCCGATGAGCACGGCATCCTGGGCTTTGAATTTTTCCACCACAGTGGCGTCATATTGGGGCACAAAATTTTCAAGAATTTTAGATGCACAGGTGGTTTTCACTCCCTTGGTACATAACACATCTTTCAGGGCCACGGGGATTCCGGTAAACGCCTGGTTCTCCCCTTTGGCAATAATCCGATCCGCCTGTTCGGCCTGTTCCAGGGCAAGTCCCGGGTCAACAGTGATAAACGCTGAAATGGTGTTGTCATATTTTTCAATACGGTCAAGGAAGGCCCGTGTCAGTTCAACAGAAGATATTTCCTTTTTGGCCAGAAGGGCCTGGGCCTGGGCAATGGTCAGGGTATGCAGATTCATTATATTTCCTTACGCTCTTGTCTATTTGGGGGCTGCTTCGCGCCTAAATTGAAACTCGTGTTTGGGTGAAAAATTGCCCATATGCAACGCAGCAAAACTTGTAACCTTAAGCAACCTCATGGTTGTGAGGCCCGATTTTATGATTTGGCAAATTTTGTTGCAACGCCGCAGATGGGTGATTTTTGGCCCAAACACTACTTACTTCACCACTCTTGGCACCACATAGAAGTCATGGTCACGTTCCGGTGCATTGGCCAAGGTTACATCCGGACCCGGTGACGGTTGTTGCTCGTCTTCCCTGAGCACATTGTTCATAAACGCCGCTCCGGATGCCGGCGTCACCCCCTCAACATCCACGTCCTTGAGGGCATCAATATAATCAAGGATATCACTGAGCTGTCCTGCCAGGGTTTCCTTTAGTTCATCATCCACATCCAGCCGGGCCAGATGGGCCATTTTTTCCACTTCCTGCTGTGATATTTTCATTTTTATTCCTTTTTGATGACCATGCCGTTAACACCTGCCCCGACAAGCTTTTCCAGACGGACTCTGGCCGCTTTGTAATCGGCAAAAGAGCCGGTTCGAACCCGGTACCAGGTCTTTCCGTTGATCGTCACACTGGCCCGATAGGCGGCAATCCCCTTTTCATTCAAACGAACCATCTGGGTCAGGGCATCATTTAAATCTTTATATGACGCAACCTGAATGGTGTATCCACCATGGGCAGGTGCCGGTACTTTCCCGGTATCGGGTTTGGTTTCTTTGGGTTTCGCATCTGTTTTTTTGCCCGCTTGGACTTTTGACTTTAAAACCTTGGGGGTAAGCTGGGTCATGGTTTGTTTTTCAGCGGCTTTTTTATATGTTTTTACCGAAGCACTCTTTTTAGGTGACGGTGACGGGGCAGTCGCATTACCATAGCCCTGCCCGGACTGATGCCAGGTGGCCAGTTTTCTACTGCGCTTGACAGGAATGTCTTCAGCCCGGGAATTGTTCAGTGCCGGTTTCATCGAAGCTGTTTTTCCGGTTTCCGGCCCCGGGGTAATTTCCCCGGAATCGTCTGCTGTTCCTTTAACCGGATAGTACACCGGTTCATCAAGGACGTCATAAAATTTAAGATCTACTTTTCCCTTTTCAGGAAGGTTGGCCGAAAGCTCACTGAGCATTCGGCCAAGATACTCCTGGAAAGGCCGGGTTTCAAACAAGACAGGACTTGATCCTCTGCCCACAAGCAGTCCAAGACCAAACATCCAGATTCCGATTAAAAAATACCTGCCATATGTCCCAACACCACGAATCTTAAACTCTCCTACATTCTTTCAGGGGCAGACACCCCTAAAAGTGACAACCCGTTGCGGATCACTTTTTTAACCGCCAGAACCAGAGAGAGCCTTGCCAGAGACAGCGGTTTATCGTCCATGATAACCTTATGCTGATTGTAATAGGCATGAAAGGCCGCAGCCAAGGTCATCAAATAGGTAAAAATAACATGGGGGTGAAGGGCTGCGGCACTTTTTTCCACCTGTTCTTGAAAACCTGCAACCTGCTTGATCAGCTTGAGTTCCTCTTCGGTCAAAAGTCTCTCAAGATTCATACCAACTTTAAAATCTGTCTGGTCAATGAGACCTTCATCCTTTGCCTTGTTTAAAATCCCGGTAATCCGGGCATGGACGTACTGCACATAATAGACAGGGTTATCAGAACTCTTCTTTTTAGCCAGTTCAAGGTCAAACTCAAGCCCGGAATCATAACTGCGGCTTAAAAACATAAACCGCGCCGCATCCTGTCCCACCTCGTCCACAATGTCTTTAAGCGTGACAAACTCCCCTGCCCGGGTGGACATCTGCACGGGAGTCCCATCCCGCAATAAATTGACCAGCTGGACCAGAATCACATCAAATTGTTCGCTCTTTCGTCCCGTGGCCACCACTGCCGCATCAATACGCTTGATATAGCCATGGTGGTCCGCCCCCCAAACATCAATGACACGGTCAAACCCGCGCTCGTATTTTTCATCATGGTAGGCGATGTCCGATGCAAAATAAGTGGTCAGTCCGTTGTTGCGCACCACCACCCGGTCCTTTTCATCCCCGAATTTTTCCGTACGAAACCAAAGTGCCCCGTCTTTTTCGTAAATCAGGTCTTTTTCTTTGAAATTTTCAATGGCTGCCTGGACCCGGCCCGAATCATAAAGGCTTTGCTCGCTGAACCAATTGTCAAACCGGACACCGAAATCATCCAAATCAGACCGGATACCGGCTAAAATTTTACCGGCGGCAAATCGTGCACAGATTTCAACACCCTGTGTTTCATCGGCATCAGCAAGGTCGTTTCCCTGGGCATCAAGCACCTGCCGGGCAATGTCCCGGATATAATCGCCCTGGTAGCAGTCCTGGGGGAAATCCACAGTTTTTCCCTGCATCTGTTGCAGGCGAAGCCACACCGATGTACCAAGGGTTCTGATCTGGCGGCCGGAGTCATTGATATAATATTCCTTTTGCACTTCAAAGCCTGCAAAGGAGAGAATATTGCCGACGGCATCCCCTACAGCAGCCCCCCGGCCGTGCCCCACATGAAGGGGGCCCGTGGGATTGGCCGATACAAATTCAACCTGGACACGCTCCCCACGGCCCATGTCTGAAGCGCCAAAGGTTGCATCCTGTTTCAGCACTTTGTCCACCACCGGGTGCCAGGCCCCGGGAGATAAAAAGAAATTGATGAATCCGGGTCCTGCCACCTCTATTTTTTCCAGTACCGAACCCAAAGGGGTGTGGGAAATGTCGGACATGACTTCAACAAGACTCTTGGCAATTTTTGCCGGGGCCATCTTCTGCAATTTTGCCGACACCATGGCAAAATTGGTTGAAAAATCGCCCTGGCCTTCATATTTAGGGGTTTCAACCTCAAATTCCGGCACCTGGTTAGAAGGCAGCAGTCCCTTTTCAAAGGCAGTGCGGACCGCATCCAGGACCATGGTTCTGATTTTTGTTTTCATAAAGGATTAATTCTCGTGTTCGGAAGTATCTTCAGGGGTGAATTTAGGGGTATCGTCCTCGGAATCAATTTCTTTAATTTCGTCTTCCTTGGTGTCCCCATCTTCATCTAACAGTTTATCCAATTCTACATCATCATCTTCAAGGGTAAAGTCCTCTTCCCCGGGCAATGTGTCAATATCATTAAAATCAATCACCATTTTATCCGATTCAGGATCGGCAAAAAATCCAACGGCATTTTCAAATAATTTTTCGGACAAATCCCTGGTAGGGAAAAAACTGCGACGGCGAAATACGGCAAGAAACGCATCAAACCCCTCTTTACACGCCGCACTGATGGCGTCAAGATCATAGTCTTCTTCATGCAAAGGCAAAACCACACCCGGATCCACCTCGGCAGATTCAAGGACAGTCAATATATTGTCCTTTATATTTTTTTCAAACCTGATTTTCTGTTTCATTGGATTCTCCTGTTATCATCCATTAACTTGAAACTTCTTAATATAGCCCAACCAATTCCCGTGTCAATAATTTAAATCTGTCCCGGCATTAAACATATTTTTCCGTCCCGACATTAAACGTATTTTTTTAATTGACCCATCCGAGATGGGATGTTATATTGCTCTGGTTGATTTCGGAGGAGTGGCCGAGCGGCTGAAGGCGGCGGTCTTGAAAACCGTTAGGTGTCAAAGCCTCGTGGGTTCGAATCCTACCTCCTCCGCCAAAAAACAATTTGTGGAGAAGTGACCGAGTGGCTGAAGGTGCTCGCCTGCTAAGCGAGTGTGGGCGTTATAGTCCACCGAGAGTTCGAATCTCTCCTTCTCCGCCAATAAATGGGGTCACAGTAAAATTAAATTTTACTGTGACCCCATTTATTTTAGAGCCGGTTTCAAAATAGATGAATCGGCTACAATCCCATGAGAATGACATTTTGCTTCGATCCCCCTAATTTTCAAACTGGCTCTTAGATGACTTTTTAATGGGAAACTGCATAAAAAATCTGATATAGTGAGAGCTATATTAAAAATATCTCAAAGGAGGTAAACGATGCAATGCCATGAAGTGGATTACGAAATTTTCGGGGATGACATGCAGGCCGTTGAGGTGGAATTGGATCCCGGCGAAACCGTTATTGCCGAGGCCGGGGCCATGAACTGGATGGAGCAGGGCATCGAATTTGAGGCAAAAATGGGGGACGGATCCGAAGCTGACAAAGGGCTTATAGGCAAGCTCTTTAGTGCAGGCAAACGGACGCTCACCGGTGAAAGCCTGTTTCTCACCCATTTTACCAACCAGGCACATGACAAAAAAAGAGTGGCCTTTTCCGCACCCTATCCCGGAAAAATTATTCCTGTTAACATGGCCGCCATCGGCGGACAGCTGATCTGCCAGAAAGATGCTTTCTTGTGCGCAGCCCTTGGCACAAAAGTTTCCATTACCTTTAACCAAAAACTTGGGGCCGGTTTTTTTGGTGGCGAAGGTTTTATTCTCCAGCGCCTGGAAGGTGACGGGATGGCATTTGTGCATGCCGGCGGTACCATCGTTAAAAAAGAGCTGAACGGCGAAAGGCTGATGGTGGACTCCGGCTGCATTGTGGCCTTTTCCCAAGGAATCGAATATGACATACAGCGGGCAGGCGGCCTTAAATCCATGTTTTTCGGCGGCGAAGGTTTGTTTCTGGCTACACTGGAAGGACAAGGCAGCGTTTATCTGCAAAGCCTGCCGTTCTCCCGCCTGGCAGACCGCATCATCAGCCATGCGCCAAGTGCAGGGGGCTCATCGAAAGGTGAAGGATCTGTCTTAGGCGGCCTGGGACGCCTGCTGGACGGAGATTAAATGGTGTTTGAACGAAAAGTCACCCATCTGCGGCGTTGCATCTAGGCCACTTTTCATCCAAACACAGGGGTCGATTCTGCATATTGTTTATACAAGGAGATTAATGCAACGTCTGATTTATTTCTTAATAGGGTGTGTAGTGTGCTTATCTATCGGTTGTGCCACAACGTCCAAAATTATCATGCGCGATGATCCATTAATCGGAACCGTGGTCAAAGGGGATACCGGGAGACCTATCCGCTTTGCCGGCCTTATGGATACGCTTATCCACAGCGATATAATCTATCTATCCGAAAAGCATGATAATCCCATGCACCATGCCATCCAGCACCGGGTTATCCAGGCCCTCATTGACCGGGGGTACGCACCAATCCTTGGATTTGAATTTTTTTCATACCAGGATACCCCGTTACTGCTCAACCTGGTGGATGCCGGGGGAAAAGCGCATTCGCCCAAGATGGAAAAAGCCCTTGAACAACGAATCAGGAAAAAATTGGGATGGGAAAACCAATCCGACACCATGTGGGGCTATTACTGGGATCTGATAAGGCTTGCGGTGGATAACGACTTTCCCGCAGCAGGCCTTGATCTGTCCGCCACCCAGAAGCGCCGGATCACCCGCAAAGGGCTTGACGGTCTGTCACCCATTGAATTGCAGCAGCTGTTTTCCACAAAACTTTCAAATCCAACGTATGAATCGTACATGAAATCAGTTTTTGTATCGGTCCATTGCGGTATGGATCATGGCCGGATGACAGAGCGGCTGTATGATACCTGGGTGACGCGCAATGACCGGATGGCCCTGTCCGTGGTTGAACTGTTCGATGCCGTGCAAACCCAAGACCATGATAAGGCAGAACACAAAACAGGACCTGTTGTCATCATAATAGGGGCAGGACATACCGATTATGGTTTAGGTGTCTTGGACCGGGTACATCACCTGAGACCAAACATTATCCAAACAAATCTGGCCATAACGGAAATAGAAAGGAAGCCGGCAAACCTGTCGCATTACTTAGCCCCTCTGTCTCTTGAAGGATTTGATCCGGTTCCCCCCGCAAACTTCCTGTGGTTCACCCAGCGGGTATCCTATGACGACCCGTGTGAAAAATTTAAAGCGGTATTAAAAAAAATGAAAAACCGTAAAAAAGAGGTAAAGCCATCAGATTTGCTTTAGGGACTCTAAAGCTTTCACCCGCAATACGCCTAAAGTCCTGGTCATCTCAAGCGTCTCATAATTACCGGTGGCCAGGGCCTCTTCATACACCTGACGCGGGGGCTGCCCCCCCTCTTCGGGGTTGAAGAATATATCATGGATGACCAGAAATCCTCCTGGGATAATATGGGGCGCCCAGGTCAAAAAATCCGTATGTGCCGCTTCAAAGGAGTGCCCGCCGTCAATGAATACCATGGAAAGCGGTGTCTTCCACATGCGGCCTGCTGTTTTTGAACTGCAGACAATGGGCACCACCGTGTCTTCCAAACCAGCCCGGGAGAGCGTTAGACGAAACAACGGAAAGGTATTGACGCTTGACGTTTTCTCATCGTAGAGGTCCGGGTCAAAATATTGTTCGCCCGGCTGCTGTTCTTCGGAGCCTGTATGGTGGTCAATGGAAAATAAAATGCCGCTGTTCTGCTTGCAGGCAGGTCCGATAATGGCAGCGGACCGACCGCAATAGGAGCCGATTTCAAGCACCGGACCCGTCCTGGAGGCAGTCAGGGAAAGATCATATAAACGAAGGGCCTCATCGTGATCCATAAACCCCTTGATGGTATTTAAAAATTCAAAATCAAGCGGCGGGGTCATGAAATCTTTTCCTCATCGTAACTTCTCACCAGTATTTCCCGGGGTTTAGAGCCGATCTGGGGGCCGACGATACCCTCATGTTCCATCATCTCAATGAGCCGGGCAGCCCGATTGTAACCGATTCGCAACCGACGCTGGACATAGGAGATGGAGGCCTGCCGGTCGTTGGTAATCAGGGCCACAGCCTCGTCATATTTTTCATCATATTCGGATTCGTCAAACACTTTTCCCTGGCCGTCATCATCGCCCTGGATCACCTCTTCGTTGTAATCGGGCCGGCGCTGATCTTTAAGAAAAGAGGTAATCCGGCCAATCTCTTTTTCGGAAATAAAGGCGCCCTGGATACGCATGAGCTTTCCTGTGCCGGGTGGGCAGAACAGCATGTCTCCGTTGCCGAGCAGGCTTTCGGGTCCCCCCTGGTCAATGATGATCCTGCCGTCAATTTTTGAAGAGGTCTGAAAAGATAACCGGGTGGGAAAATTCGCCTTGATTGTGCCGGTGAGCACGTCGGCGGACGGACGCTGGGTGGCGAGGATCAAATGGATACCCGCAGCCCGGGCCATCTGGGCCAGGCGTGTCAGAGCATATTCCACGTCCTTGGAGGCCACCATCATCAGATCCCCGAGTTCGTCCACGACCACCACAATAAAAGGCAGGCGCTCCAGGGGCAGTCCGCCGGGGAGCACAATATCCTCGGACGAAGTGTCCGGTGCAAGATCCCGGAGTCGTTCGTCAACCATCTCATTGAACTGTGCGATATTTCTCAGGCCTGACAATTCCAGCAGCTCGTACCGGCGCTCCATTTCCCGGACAGCCCAAAAAAGCGCATTGGTGGCTTTTTTCATATCCGTGACCACAGGGGTAATCAGATGGGGGATATCATTATACACGGAGAGTTCAATACGTTTGGGGTCAATCATGATCAGCTTGACCTCCTCGGGGGTGGCCTTGTAAAGCAAACTGATGATCATGGAATTTAAGCCCACACTTTTACCCGTACCTGTGGCCCCGGCAATGAGCAAATGGGGCATTTTATCCATCCTTGTGGCCACGGGCTGACCAAGAAGATCCTTTCCAAGACCAAGCGTCAGTAAAGATTTGGACTGGACAAACTCTTTGGATCCAATCATTTCCCGTAAATTTACAAGTTCTCGTTCTTCATTGGGAATCTCAATGCCCACCACATCCCGCCCCGGAATAGGGGCCACAATGCGAATGGAGATAGCGGCCAGGGCAAGAGCAAGGTCATCGGAGAGCCCTACAATCTTTGACAATTTGATGCCGGGTGCCGGACGATACTCAAATGTGGTGATAACAGGCCCGGGAAGAATTTCCACCACCTCGCCCTTGACATTAAAATCCTCCAGCTTTTTCCGCAAAATACTTGCCTTGCTCTGGAGTTCATCCGTGTCAATCTGCCGGCGGATTTTTTGTTTCTCGTCCAGAAAAGACAAACCGGGCAAAACAAAGTCGGGGGTTTCCCGGATATCTTTTATTGTGGAATCTGCCACATACTCTTTATCATCGGTTTCCACCGCAACAATGGTGGGACCAATTGATTTTTCGGGCTCGGATTTTTTTTTAGGCGCAGAGACATTCCGGGGACGGGGTCTGGGTTCATAAACATTTTCTTTGATCACATCACCGTTTATTTCCGGCGCAGAAGAAAAATCGGGCGCCTCCATATCCGGCTCAACATCATCCCCATCATTTTTTCCATTGAACCTCGGCAGGACGATCAAGGCTTTCAGCTTTTCAGCCCGGACAAGCCCGGCTGTTTTTCTCTCCTGCCTTTTATTTTCCAGGGTCTGTTTTAAGACGCTTACACCTTCGGCCACATCCTGTACAATTGTCCAAAAAGCCCGGACCAGCCATCCCCAGACAACCGTAAGCATCGCGCTTAAAGAGATGCCGGTAACCAGCATAACGCCCAGCAGCACAAAAAAAAACAAAAAGATGACACAACCGGTGATATTGGCATATTTAAGCAAAACCCCCGCAAGCCAGCCCCCCACCTTTCCGCCGGCGGAAATCGTGGTGTTGGAAAACGCATAGGTTTCATTGAACAGGAAAAAAAAACTACCCGTGGTAATCGTCAGGATCAGTCCGCCTGCCATGGTCAGCCAGATGACTCTCCGGGATTTTTTTCTGATCAGCCAAAGACCAAAAAGACAAAGGATCAAAGGCACCCACAGGGCACCAATACCAAACAAAAATATAAAAAGCCCGGCGACATGTGCACCGATCAGGCCGAACAAATTGTTCACCTGGTCAGGAAAAGTAAAAAAACGATTGCCCACACACGGATCGGCTGCATGGTATGAAAAAAGGCTTATCGATGTCAGAATAATCAGAAATATTAAAAAGATGCCGAACAGTTCTTTTTTCATACTTCAATAATAATGGGTACAATCAAAGGTCTGCGATTTATGGCAAAGGCAAAATACTGTTTAAGCGCCCGCTGCAGTTTTTTTCGAATCAGTTCCACCCTCGAATCAATCCCGGCTTCAATCTCTTCAACGATCTCCAGGATAACGCACTGGGCATCGTCCACGAGGTAGCCTGTGGCGGAATCAAATACAAACCCTTTGGATATCAATTCCGGTCCGTACAGCACCACCCCTGTCTCCTCGTCAATAATCATGGTCACAACCACGAGGCCGCCTTCGGACAGTTCCCGACGCTCTTTGAGCACGGAACGGCCCACATCGCCGATGCCTTTTCCGTCCACAAGAATCCGACCGGTCTGCACCCGTTCCTCAATCCTGCCCCCGTTTTCCCCGTCAAAAGCAATGACCTGGCCGTTTTCGGCCACAATTACGTTACTGCGGTGCATACCCAGTTTTTCGGCAAGCCTTGCATGCACCACAAGATGCCGGTATTCACCATGTATGGGGATAAAATATTTAGGTCTTGTCAGGTTGATCATCATCTTAAGCTCTTCCTGGTGGGCATGGCCGGAAGCATGAATGCGGGCGATCTTGGAGTAAACCACTTCGGCGCCCCTTCGGTAAAGCTTGTTAATAATGCTGGCAATGGCTTTTTCATTACCCGGGATATGCTTGCTTGATAAAAGCACGGTATCCCCTTTGCGGACAGTGATGTGCTTGTGAACGCCCGAGGCCATACGGGCCAGTGCAGACATGGGCTCACCCTGGCTACCGGTGGTGATGATCACCACTTCATGGTCTTCAAGCTTATGAATCTGTTTGATATCCACCACCAACCCCGCAGGACACTCAAGATAGCCTAAGCGCATGGCCACATCCGTAATCTGCTCCATGCTGCGACCATTGAATATGACCCGGCGATTGTTGTGTCTGGCAATATCAATAACCTGCTGGATACGGAACACATTGGAGGCAAACAGCGCAACAATCACCCGTCCTGGAGAGGCTTCAACCAGTTCTCCCAAGTTTTTTGCAACCTCCTGTTCAGACATGGCATAGCCCTCTACTTCCACATTGGTGGAATCGGAAAGCAATGCCATAACGCCCTTTTCTCCAAATCGGGCAAAACTTGAGATATCCGTATTTTTCATGATGTCGGCAGAATGGCTGATGCGAAAATCCCCCGTGTGAACCACCACACCTTCCGGCGTTGTAATGGCCATCCCCACACCGTCAATGGTGGAATGGCTGACCCGGATAAACTCGATGTCAAAGGGTTCAATGGTTAGCACCTCCCCCGGGTTCACCAGGTTGAGATCCACATGGGTATTGAGATCAAACTCAATGAGCTTATTGCGCACAATCTCCAGGGTAAAGGCCGTGCCGTACACCGGCAGACGGATTTCGCGCAACAGGTAGGGCAAGGCTCCGATATGGTCTTCATGGGCATGGGTCAGAATAATACCTTGGATTTTATCCACATTCTCCCGAAGGTAATCCATGGCCGGAATAACAATATCAACGCCCAGCATATGATCTTCAGGGAACATGATGCCTGCGTCAATAATAAAAATGACGTTATCATACTCCACCACCATCATGTTCAGGCCGATTTCGCCAAGTCCCCCAAGGGGTATGAGTTTAAGCATTTAGATTATCCCGACCCGATATCAAAGACAAATGGACAACTTTTCAAGAACAGCATCTGCCCATTCAATCAGCCAGTTGCGCTGCTCAACCGTTGCGTAGCCCATACAATCACACCGGATATTGGTTTTAATTCTTACCAACAACTCACAGGACAAGGCGGTCTCTTCCAGCATCAGGGCAAACACGTGGGGAGCGCAGGCCTTATGGGCTGCCTGGGTATTTGTCAAAATATCGGGATCCAACTCAAGCCAATAGATCCCGCCCACGGTGGCAGCCTCAAGATACGTGTCAAAATACTGTTTTAAATCTGTATAATCCTTAAGCGTAAAGCCATCTATAACATACTGTTTCATGCTCAATAAATTAACACAGAAGCCTTGAACTATGCAACCTGAACTTAACGCCTTTGGCAAGGCAATGACATTTAAAAAACACGGTTGATCTCCAAATAATCTTTATTTTTCACCCTGAAAGGTCTTTAATTTTTTATTCAGCACGAAGAGCATGGAGGGCATGAAGAATGGACATCTTCATGTCCTTCATGGTCAAAAACAAGCCGCCTAAAAGTGCCATAAAACAATGTTCCCGCAAAGAAAACCAAGGGCAGACCACGGACCTTGCAAACCCCGAACAGCACGACAGACGCCAGGCCAAACCGGTAAATGACCGACACCATGGGGTCCACATGACCCAGCTCAAATTTGATTGCAATCCAGGTGGACCCCCAGATTAATATAGTTACCCAATACAGCACGACCTGTTTCATCCTTTTTCCTTAAATATAAAATAGTTGTAAATCAAACTATGAATAGATTAAAAATAAAACGACAAACAGTTACAGAATAAACTTATTTTATACATAACAGATGGAACGTTTAACCATGCAGGCAAATCCCACACCCCAGGGCAATTTCAGATATGCCGCCCTTGCAGACGAAATCCAGAAGAAAATCCTTTCGGGCCAGTACCGCGCCGGAGAAAAGCTGCCCTCGTTGCGAAAACTGCACAACCGGCTTGGTTTAAGTATAAACACCATTCACCAGGCCTACATTGAACTTGAAAAACGGGGGCGGGTGGAGGCAAGGCAGAAATCAGGATTTTTTGTTAAACCCTTAGAAAAAAGCCCCTTGCCCCTGCCGGTGAAACCTGTGACATCGGAACCGCCCAGCCGGGTAAGGATCAATGATCTGGCCGAAACCATCGTATCGGATATCCAGCGGCCGGATATGATCCGTTTAGGTGCCGCAGTGGCTGACCAGGCACTGATGCCCTTAAAACAACTTTCCAGGATCGCCAAATCCATGTCCGTGGATGACATCTCTGCGGGCATGGCCATTTATGACGACTGTGCAGGCGCCATGGAATTGCGCTACGCCCTGGCCAAAATGATGATGGGGTATGCAGGGTCAGTGGCGTTGGATGAAATTATCACCACCAACGGGTGTCTGGAAGCGGTCAATCTTTGTTTAAGGGCGGTGGCGGAGCCAGGCGATGTCATTCTGGCGGAATCCCCGGTGTTTCACTGTTTTCTCCAGCTCATAGAAGATTTAGGTATGTATGTGATTGAGCTGCCCGGATGTCCTGAAAAAGGCATGGACCCTGCTGCGTTTGAATCCGTGATTTCAAATAATCGGGTTAAAGCGTGCCTGCTCAATCCAAATTTCCAGAATCCCCTTGGCTCGGTCATGTCAACCCAAACAAAAAAAGAGGTGCTGGAGATCGCTCACCATCATGGCACGCCTATTATTGAAGATGATATTTACGGTGATATTTTTTTTGGCACAAGACGCCCCTCCACCTTTAAAGGCCTGGATACAACCGGCAACGTACTGTACTGTTCTTCATTTTCCAAAACCATTGCGCCAGGGCTTCGGGCCGGGTGGACCCTGCCGGGCAGATTTTATAAACGCGTTATGCGGCTAAAGCTCAATTCCCAGCTGGCAAGTCCAAATACCGGGCATATTGTGGCGGCCCGGTTCATAATGAGCGCCATTTGAGGCGACTTAGAAACCAGATCAAAAATCAGGTATCATCCATGTCCATTGCTGTAGCCACGCACTTTCCCAAGGATACCAGAATCACCTTTCCCCAGGGGGGTATGTTTTTGTGGGTCGAATTGAATAAAGCGATTGATGCCATGGATATTTTCCATCAAGCCCGGAAAAAAAAGATATCTTTCATGCCCGGGGTAATCTGTTCCACCACAGACAGATACAGGCATTGTCTGCGTCTGAACTGCGGACTTTCCTGGTCAGACAAACTTGAGAGCAGCCTTGCACAACTGGGACGAATTATCTGTACGATGCATAAAAAATAACGCAAAATATGTGACAATTATTTTTTTCCATACCTTTACAAAAAAAATCTTGACGACCGATCAAAATAATAACATAGCTCAGCTAAAGTTTAATGGTTAAACCATTGATGAAAAGAAGAGGAGAACAAGATGTTACATAAAATAATCAGCCGGACCCTGCCCTATTTTCCGCCCAAATTGATCTGGCAGTTCTCAAAAAGCTATATCGCAGGCGAAACCACCCAGGACGCCATAAACGCGTCAAAGGCCCTGAACCGGGAAAATATTATGGTGACCCTGGACATTCTTGGTGAATTTATCAAGGCCATGTCCCAGGCGGCAAAAAACCGGGATGCATACCTTGCCCTTATCCGCACCATTGAAGCGGCAGGAATGAACGCCAACTACTCCCTGAAACCAACCATGTTCGGTCTTTTAATCGATAAAAAAACCTGTTTTGAATACATACGGGAACTTACGGCCGAGGCGGCATCCCATGGCAACTTTATCCGCATTGACATGGAAAATTCTCCCTGTGTGGATGACTCCATAGATATTTTCCGTCGCCTCAAACAGGAATTTCCCCACAACATCGGTCTGGTGCTCCAGGCTTATTTAAAACGAACCCTGGGCGATCTTGAATCCATGCTGGATTTGCGTCGTGATCATGCAGATTTGAACCTCAGACTGGTCAAGGGAATCTATGTGGAACCGGCAGCCATTGCATATAAAAATTACCATGAAATTAACGATCACTTCCTTGAAGACCTTGAATTCATGTTTAAAAACAATGTCTATGCAGCCATTGCAACCCATGACACGCCCCTGATCCAAGGTGCGCTTCATTTGATTGACAAATATCAGGTACCAAAAGAAAACTATGAATTTCAGATGCTCTACGGGGTAACGCCTAAAAAGCGCCAGGCACTTGTAAAAAACGGCCACAGGATGCGAGTTTACGTACCGTTTGGAGAACAATGGTTTGGTTATTCAACCCGCAGGCTCAAAGAAAATCCAGCCATGGTCAAACACATTATTAAGGCTTTATTTTATAAGGAATAACGACTGTCCGGCCGGCCAAGCTCGTCCCTTACCGGCGTTTTTTTTACCTGCCGTCCATCAAATTGTGGTTTCATTATTTTTTAGGCGGTTTTCTCGGCTTCACCCCTTTTTTAGGACAGTATTCTTCAAGCACACATCGGTAACAATGGGGCCCAACAGGCCGACAGGTGCCCTGGCCAAAAGTAACCAGAATTCGATTCGCCTCTTTCCAGAATTTTTTTGGCAGCTTTTTTCTTAATGCTTTTTCCGTATCAAAAGGGGTTTTTGTTTTCACATATCCCCAGATATTCATAATCCGGTGTACATGGGTGTCCACACAGATGGCATCCTTGTCAAAGGCCACCGTTCTGACCAGATTGGCGGTTTTACGCCCTACCCCCGGAAGCGTCACTAGGGCGTCAATCTCATCGGGTACTTGTCCTTGAAAAGCGTCCAGGGCGTGGGGTAACCTTGACAAATATTGGGCTTTGGATTTGTAAAACCCCACGGGAAAAATAAGTTCCTGGATCTGAGAAGTGGAAAGCGCCCGCAATGCTTCAGTATCCGGGGCCTGCTCCAGCAGTCGCTGTGCGGCAACCGCCGTCACCTCATCCTTGGTTCTTGCGGACAAAATGGTGGCCACAAGCACTTTAAAGGCAGACCGGCTCTGGACGGCAATCAGATCCACCACCGGCACCTGGTAGGTTTCAACTTCCTGCCTTAGCGTCCCAAAAAAAAATGCAATATCAATGGCCATGACATTACTTGAATAAGGTTGTGGAAAAATAATAGATCAACGGCAGAAATATGGCCGGCAGCATATTGCCCACGGCAATCTTTTTCTCCCGGAGCATGTTCAAACCAATGGCTGCGATAAGCAGCCCCCCTGCCCCGGACATCTGGCTGACCACAGAAGGAATCAGATAGGGCTTTATCAATCCCGCGGCAAGGGTTATGGCACCCTGGTAAATCAAAACAGCCCCGGCGGAAAGCCCCACCCCGATGCCTAAAGATGCGGTCAGGAGAATGGAAGTGACACCATCTAAAAAGGATTTGGCAAACAAGGTATCATGGTTGCCGGCGAGCCCACTCTCAAGGGAGCCCACAATGGCCATAGAGCCCACACAGAATAAAAGGGACGCCGTAACAAAGGCCGTTGATATAGAAGGGGCTGAGGCGTTTGGATCTGCAAACTTTTTTTCCAGAAAATCCCCAAGTTTTTTCAGATGCGCCTCAATAGCTAAAAATTCACCGATAATGGCACCAACGGCAAGGCTGATGATGATCACCAGAATGTCCGGGCAACCCAAGGCACTTTTCAGCCCGATGAGAATGACGGACAGGGCAATGGCCTGGAGAACGGTGGTATTGTACTTTTCAGGAATGCCGTTTCGAAACAGCATGCCAATGGTTGTACCCGCCAGAATGGCAAGGGTGTTTGCGATGGTTCCCAGCATAATTAAGATGCTTTCAAATAAAAACCATGAAGCGCATGAAGATTTATTTCCAATATATTCTTCATGCGCTTCATGTCATTCATGATAAAATAAAAACCCAATGCGTGGGTTTATGATATTTTTTTTAAGGGGGGCGTTCAGCCGCTAAAACCAGGGCTTTTGATATAGTTCACGCCATTTTCAAACAGTCGGATCCCAGTGGTGATGGTCTCATCCAGGGATTTTCCCTGGCGCTTTGCCGCAGCCTTCTGCCTGGGCCAATCCGGATGGTTACCAAAATGATTATATCCTTCGGGATGGGGCATCAGGCCGAATATCCGGCCGGTGGGATCACAGATTCCTGCAATA
>Ga0193963_1000622_pt1 | contig 18348 bp, 21 predicted proteins | sample FB_6_MG_FD_140359 | JGI IMG/M metagenome (GOLD analysis project Ga0193963, IMG submission 140359) | Microbial mat bacterial communities from the Broadkill River, Lewes, Delaware, United States - FB_6_MG | ecosystem: Environmental > Aquatic > Freshwater > River > Microbial mats | place: USA...
AAGCACTTCCTCTTTTAATCGAACCATTTTTTTTCACTTTAAATCTTTTTAAAGCTCCACTGTTAGATTTCATCTTTGGCATTGTTAGGACTCCTTTGCGAAAATTTTGAATTATTAAGTTTGGCATTTAAACGCTCAAACAAAAATAAGTTGTGGATTATATCGAAATTATCTTTAATATTTCTAAAAGATGTTTTTCTTCTTAACAATTACTTAGAAATCTCTTTCAGAATTTTTCCTGCAGCGATATTTGCATCCCAATCTTCTACATTGATAATAATATCGGCTACATTTTTATACTCAAGTATTCTTTGGTTAAAAATTTTTCTTGCTTCTTCCAAGTTGTTTAAAAGTGGTCTTTTTTTAAACTTCTTTTTCGAATTTGGAGCATTGTGTAGACCTTCTATAATTTTATCAAATGTAGATTCAAGATATATCACTGTTCCTATATTTTTAATATTTGCTTGTTTATAAAATCCACCACCCGTTGAAATGATAGAATTTTTGACATTTTTTTCACACCACAATGCACATTTTTTTTCTAAATTTCTAAAATACGGCTCGCCGTTTTCTTCAAAAATTTTTTTGATTTTTTTATTTTCTAAACTCTCGATTAAATCATCTGTATCAACTGCAAAGTAGTCGCTTTGTTTTACTAAAGCTCTAGCAATAGTACCTTTTCCTACTCCCATAAAACCAATCAATATAATATTTTTATTATTCAAAGTTATTCCTTATTTCACATAATATACATTTTATTTTAACCTTAAATGGCTTATAAGTGGTATAAAATGATTTTTTTGATATGATAATAAAAATATAATAAAAAGAGATATATAAATGGCACAAACAATAACAGAAAAAATATTTAGTAATCATGTTGGACATGATGTATTTGCGGGTGAGATTGTACGAAGTCCTATAGATATGGTTATCGGAAATGACATCACAACTCCTATTTCAATCAAAGCATTTGAAGAAAGTGGTGCTACAAAACTAGCCAATCCTGATGGCTTTAGTATTGTACTTGATCACTTTATTCCAGCAAAAGATATAGCATCAGCAAACCAAGCTAAAGTAAGTAGAGACTTTGCAGCTAAACATAATTTAAAAAACTTTTTTGATGAAAAAGATATGGGGATTGAGCATGCTCTTTTACCTGAAAAAGGTTTAGTAATTCCTGGTGATGTAATCATTGGAGCAGATTCACATACCTGTACACATGGTGCACTTGGTGCATTTTCAACAGGGATGGGAAGTACAGATTTAGCATTTGCAATGGTTACTGGTGGAAACTGGTTTAAAGTACCAGAAGCTATCAAAGTAGTTTTCAAAGGGAAACCTAGCCAATTTGTTACTGGGAAAGATTTAATTCTAGAAATTATTAGAATTCTAGGTGTTGATGGAGCTTTATATAAAACTTTAGAGTTTACAGGTGATACTATCCAGTACTTAAGCATGGATGATAGATTTTCATTATGTAATATGGCAATTGAAGCTGGATCTAAAAATGGTATAGTTGCAGTTGATGATATCACAAGAGAATTTTTAGACGATAGAGCTAAAGTTAATGGTGGTTTAAGAGATACTCCAAAAGAGTTTTATAGTGACGAAGATGCTGTTTATTCTCAAGTTGTTGAAATCGATGTAGCTGCACTAGAGCCTGTTATTGCTTATCCTTTTTTACCAGAAAATGGTCACTCAATTACTCAAGCTGTAGAAGACAATATCAAAGTTGATCAAGTATTTGTAGGATCTTGTACAAATGGTAGATTAAGTGATTTAAAAATTGCTTCAGAAATTTTAAATGGTAAAAAAATAGCACAACACACAAGAATGATTGTAACTCCAGGTACTCAAATGATTTTAAGAGAGGCTACAAAACTTGGATATATTGATATCTTAATTGATGCAGGTGCTGTTGTTTCAAACCCTACATGTGGAGCATGTTTAGGTGGATATATGGGTATCTTAGGTGATGATGAAGTTTGTATCTCTACTACAAATAGAAACTTTGTAGGAAGAATGGGAAGTAGAACTTCTAAAGTATATCTTTCAAATAGTGCTGTTGCAGCAGCTTCAGCTATTAGTGGATATATCACAGATCCATCATCATTATAAAATGATAAATATCCCTTGTATCATCCTAAGTGGTGGTGCAAGTAAAAGGATGGGTGAAGATAAATCACTCCTCCCTTTTAAAAACTTCAACACTCTTATTGAGTATCAACACAATAAACTTTCACAAATATTTTCTACTGTTTATATCTCAAGTAAAACAAATAAGTTTAATTTTGATTGCAAAATCTTATATGATGAATCACAAGAGATTTACTCACCTATGATTGCACTTAAATCAATCTTAAAAAATATAAAAGAAGATAAAATATTTATTATAACTGTAGATGTACCTTTTATTGAAAATAAGACCTTTGAAGTTCTTTGTAAAGAGTCAAATAAATTTGATATAACCTTAGCTAAAGATGAATACAATGTACATAATCTCTGTGGAATCTTTTCAAAAACTTTGCTTCCACTTGTATCATCCATGATTAAGAATAATACACATAGAATAAATACACTTTTACAACAAACTACAAATTCACAAGTGATCTTTTTTAAAAATAGTGAACAATTTCTTAATATTAATACAAGGTATGAGTATAACAAATTTAAAATATAAGTAATCATTATAAATTTTGAATCTCGACTAAATATTAAGGATTATATTATTTGTTTTATGATAATCTAAAAAAATTATAAACAACTTACAAATGCTAAAGGAACAATAATGATTGAAAATAGAGATCTGCAAAAAGACCTACACCAATTAGATAAAATCTTAAAAGACAAAGGTATCTCAAGAAGAGACGCAATGAAAATGATGGGATTAAGTGGAGCTGCACTTTTTACTGGAGGAACAGAACTTGAAGCTGCAACTGTTGCTAATGCAAGTGAAGCAAAAGGAAAAATTCTAATTATTGGTGGAGGACTAGCAGGTACTTCTACAGCAGCAAGATTAACAAACAGTTTATCAAATCCTGATATAACAATACTTGAACCAGAACCAAATTCTGTATCTTATCAACCAGGTCAAACTCTTGTAGCTGCTGGATTATGGAAAAAAAATGATTTAATGTATAAAAGAGATGATTTTGTTCCTAATGGCACAAAATTAATTGCTGAAAAAGCAGTAGAATTCAACCCTGACAACAACACCGTTACAACAGATAAAGGAACAATCATATCTTATGATTATTTAGTAGTATCAACGGGAGTTACACTTGATTATGGTTCAATTAAAGGATTAGAAGAAGTTGGAGAGTTATACTCTGTTGGAAATAATACAGAAGCAGTAAAACTTTTAACTAAAAAAGGGGTTTCTTCAATTTACACAATAGATGGTGCTGAACAAACATGGACTAACTTGCAAGCGTTTATTGAAAAAGCAAAAAAAGGTCAAAAAGTAAATGGACTATATACTCATCCAAATACACCAATCAAATGTGGTGGTGCTCCTAAGAAAATCATGTATCTTACAAATGCACGATTAAATGAAGCTGGAGAACAAGCAAGAGCAAATGCCAATTTACATTTTTATCCTAATGGAAGTACAATGTTTGGAATAAAAGATTATCATGATGCAATTGTGAAACAATTTGAAGCTAGAAATATGAACTATTCTTATAAACACAACTTAGTTGAGATAAAAGATGGTATAGCTGTTTTTGATGACCACAGCAAATTTAATGAAGTTTATGATGAAGACCTCGAAGAAAATGTAAAAGAGACTATTCATACAATGGTTGAGAAAGAGTTTGATTTTATTCATGTAACACCGCCAATGAAAGCACCAACAGAGATTGCAAAGTCACCAATAGGTTCAAAAAAAGGATGGGTACCTGTAAATAAAGAAACTCTACAACATGTTAAGTACCCAAATATATTTGCACTGGGTGATATTGCAGCTGTTCCTATGGGTAAAACAGGTGGTAGTGTAAGAAAACAGTATAAAGTAGTAGTAAACAATATCATCTCAATGATGGAAAAAGGTGAAATACCTAAAACAAATGCTAAATATGATGGATATACAGTATGTCCATTGATTACTGATATTGGAACAGTAATGTTAGCAGAGTTTAACTGGGCCTCAAAAGAATTGAAAAGTGGTAAAAATGCTGCATCTATATCTTTACTTGACCCAACAAAAGAGAGATATATTTGGTGGCTATTAAAAGTTTATTTACTAAAACCAATGACAGTTTACGGTATGCTTTCAGGTAAAGCATAAATAAATAGATTTCAAAAGCCTAAATTTTAAAATTTAGGCTTTTTTATTATTTCTTATTGGGGAAAATATGAAAAAAGAGATAGGAATTTTTATAGGTTTATTTTTATTTTTAAGTATTGGTATGCATTTTGAACAATGGATAGATCATCCAATAGAACATCTTCTAAATTTACAATCAGGAGGAGCTTTTGGTTTACCTGGCATTATCCATCCTTTTGTTTTTACATTAGTACTTTATATATTTGTGGGTATTCCAAGAGTTTTAGGAAAACTATTTTCACGCAAATAAAACTACTATAAATTAAATAGCCTTAACTATATTTAATTTATAAGTATATTTTTTATCCGTTCCACTTCATTTTGAAGATGTTTTAAATCTTTAGTATTATCAATCACATAAGTTGCTAACTTCTTTTTTTCATCTATATCCAACTGGTTATTGATACGAGTTAGTGCTTCCTCTTTTGTAGAATTATCCCGCTTCATTAATCTTTCGATCTGCATCTCTTTGGGTATATACACTACAATAGACTTTTTAATATCATAGTGTTGTCGTTCAAAAAATAATGGAATATCAATTAAGTAAGGTTTTTTTTGCGATTCAAATACTGCTGCTTCTTTTATAATCTCATCTTTTATTAACGGATGAATAAAATTTTCTAGTTTTGTTTTCTCTTCAACATTACTAAAAATAAGTGTTCCCAACTTTTTTCTTAAAACTTTTTTATTTTCTATATATTCAGTTCCAAATAACTTTCCAATATCTTCATAATAGATATCTAGTAATTTATGTGCTATTTTATCAGCATCAATAGTTAAAAAGCCATGAAGCATAAATAGGGATGCAACAGTACTCTTACCTGTTGCTATCCCACCTGTTAATACTATTGCATGTTGAAATGCGTTATTATCGTTTTGCAATACCAGTTATCGCTTTTGTGATATATGTTGGGTGTATAAATGAAGAGTTTTGTAATTCTGTATTATAATAATTGCACCCCTCTAATAGATCAGAAACCTGAAGTACTATCTCCGCTTGAGGGTGATATTTTTTAGAAGCAAATATAAGTGTATTGTGTCCGAAACTATATGGCATACAAATCCAAAAATTTTTACCTACAGTTTCTATCTCTTTTTTTGATATTTCTAAATCTTTTGAAAGTCTAGAAGCTTTTGTCACAAAAATACCTTTTTTAGGCTCGATACATCTTTCTACATTTGCCATCTCTAACTCTGTTGGTACTTCTTTGTTATATAGAATAATATCAAATTGACCTTCTACATTTAATTCGTCTGTATAAGTAACATCTTTACATTCATGTTTTGATAATTCGATTTTGAAATCTTCAGACACTTCACCTACTACTAAAATTTTATTGATCTCCTTATGTGAACACATTGGTACATGTACCATCATCTCATCATACGCGAAGTTTTTGCTATCAGTACTTGCCATTTATAAGCCTTTTAAATTATTTTTAGGTATAATACCAAAAAATAGTTAAATGCAAATAACTTGTAAAAATTAAAGAGGAAAATTATGAATACAATCGAAAAAATACGAAATTTTTGTAGCCCATTTAGAATTGTAATAGGTCTTATGGCTATTATTATTGGATATTTATTAAGTGATGGAACACTAAGTTGGTCATGGTGGTATTTAGGTGTTATCCCACTTATTGCTGGATTATCTAATTTTTGTCCTCTTTGCATGATAACAAAAAAATGTGATATAGGAAGTAAAAGATGAGTACAATTTCATACAAAGACGCTGGTGTAGATATAGATGCTGGTAACAGTTTCGTAGAAAATATTAAGCCATATGTAAAGTCAACAAAAATTCCAGGTGTTTTAGGTGGAATAGGTTCTTTTGCTGGTGCATTTGAATTACCAGAAGGTTATAAAAAACCAGTTATTTTAGCTGGGACTGATGGTGTTGGTACAAAATTAAAACTTGCTATCGATTCTGGAAAATTTGATACTGTTGGTATCGATTTAGTTGCTATGTGTTCAAATGATTTAATTTGTAATTTTGGTGAGCCGTTATTTTTCTTAGATTACTATGCTACTGCTAAACTTGAAGTAGAAGAAGCTTCTGCTGTTGTAAAAGGTATCGCTGAGGGTTGTATTCGATCTGAGTGTGCATTAATCGGTGGGGAAACTGCCGAGATGCCTGGTATGTATAAAGAGGGTGACTTCGATTTAGCTGGTTTTTGTGTAGGAATTGCAGAAAAAGATGAAATGGATAGAGTATCGAAAGTAGAAGCTGGTGATGTTTTAATCGCACTTCCAAGTTCAGGTATTCACTCAAATGGTTTCTCTTTGGTGCGAAAACTATTACTTGATAAATTAGGTATGAAATTTGAAGATGACTTTAACGGTCGAACTTTAATAGACACACTTTTAGAGCCAACAAGAATCTATGTAAAAGATTTTAAAGCTTGTAAAGAAAATATCAACGCTTTAGCACATATCACGGGTGGCGGTATCGTTGAAAATTTACCTAGAGTTTTACCTGATAACTTAAGAGCTATTGTAAAAAGAGATCAAGTACAAGTTCTTCCTATTTTTGAGCTTATGGGTCAACATGTAGAAGAAGCTGAAATGTTCAGAGCATTTAACATGGGTGTAGGTATGATTTTTGTAGCTAACGCTTCACAAGTAGATACTATTCTTTCTAAAACTGATGGTTATGTTATCGGTGAGATAGTTGAGGGTGAAAAAGGTTGTGATATAGTTTAATTTCTATTATCACTAATAAAAAAAGGGGAAAGGTAAAACTTTCCCCCTTTTTATTTCATAAGTAATACTATCCAAGAATATCTAACTCTTCTGTATACTTATCTTCACAATATGGCTCGAAGCTTGATTTATATACTGCATAGTGTTCTGTAGCTTTGTGTCCATCTAATGCTTTTTCATCTGCCCAAGATTCTACTGCGTAAAATTTTCTTTTATTTTCTTTACATTGAAAGATATCATAAAAAATAATACCTGGTTCTTTTTTTGAAGGTTCTACCATAGCTGTTAAAAGCTCTTTCATCTTCTCTTCACAACCCTCTTTTGCTATAAATGTTACTCTTTTTGTTATTGTCATATTTTATCCTTCTATTTTATATTTGTATTTTATCGAATTTATTTTAAACTACAGACCAGGTGCTTTCCACATTGATTTAGTTATACCATCATCTACTAATTTTAGTTGTTTGTCATAAGCTTTTTGCCAAATCTCTTTTATACTTTTATACAGTTCATAGTTCTTCTTATTTGGAGTATATTCTTTATCCCAAGTCACGAGTTCTTTTGATGCAGATCTTAAGTCTTTATAGATTCCTGCTCCCACTCCAGCAGCCATAGCAGCACCCAATGCTGTAGCTTCTGTTACATTTGGAATTTTAACAACACATCCAGTTACATCTGCTAGGATTTGGCACCAAAGTTTTCCCTTACTTGCTCCACCTGCAAATACTATTTGTTTTGTTTTGATACCACTAAAAGATTCTATTTTTTTAAGATTTATGTCACTTACTATACATGCATTTTCTTGTAAAGATCGAAACATACTTGCTTTATTACAAATAGCAGAATCAATACTGAGATTTAAAAAACTTGGACTTGCATGATACCATTTTCCATACTTCATGCTATCACTAAAGATAGGGATAATTCCGTGTGAACCCACAGGCACTTTACTAGCTTTTTCCTCAAGTAGTTCATAAACATCAATACCTTTTTGTTTAGCTTCAAGTTTTTCCATATCACAAAAAGTATCTCGAAACCATCTCATCACAAGTCCAGAAAAAAATGTGATTCCTTCGGCTTGAGATTGAGCAGGAATAACATGAGGATTTACCCGTATACTCATATCTTTTGGAGGTTTAGTTGCACTTGATATATTTGCAACTTGTTGCCAAAATGAACCGCCCAAAATAGCAACATCACCCAATTCAACCACACCAAGTCCAGCTGAACCCAACTGCACATCACCACCACCCATAACAACTAATGTAGATGAATCTAATCCAACTTTACTATTTGTTACATGACCTATTACTTCACCCACATCATAAGTTCTAGGAAAAATATCATCTTTAATCCCAACTTTTTTTGCCATAGAACTCATCCAATCTCGCTTATCTAAGGAAAATATTCCCGAAGTACCTGCATTACTTGGATCATTTGCAATCACACCACTTAATTTGTATAATATCCAATCACTTATCATCGATATAGATGACACTTTTTCATAAACTTTTGGTCTATTATTTTTCAACCATAAAATTCGTGGAAGTGCTCCCAATGCAAAAGTTTGCCCTGAAATTTTATAAAACTCATCTTCAATATTCGGAAATTTTTCTTTTAAATACTTTACCTCATTATTCGCTCTTGCATCTACATTGGCTACTGCAAAAAGTTCATTTCCCTCTTTATCATAAAGTACTATACCTTCACGCATACTAGTTGCACTAACACTTAATATATCTTTTGAATTTATATTTGCTTGTTTAGTCACATCAAGTATAGCATTTTGAGTTATTTCCCAATTCACATTCCAATCAAAACTCATAGAATTTTCTACACCCTCTTCTTCTAAGTGTATCCATTCATTTTGTGAAATAGCTATTTGATTGCCTTTTGTATCAAATAGTATAACTCTTAAACTTCCTGTACCAGCATCAATAGCCATTAAATATTTCATCTCTATCCTTTTTTGATATAAAAGTATACCAAAATAAATCATTAACATATAGATTATTCAAACGATTTATTTTTTATATTCAACTTCAATTTTGTTACTTTTATACTCATATTTAAATGTTTAGTCCACTTTTTAAATGATTTTGTGAGTAAAATTGCAACATTTCATATATCATCTATATATAATTTATTTTGAAAGGATTATTAATGGATAAGTTTTTATACTTAACAGATCAAAATGAAAATACCGAACATAGTTTTATAGGTCCTTTATTTGAAAAATATTTAGGGAAACATCTTGAAGTTGATATTATGTATTTTTCAAAAACAAGTGATAAGTTTGAGATAAAAAATAAAAATCATTTTATAATGCCATTGAAACATAAACATGACATCATAAATGAATTAGATAGAAATAAAATATATATTGGAAAATATAAATATGTATTTGTAAGAAATCACACAGCAATACTCAAAGAAGTTATAAATGTAAAACATGAGTACAATTTCATTTTAGGATATAGACTCTCCTTTCCAAAAAGAATTGCAAAACTTCAAAAAGATGAAGCAAACAATAAAAAAAGTTTTTTTGATGTTATTAGCAATAAAGTTAAAACTTTTTCAGAAGCAAACTTGATAAATCAATGTGATATATTTTTACCTACATCAAGACAGATGAGAGATGACTATTTAAAAAGTGTTAAAACTCGTACATTTATTATCCCCTCTGCAATAGATCCTGAAGTTTTACATGAAAATATTCAACATGATGGAATAGAAAAAAGATTTTTCTACGCAGGGACTTTAGACAAACTACGAGAATTTGAAACAATACTTGAAGCTTTTTGTTTGGTTGATCCTACACAATTTAAACTAATGATATCTACAAAAGATCCTGAATACGCACAAACAATGATTGAAAAGTATCCTGATATCAAAGAAAATATTGAACTTTATAATGCTAATAATAAAGCACAACTTTTAGACCTCATAGCTAAAGCTGATGTAGGTTTGGCGTCTTTACCTGATATTGTTCTTTTTAATAGTTCTACACCAATGAAAGTTCTTGATTATTATTCATCGGCAGTTCCATGTCTTATGACAAAAAATGAAAATAATGCATCGATTTTTGAAGATAATTATTCTGCTTGGATGTGTGAATTTGATAAAAATGCTATCAAAGATAAAATTGAAGAGATTGTATCATTATCAAAAGAGGAGGTTTCTAAAGTTGGTATTCAAGGTCAAAATAGATTATTAGATATCAGAAATTATAAACGAATTGCTGATGATTTAGTACATCAACTAAATATATTATAGATTATCTTTTTCTTCCTAGAGATTCTAGGAAGGGTATAGATTTTAAATCACTCTATTTTTTTAATTTAGCTTGTTCTAATTCCCAGTATTCCATATCAAAGCTATCTGATAAACTGATACTTTCATAACCACCCAATAGATCAGCTCTTAATACAGCTTGCATTGTGTGGTTATTTATATCTTCAATAATAGAAGCTTCTTTTTCTGTTTTACCAAAACTTAGTGTCCCATAATTTTTTACAACTGCCCAATTAGGACTAGGATTAATCATAATTTCATTTGATGTAAACTGGTTATAATATTCTAAATAATCTTCTTCAAAATTATCCAAAGAGTCTTGAATATTTTCATCTTCTATAATCAAAGGATTTCTTTTTGTTCTTATTATATGCTCAGGGGTTAATACACCTCTTGTTGCTAAATTTTGGATATTATTTTGTGAAGAATAGTGTAAAGCAAGTGGAGATTGATTGACTTTAATAACAACATCATATCCTTTCTCTTTTGAAAGAATAGCTTGTAACTTTTTTATATTTAGATTATTTTCAACGGAATATTCTTTGAGAACTAAAGGTGCGTTTTTATCTAAAAATTCTTCAGCTTTAGATACACCAAGAATCATTTTTTCATAAGATTTTTTGGAATCATTATCAAAAGTAAAAATACCATGATTATGTAAGATAATCCCTTCACAAGTTTCCCAATTTATATTTTGCAGTTCATTATAAATAGTTTGTGCTAAAATAAATCCTGGCATAACATACGGTATAACTAAATAATTTGGGTATATTTTATTGATGTAGTCGATTCCATTTTCACTATTTGAGATAGTTACAACAGCATCACTATGAGTGTGGTCAACATATTTAAAGGGAATAATAGCATGAAGTATAGCTTCAACAGATGGATTAGGTGCTGATTTATCTAGCATAGCTTCTTTTTGTTGCGATACCATCTCACTATCGCTTAACTGTGGCAATGTTGCCATCTTTTTTAAAATTTCAAGTTTCACAGGAGCAAATCCCTCTGCTTCAATAGTTGCCAAATCCCAACCACTTCCTTTTACATAAAGTACCTCTTCACCATCAACAATACTTTTTACAGAGGTATTTCCTCCCCCATGAAGAACTAAAGAAGGATCTGAACCTAATAATCTAGATGTATATACTCTGTGTTCTAAATCATTTGTAAAAGAATTTGCAATATTATCATCATATAAGCTTTTCATAAATAATTCCTAAAATCCAAAGTGAAAAAATTCTTTTGGTTCTTTTGCTTGAAATTCATATCCCAATATTCTTGTAACTTTACTATGTAACATCACTCTTGAAACTTGATTTGATGGCTTTCCATATTGCAAATCACCAATAATTGGCATACCAGCATACTGCAAATGTACTCTGATTTGATGTGTTCTTCCATTTTCAATAATAATTTTTATTTTACTCTTTTTTCCCTCTACCATATACGGATAAACTGTCGTTTTGGCAGGTTTTCCATGAAGTTCATCAATTCTACTTCGGGCAGTCTTCCCTTTGATAGTAGAAATTGGTAAATCTATAATCTCTTCTTCTACAATTTTGCCATCAACAATAGCTACATATTCTTTGTAAACTTTATTATTTTTAAACTCATTAATAGCTTTTTTTCTAAAATCTTCATTTTTAGCAAGTAACATTACTCCACTTGTTTCTTTATCCAATCTATTTAATAAAACAGCTTGAGGGAATTTTTTTTCTACCTCTTGCGAATTTAAATGTGCTGGTTTATCAACAACTAAAATATCGTCATCTTCAAAAATAACTCTTGCATTTGCAATATCTTTTACTTTAAATACTGTATCCTCTTTCATTTCACCACGAGCTACTTGAATTTTTTTACCCATAACAGTTACTACACCTTTATCGATAAGCTCTTTCGCCTTTCCATTTGAGATACCCTCTTGAAATGCTAATAATTTATATGCTTTTTCCATAATTATATATCCTTTATATATTTGAGTATAGGTTCAACAGTTCCCTCTTGCCCTAAACTTGTTTGTTTTAAATTTTTTATATCATCTAAGTATATTTTTAATTCATCATTTTTAACTAAATAGTAGTTATTGACACATTCAAAAAGTGACTTTTGATTGAAAATCGTTTCACCACTTATTACAACTGTATTAAAAAAAGCTGGTTCTATAGGATTGTGTCCACCTGCTGTTTTTATAAAGCCACCACCTAAAATAACAACATCACTTATCGCATAAATATTAATAAGTTCCCCCATAACATCTACAACAATAATGTCACTTTCCAAATTTTTCTGTTCAGAATACTTATGAAATGTCACATTACTATCTTGATATTTATTTTTCACTAGATCAAAAACTTCTTCAAATCTTTCTGGATGTCTTGGAACCAACAAAAGTTTTCCTTGTTTTTTATTCCAAGCGTTTAATATCAACTCTTCTTCTGTTTTATGAGTACTACCAGCAGTTATTATAGTTGCATTTGGTTTAGTTAATACTTTTGAAACTTTTGGTAAACTTGCCAGTTTTATATTTCCAATTACTTCAATATTCTTTGCTCCTAAATCTTCAAGTCTTTTTTTGTCTGTTTGACTTTGTGCAAAAATTTTATCCACATATTTAAATAATTGTTTATAAAAGAAGCTATATTTTTTATACTTTTTATATGATTTATCATTTATTCTGGCATTTATCAAAACAGTTTTTGTTCCATTTTTAAAAGCTGAATAAAATAACATCAACCATAATTCTGCTTCCATTACTAACAAAACTTTTTGTTTTGTTACCCAAAAAGGTAAAAATATTTCAAAGGGTAAATAGCGAACACTATCAACCATTTGAGAACCTTGTTCATATCCAGTATTTGTTATAACTGACAAATTGATATCATTTTTATTCAATTTATCAAAAATTGGTTTTAATGCTTTTGTTTCACCCATAGAACAACTGTGAAACCAAATTTTGTCTGTTTGAAATTTAGGATTGTTTCTTAAAAAAAATTTTGCAGGAATAACTTGTGAATATTTTTTACTTCGTTTTTTATAAAGTAAATAAGGTATGGCAAGAAAATATAAAATTAACGCCAATAGATAATAAAAAATATTAAACATTATTATCTATTTGTTATATAATTAAACAGCTGGCTCGTTCTCTTTATAGATAATTCTACCACAATGAGGACAAGTCATAATTTCATTTGAAAGTGTAAATTCACTATAAAATCTGTCATTTAATTTCATATTACACCCATAACATGCTTGTTTTTTAACAGGAACCACTGCGCTTTCATGAGCCCATCTTTTTATTTTTTCATAAAAAGAAAGAACTTTTGAATCAACTGTTGATACTAGTACAGATTTTTCTTCATATATAGAGTTTTTCTCTTTTTCTAACTCTGCAATATTTTTATCAATTGCTTCTTTTAGTTCTTTAACAGAGTCTTCTTCTGTTAATAATTCAGCTTTTAAAACTTCTAGTTCTTCAGTTTTTGTTTGGGCTAATGAATCTAGTCTTGCAATCTCTTCATTTGCAAAATCAACTTGCTCTTTTGCAATCTCTTCTTCAAGTTGTAAAGCTTTTACTTCTTTTTCATTTTTTGCTAATTTGTGTTTACCAGCAATCTCTGCAAGTTTATCTGAGAGTTCTTTTAAATGAAGATCATTTTTGATTCTTTTATTTTTAGTGTCATCAATGATTACATAAAGCTTATCTACATCTTCTGTTAACTTTGTAACTACTTGAGTAAATGACTTTAATTTCTCTTCTTCATTCTTGATTTTTGGATCAAAATTTACAATATCTTTATCAAATGTCGATAATTTTACTAATTGTTCTAAGTGTTTATTCAATCTGTTTTCCTTATATATACTTAAATGGATTGTGTGATTTTAGCATTATAGCTTTTTTCCCATTAGTTTTCAAATACTTTTTAAGAAGCATATCCAATAATGCTATAAAATGTATCTCACTTTCATAATGTCCTATATCAATCAAACAAATGTCTCTAGCTTTTGCTTCCATCGCTTCGTGATATTTTATATCACCTGTCAAAAAACAATCGGTAGTAATTTGAGGTAACAAAGACATACCAGAACCAGTTGTTAATGAAACATTGTTAATATTCTTTTTTTTATTTACAATTTTTAAAGTTTTTAGATTTAATTTATCTTTTAGAAGTTTAGTGAAACTCTCAAAGGATAAATTGATATCTGCTTTTAAAATAAAATCTTCATCTTTTTGAAAATTCAATCCTAAAATCTCTCTACCTACATAACTATTCAAATGTGTTTTATCGATATTTGTATGCATAGAGATTAGTGATATATCTTTTTTAATAAGTTTTTTTAAAATTTTCGTACTATAGCTATCATTATTTACTGTTTTTAAAGCAGTAAAGATAAGAGGATGATGTGTAATAATTAAGCTGTTCTTTTTCACTTTTCTTAGCATATCTAAATCTAAATCTAATGAGATATAAATATTATCAAATTCATCATTCATATTTCCAACTATTAAACCACTATTATCCCATTTTTCCTGAAGTCCAAATGGTGATATAGAATCTAAATAGTTATAAATATCTCTTATTTTCATCGTTTACTAGTACCCTAATCTTTTTAATCTTTCCGGCTCTTGATCTTTATACATTTTCGCACAACCTAAAGATAGTTCTCTTACTTTTAAAATGTAATTTTGTCTACTAGTTACGCTAATAGCTTTTCTTGCATCAAGAGTATTAAAAGCATGTGAAGCTAACATACATTGATCGTAAGCAGCTAAAGGAAGTTGAGCTTCTAAACATTTTTGACACTCTTCATAGAACTCGTCAAAATGTCTAAATAACATCTCCGTATTTGCTATTTCAAAGTTATATTTACTAAATTGGATTTCACTTTCCATATGGATATCTTTGTATGTAGTAACTCCATATTCATTTTCATTCCAAACGATATCAAAAATAGTGTCTACACCTTGAAGGTACATTGCAAGTCTTTCTGTTCCATAAGTAATCTCAACAGCAACAGGATCACAAGCGATACCACCTACTTGTTGAAAATATGTAAACTGAGTTACTTCCATACCATCAAGCCATACTTCCCAACCAAGACCCCAAGCACCAAGTGTTGGAGATTCCCAGTTGTCTTCTACAAAACGAATGTCATGCTTTGATAAATCGAGTCCTAAATACTCTAAAGATTTAAGATATAAATCTTGAATATTTTCTGGACTAGGTTTGATTAAAGCTTGAAATTGATAATAAGACCCTAATCTATTTGGATTTTCACCATATCTTCCATCTGTTGGTCTTCTACTTGGTGCAACATACGCTACAGACCAAGGTTTGCTATCTAAACTTCGTAAAAGCGTTGCTGGATGAAATGTACCAGCCCCAGCAGGTATATCATAAGGTTGTAAAATATTACAACCTTGTTCTGCCCAGTATTGTTGCAGTTTTAATAACAGTTGCGAAAATGTTATGTTCGTTTTTTTCATAATTAAATTATTACTTCAATCTCTTTAGAGTCAGTAGCAACTGCTTTCTCTTTTACAATTCTATCTTCTAATAATTTAACAGCTAATTCTTTGTTGTTAATTCCCATAATTTGCATCGCTAAATAAGCAGCATTTACAGCACCAGCTTTTCCTAACGCAACAGTTGCAACAGGCATACCTGACGGCATTTGAACTGTAGAAAGCATAGCATCCATACCATCCATTGCTCCACCTTTCATAGGTACACCAATAACTGGCTTTGTAGTTCCAGCAGCTAAAGCTCCAGCAAGATGTGCAGCCATACCAGCAGCAGCAATAAATACTTTTGCACCTTTAGCTTCAGCTTCTTTAATATACTTTTTTGTTCTATCAGGTGATCTATGCGCTGATGAAATAATTAGTTCGTATTGCACATTAAATTTTTCTAATGTATCTGCACAGTTTTTCATAATCTCATAATCTGATTTACTTCCCATTATAATTGAAACAAAATCCATAATAATCCTTTTATTCTTAAGTATGTGATTATAACAAATAGAAACTTAAACAGAATTATACAAATCAATCTATTTTTCCTTAAATCCATCTGAATTCATTAATAACTTTAATTAATTTAAGTAAAAAAAGATTATACTAATGTGATTTAAAATCTATATCTAAAAAGGAAAAAATAATGTCTAGCAAAACAAATAGACGAGATTTTCTTGGTATGTCATTTGCAGCTGTAGCTGCAGTTGGAGGAGCAGCATCGCTTGTTGGTATGAAACAAGCATGGGATCCGCTTCCATCTGTATTAGCAGCAGGGTTTACAACTATAGACCTAGCAGCAATTGATTTAGTTCCAGGAAAACCTCAAACATTTACATGGAGAGGGAAACCTATTTTTGTTCTTGAAAAAACAGCAGAGATGGAAAAATTTGACGGTGATTTAGTTATCGGAGATAAAAGATACACAATTTCAATTGGACTTTGTACACACTTAGGGTGTATTCCAGCATGGAAAAAAGACAAATGGAAATGTGCATGTCACGGTGGTGAGTTTAATCCAAATGGTGAACAAATATTTGGACCACCACCAAAACCACTTAATATTCCTCCATTTAGTGTTAATGGTACAGTGCTTACTCTTGGTGAGTCTGGACCTGAATCTAAAGCTATGATGACAGCTCGAGCATAAGGATAAACTATGGCAGAAATTAAAGAATCGTTTTTTAGCGCAGAAGGTCTTGAAAAAAGACTAAATGGGAAAAAATTCTGGAAAGTAATGATGACAGAATATTGGATTCCAAAAGATATTAACTTCTTATGGGCAATGGGTGTAGTTTTAGCTACTACTTTTGCAATTTTAATTATTAGTGGGATTTTCCTATTAATGTACTACAAACCAGATACAGCTTTAGCATTTGATAGTGTAAACTATACAATTATGCAAGATGTTGCTTATGGTTGGTTATTTAGACATATGCATGGTGTTGCAGCTTCGGTTGTATTCTTAATCATCTATATTCATATGTTTACAGGTATCTACTATGGTTCTTATAAAAAAGGTAGAGAGATGATCTGGTTATCTGGTATGTTATTATTTGTAACATTCTCAGCTGAAGGTTTCTCTGGATATATGTTACCTTGGGGACAAATGTCATACTGGGCAGCAGCTGTTATTACTAACTTATTTGCTGGTGGATCATTAGAAGCATATGGACTTGTAGAATGGATTAGAGGTGGATTTGCCGTTGGTGATGCAACACTTACTAGATTCTTTATGTTACATGTTTTTTTATTACCATTAGTGATTATTAAACTTATCGTAGTACACTTTTATACTTTAAGAATTCCACACGTAAACAATCAAAACTCAGAAGATATTGATTATGATGCTGAAGCTGAAAAATATTTAGCTGGAAATAAAAAAGAAGCAAAAGTTATCCCATTTTGGCCTGTATTCTTATCAAAAGATTTTGCAGTGCTTGGTTTATTTTTAATATTCTATTTTTACTTAGTATTTTTTAACTACAATTTTGCGATGGATCCTGTGAATTTTGATCCTGCAAACGCCATGGTTACACCTGCCCATATTTATCCTGAGTGGTATTTTTTATGGTCATATGAAACACTAAGAGGTCCTTTCTTTGATATGTTTGGAATGAAAGCTGGAGATATTGGTCTGATGATTTTTGGGTTAGCACAAGGTATTTTTCTTGTATTTCCATTCTTAGATAGAGATCCAGATGTTTTACCAGCACATAAAAGACCTAAATTCTTTATTTGGTTCTGGATATTGATTATAGATTTACTCGTACTTTCTGTATATGGTAAATTACCTCCAACTGGAGCGAATGCTTGGGTAGGTTTCTATGCTACAGCAGTATTTTTACTATTGTGGGCTACATTACCATTTATTACTAAATCAGATGCAAAAGCAAGAGGAGCATTATAATGAGAGAGATTAAAATATTCATCGTAGTTGCATTTTTTACTGGTGCATTATACTTTGGTGTTGAGCCATATGCTCACACTCAATTACATCCTCATG
>Ga0193963_1000623_pt1 | contig 18333 bp, 20 predicted proteins | sample FB_6_MG_FD_140359 | JGI IMG/M metagenome (GOLD analysis project Ga0193963, IMG submission 140359) | Microbial mat bacterial communities from the Broadkill River, Lewes, Delaware, United States - FB_6_MG | ecosystem: Environmental > Aquatic > Freshwater > River > Microbial mats | place: USA...
TTAATAAACTCACATTTATTAAACTTATTTTGAGTTGATTATTGATTATATGTTGATTGAAATTACGAATTTACAAAGTCCATATTTTCTACAATATCATTATCATTAATTACTCTTATCTTTTTACTTAAAAATTATAAGAAAAAAATTATATCAAATATTTATATTCCAATAATTATTCTTATATTTTTTATATCTTCAATTACTTCATTATTCCCCTTAACAAATATATTATGACTAAACTCTAAGTGACATGGCTTATTAATGCTTGGTAGTTTATTATCATTTTATTTAGTATTAATAAATACAAAGAAAAAATCTATAGATAAAATAATTAAATATAGTCTAATATTTAGTTTAATCCCCTTTCTTATAGCAATAAAGGAGTTTTTTATACCTTCATTTGATTATGGAAATCTGTCAAATAGAGCCATAGGTACTTTCTGACACCCAAATTATTTAGCATTATATGTATTAATATTAATTCCTTTTCTATTAGAAAATATTAAAAAGAAAATCTATTTATTTATTTTTCTTATATCTGTATTTGTATTATTTTTAACAAAATCATTATTTTGAATTCTAATATTTATTTGATATATATTATTTTACTTATCAAACAAATATAAAGTAAATAAAAAAATATTATGATTAATAATAGTTTCATTATTAATATCAACATCATATATTATTTATCAATTTTGATTAATAACTAAACTTAATTCATTTATATCCAGGTTTTATATATGGGAAAGCACTTTAAATATAATTCTTTCGAATCCATATAATATAATATTTTGAGTATGAAATGATTCTTTAATATACCTATTTGATAATTATAAATCACCCTTCCTATATATATATGAGAATATTGGTTTTTCAGCTGACAGACCTCATAATTTATTATTACAAATTTTTTATAATTTTTGATTAATATGAATAATAATATTTTCTTCATCACTTAAAAAGTTATATAAAAAATATAAAAATAACAGTTTTTTTCATAGTATTATTTTATTTTTATTATTCACTATATTTAATTTTTCATCAGTTATAGTTTATATAATTTTAGTAATATTAATTGCCTATATTAGTAAAAGAAAAATAAAAAAATCATATCATTATACAACAAAAAACATCTTTATAATATCAGCAATATTATCAATAATAATTAGTAGTTTTTATTATTATTTTGAAGCATTAAATTACAAGAAAATAGAAATAGACAATAAAATATATAATGAATTCAAGAATGAAAACATTGAAAAAGAAATTTTTAATAAAAACTTATTACAAGAAGAATTATGTATAGAGTTAACAGGTAAAGTTAAGTCAGTTGAAAATTACTTTTTTTGCTGAGATATTTTATGGCATATTAATAATAATCAGTCAATCATTTATTATAAAAAATGATTGGAAATAATTCCAAATATGTGGGATAAAGAAAGTAGATATAATAAAAATATAATAGTTAAATCAATATTTAGTGAAGCTAGATTTTATTCAAGTAAATATAGTAATATAAAAACAATACTTAATAGAGTCAACTTAAAACAATATTAAAAATTGAAAAAATCACTTAAAAATTATAATAATAGGTAACCTATAAAATTTAAAAAATAACTATGTGATTATTTAACAAAAATAAAGTTAAAATATCTAGTAAAGACATATTAGATGCAAAAAAAAGATTCTGAAGATTCATTAAGACTTCCCCATTAATAAAATCAGAAAGATTATCAGAAAAATATTCTGCAAATATCTTTTTAAAAAGAGAAGATTTACAAGCTGTTAGGTCTTATAAAATAAGATGAGCTTACAATTTGATTCACTCACTATCAAATAAAGAAAAGAAAGCATGAGTTGTTTGTGCTAGTGCATGAAATCATGCTCAATGAGTTGCTATAACGTGTTTTCAATTAAAAATTAAAGGTGTAATTTTTATGCCAATAACTACTCCTGAACAAAAAGTTTATAAAACTAAACAATTTTGATGAGAATTTATTGAAGTTAAACTTATATGAGATACTTTTGATGAAGCTTTTAATGCAAGTAAAAAATATCAAGATGAAAATGGATCAACATTTGTTCATCCATTTGATGATGAAAGAATAATTACTGGTCAAGCTACAATATGATTGGAAATTTTTGAAGAACTAGAAAAAGAACCTGATTTTATAATATGTCCTATTTGATGAGGTTGAGTAGTTTCTTGAATAATAACAGCTAAAAACTGTTTCAAAAAGAAAACAAAAATAATATGAGTTGAGCCTGAATGAGCTACATCAATGAAAAAATCATTAAAAAAAGGTTCAAACTTAACTTTAAAGAAAATAGATATATTTGTTGATTGAGCAAGTGTAGCTAGAGTTTGAGAAAAAACTTTTAATATTGCAAAAAAAGAAAAATTACAAGTTGAAAGTTGTCCTGAAAATAGAGTTTGTTCAACAATACTTGAATTTTTAAAAGAAGATTGAATAGTAGTTGAACCTGCATGAGCTTTATCAACAGATGCACTAAAATGATTAAAAAAAGAAATTAAATGAAAAGATGTTGTAGTAATTGTTTCATGATCAAACTTTGATTTTGAAAGATTACAAGAAGTGAAAGAAAGATCTATGAAACATGAATGATTAAAAAGATATTTTCTTGTATCCTTCCCTCAAAGACCATGAGCATTAAAAGAATTTCTTGATTGTTTATGACAAAATGATGATATTGCAAGATTTGAATATCTTAAAAAATCCAATAAAAACAAGGCTCCAGTATTTATATGAATTGAGACTGACAATAAGGATAACTGGTCAGATATAACTAAAAAAATGGTGAAAAAAGGCTTCAAACATAGAGATGTTACAGATGATGAGTTATATTTTGATTTATTAGTATAAAAATGTTAAAATAAATTATAATAATATATAAAAAAGTAATATGTGATTAATATTCTCAAATAGAGATACAGCAAAGGAAGTAAAGAAAGAAGATCAAGAAAATGAAGTTAACTATCTTTTTAATGTTTCTAAATCTCCTTTAGCACTTTGACCATATAGTAAAGCTTATTTCGCATGAGATTTATGTTTTTGTTCATGACAAATTGCATTAGATGTTAATACTATGCAACTAGTTAAATGATGAATAACAGAACAAACAAGACAAGTTTGTAGAAATATATCATACGTATTAGACGAAAATTGATTAAGTTTAAAAGATGTTGTGAAAACAACAATATTTCTAAAAAACATTGAAGATTTTGAAGCAGTAAATGAAGTTTATAAAAATTATTTTGTTTTAAAACCAGCAAGAAGTACAATAGAAATATCAAGATTACCTAAAGATGCATTAATTGAAATCGAAGTAATAGCAAAAAGATAAGTAATTACTTATCTTTTTTTAATAATAAATAGCTATATGAAAAAGTATATAATATTAGATTTAGATTGAACATTAATACATTCAGAAAATAACATAAGAATAACTATAGAAAATTATTTTAAGAAAAACTACCCTGATTATATTGATGAATTAAAATATAATCTTAACTTTAATAAAATTTCAAACTTAAAAGATTTAATAGATATAGTTTTAAAAGATAATGAGAGTAAAAAAAATATAATTTCTGATATTTATAAAGAATTAGATAAACAAAAAAACAAAACAATATTTATAGAATGAGCTATAGAAAAAGTAATAGAATTATGAAATAATTATAAGTTATTTTTATCAACTTGAAGTTCTACTATATTTGCGAAAGATATACTAGAAAAATGAAATATCTCTCAATATTTTGAATTAATACAATGAAGTGAAGAAATCCCTAAATCAGAAAAACACCTTGAAATTTTCAAAGATTTATCAGGTGATCTAGGCTTTTATAATAAAGCAATAAGTATATGAGATTCCGATATGGATGAATATTTTGCTAAATTAAAAGGAATAAAGTTTATAAATGTATGAAAAGATAATAAAACAATCAAAAATATTAATATTAAAACTTTATAAAAAAGTTAAAATATGATATAATAATTAAAAGTTTAAAATTAAAAAAATGTATGAATAAAAATAGATACATATTAAATTCAAAAAATAACTGTAATACCGAAGTATTAGATTATATAAATATAGAAAATAGTGATTTAATTTTAGAATTATTATTTACTGAATATTGAAAAGAGCATGAGTGAAGTCTAATAAATAAATTAGATGCTTTTAATCTTAAATGATTATCAGAAGAAGCTATAGAAGAATTAGTAAATAAATTATTGCAAAGAAACTCAAAAGAAGAGACAACTAATGATTGATCTTTTTGTTATAAAACAATAACTTTAGATGATGAAGAAGCAATTGATATATTAAATAATTTATTTAGAAAAGCATTAAAGTTTTATGAAGAAGAGTTAAAATGATATTTACAAAAATCTGCAAAAAGAAAAGTAAATATATTTAATTCAAAAGAAGATGTTATAGCTTTTCTAGCTAAAACAAAGGAAGGGGTTAAGACATCACAATTCAATTGTACTATAGCAAAGATAGCTTATTCAATTAATGAAATCCTAGATACTCCAGAATTATTAAAGCTTGATAAAAAAACACAGTTTTTTCTGAAAGAATATATCTGACCATGATTAATGATAGATGATTATGATTTATTTAGTCATTTTTGAAGTACTACTTGAAAGATAGTAATATCGAATAAAATAATTGATTTTAAAATAAGAAGTAGACCAAAAAATGGTAATTCTAGTTCAATGAAAATTCTAAAAGATGAAGCTTATTTGAAAGGTAAAGATATAAAAGATCAAATATGAGTAGAATTGGAAGTTGAAACACCTGAGGATACAGTATTATTATTATCTCATTTTTATTATAAAGTTTTCCATAGAACAAATAGTGATTGAGATATAGTAAGTACTCTAAATGAATTAAAAAATAAAAAGATCATAACCAAAGAACTAGTAGAGGAAATGGAAGAAAAAGGCTTACTAGAAAAAGATTTTTTAGCTATACTAAAAAATCTAAACTATACTCCTAAACCTATGCAAAACGAAGATTACTGAGATGCAAAAATAGTCTGAAACGTTATGTTACCAATTAATATAGATGATTCTCAATCTCAAAAAATAGCTCACTGAGTTGAGTTTAGATGTATACTAGTTTGAAATACAAATGAAGAAGGATTAAGTGATCATAGAGTTTTAGATACATGAAAAATAATACTTACATGGATTAGGCTTAAGTGATACATAAGTGAACCATTTATAAAACATCTAATTAATATTTTACTTGAAGAAAATAAAGATTTAGATGAAAAATATAGTAATGATGAAATACTACATTACTACACATCAAAATTAGAAAAAACTGTTAGAAAAAAATGAGCAATGAACATATACACAAGCAAAAAAAGGAATATGTTAAAAATACATAAAGATATAGAAGAATCAGAAAATACTTAGTAAAACTAAGTATTTTTTTGTATTTTCTTAAATAATCAATATAATTCTTAATTGTAAAGAGGAGTTTTATCTATTAACTATGTTAATATGAAAAAAATAATTCTAATTATAATTCTATTGATGTTTTATTTAAGTAATAAAACATATACTTATGAACTTTCAAATCAAGATAAAATACTAGTAAATAAATTAGTATATAGTATAAATAAAAAAATTGAAAATAAATCTATATATGAAAAAAATAGATATAAAGATTTATTATATAAAATCGTATCTCAAAAATCTAATAATCAGCAAATAAAAAATATAATAACTGAGACACTTAAAAAAACTTATTTATATGACTATAAAAAAGAGTTTACAAATCATTACAAAAAAAATAATATAGACTTTAGTCATATTCAAAAAAAATGGTTAGAATGGCATAATACAGAAAGAAAAAAATCATCTCTAACACAATACTCATATGATGATAGATTAAATAATACTGCTTATCAATGGTCTATACAACAATCAATACTTTGAAAAATGTCACATGAAAGGAATGTTTGAGATTGATTTTATAACTACAATGTTATAGAAAAATGGTTTCAAGATAGATTAGTAAAATGCGTGGCTGATTGATGAGTTACAAGTTCTGAGAGTATATGAAAATTTTGATATTATTGCAGTAACTCAGATTGTACTAAAAAACTAGAAGACTCCTTAAAGATTATTTTTAATATATATTTAAATGAAAAAGACTTACCAAGAAGTCAAAATGCACACTATAGAGCTATCACTCATAGAAATTTAAAAAAAATATGACTTTGATTATATATAAATAAAACTAGCGAAAAAGATTATTATGAATATTATGTAACAACACACTATTGTACAAAATTTATTGATAACTAAATTATTATGAAAAAATATATAGATGGTTTATGAATAAAATACAATGAAGCTAAAACACAAGAAGAAAAAGATAAAGTAAAAGCTCTTTTAATAAAAGAAAGAAACGCTTGTAAGGATATATTAAGACAGTACTATCAAAGAGAAGAAAGAGCAGGAGTTAAATGTTTAGAAATATGTAAACACGAAAAAGATTTGATAGATAAGATTAATAAGATATTAAATTACTGAAAAGATTTTATAGAAAATAATTGATAAAAATAGAAAAACTTATAAATTAAAGTCATTAATTTATAAGTTTTTTTTATGAAGATAGCTATTTGAACAAAGTCGCCTCCTAAAGTTGCAGCTATAGAAGAAGCAATAAAAAAGTGCATATATTTTGAAAATAAAAATATAGAAATTATTCCTCTAAAAGTTGAATCAAATATATCTGATATGCCATTATCGATAGAAGAAAATATGTTATGAGCAAAAAATAGAGCTGAAAATGCAAAAAATGAAGTTAAGGCAGATTTTTATATAGGTATGGAATGATGAACTTCAAAAATATGAGAAAAAGCTTATTTATTTTGAGTTGTTTATATATTAGATAATAACTGAAAATGACATTACGGTTTTTCAAATATGATGGAAGTACCAGAACAATTCGAAAAAAGATTATATGAAAACTGAGAAGAATTATGACCAGTCTTAACTGAAGTTACGTGAGTTGCTTGAGCAAGCAAAAAAACGTGAGCATTCGGTCATTGGAGTGATGATATGCTAGTAAGAAAAGATCAATTTATGTTTGCTTTTTTAAGTGCAATACCACCTTTTTATAATAAGTATTATAATTAATCATTGACTTTTAAGTTTAATTCTATATAAATGTACGAATTTATATTAAATTTACATTAAATTTCATGCAAACACACGAAATAGATTTCTTTGTTGGGTGAGAAAAAATACACATAAATAATTGAGATCAAGAAAAATTTCAATTAGATGAAAATAATATTCTACATGAAATAGAAACTGTTTTATCTAAAATAGAAAAAGTAGATAGATTAGAAGATGATACAATTAACAGTATTATTACTCTGTATAATTCAATTGAAAAATTATTTTATAATATTGAAATAGCAAATCCTTGAATATCACACTTTATTAATTGATTTTTATCTATAAAATCTGTAATGACTATTTGATTCATAAGTGAATGATTTATAGAAATTACTGAAAAAGAACATTTAACATATATAGTTGAAATCAGAAATCACTTAAAGAAAATAGTTAATCTAATCTCTATACTTAAAAAAGAAACTGCAATTCAATACTTAAGAGATAGAATGGATATTGAGCATAAACTTGTTGAAGAATGAAAAATTAGTAAATATACTCCTACCAGAGAAGTAATTGAAAATTTATTAGATTGAAGTTATATTTCAAAAAGTGATCTTGAAAAATCGTCATATTGAGTATTTGAAACTACTCCTTCTGATATAAATAAAATCTTAAATACTGATAGTTAATACATTTGACTATTGGTATTTATTTTTTATAATAAATAAAATACTATTTTCAACTATCTATGACTCTTACAGAACAAGTAAAAAATAAATTAGAAGAAAGTCTTTCAAAAGCTGAAATTGAAGCTCATACTTATGAATATGAAATAATAAGACATGTATTAATACAGCAAATAACTGTAATATGTACTTTGGAATCTATGTGACAAGACAGAGAAAAATGTAGTAATATAAATATGAATGACGAATATAATGTAACAATGGATATACTTGAAGAGATCTGAACTAATAAAGATTTTGTTCATAAAATTGTTACAGAAGCTAAACTTTTAAATAGAAGAACAAATAATCATAAAATATTTTGAACATATCAATTAAAAGAACTATATAAAAAAACATCTGAAAGCTAATAAAATAATTTGATTTCTAAACTTTTTCTGTATACTGCTTAAAAGCAATTGAATGGCTATCAACCATGAGCTGAAAGAAGAAAGGATATAATATATCTGACTAGAACTTTCCAAGAGTGAAACATCTTGTAAAACAAATAAAATCAAGTACAACTTTAGGTGGTATTCTTCCCTTATTTTGGGACCGAAAGTATAAAAATATATATTTATAATTATAAAATTATAAATCTAATTTTTATACTTTTTTTTATTATCTTTTATGAGAACAAGTAAAGAAGAAGAAATAATATCTATTCAAGCAGATGTATACAAAACACATTCAGGTAATAGGGCTGTAAATGATCAAGTATGAAATTATGTTAGTAATGTAATATGAATCCTGCATTTATTTGATTATGAATGAACATTAGACAGATGAATTATATTACTTAAAAAACTTGTAAATAAAGAGATAAGTTTTGATGAATTTTGTAAAACTAAAGAAAAAGAAATAAGACATATAGATAAAAAGATAAAAGAATATATAAAAGGAAAATGAGACCTTACTGAAGAAGATACTCAAGAAATTAAAAAATATTTAAATAACCTATAAATAAATGAAAAATTCAGAACTATACAAAAATTATTTATCGAAATTGGAAGAATCTTTAAATTCTAATAATTTTGAAAATATAGATTATATATTAGAAAGTATTTACACTATTTGAATACCTGAAGATGACTTAGATAAAATGGATGACATTTTACAAGAAGCAACTCTTTATAGTGAATTAAAAGAGGAAGAATACAAAGCTTGAGCATTAGAATTACTTAATAACTTTAAAAAATAATTATGATAATCGAAATTGAAAAAAAATATTCATTCAATGAAGAAGACTACAAAATTATAACTTCAAAATGTAAATCAGAATGAAAAAGTGAAATAAAAGATTTTTATCTAGATCTACCAGATTATAGATTATTCAAAAAAGACTATTATCTTAGAATGAGAAATGGTTTATATGAACTTAAAATATCTAAATTTATTAAGGAAACTTGATTAGTAGTTTCTAAAGAAATAAATGAAGAAGAAGAAATAGAAAAAATATTAAAAGAAAAATTTAATATGTCTGTTGATGATACAACTTGAGTTTTATATGTTGAAACAAACAGAGAAAAATACACTTATGAAATGGATTGAGAAACAATAACTGTAGATATAGATTTCTACCAATATGGAGAAAGATATGAAATAGAAGTAATTTCAGAATCTAAAACTGAAGAAGAAGTTAATCAATTAATTGAAAAGTTTAGAGAAGAGTTATGATTGCAATCAAACTATGATATTGACTGAGGATGAAAAGTATTTATATGCTCTCAACATCAAAATATTGAAATATTTGAAATAATGAATAATAAATAATGATAGAATTTTTAATCTCCTATTGAATATCTTATATTCCCTTTTCTATATGATTATATCTTATAGCTAAAAGAGCTGATTATCCAGTTCCCTTTTTCTCATTTATCCCATATTTACAATACCTAGTTATTTTTAAAATAGCATGATATGGAAAATGATTAGTTATGATTTTTATATTACTTAGTTTTGCAACTTTCTTTGATCAAGTGATTATATATATTGTATTAGCTTTACTATCATTTGTAATATTTCAAATGTGAATAAGAACTTTAGGAAGTACTTGATATGCTTTACTTGCTGCAATATTTCCCCCAGTATGAATATTGGCTATATGATTAAAAGTACATGATAAAACAGTGAAAGAAATCTTTAAAAATGAGGCCAGAAGAGATGAACATTTTAGATTTGTGGAATGTTTAGAATGTAAAAATGAATTAAAACTTCCAAAAGAAGTAAAAGTCAAACAATGAAAATGCCCTAAATGTTGAACTATAATCAAAATATAAAAATGCAAAAAGTTATCTGAATACACTCATACACATGAAATCCTGATACTTGAGATTTTTGGCCATCTATGAGAAAAAACCTGTTAGAGTCTGAGATAGAATTAATAACTCCAACTTTTCCAGAATCTAGAACAACAGAGTATCTTCAATGGGAAAAAGTATTAGATAAACAAGATTTTTCAGAAGTAACAAAAGTTATCTGACATAGTTTAGGGACTAGGGTTGCTACAGAATATATAGTTAAAAATAATATAAAACTAGAAAGATTATTATTGGTAAGCCCAACTATTACTGCAAAAAGAACTGATTGAACTGATAGATTTGAGCTTATAGATTTCTTTCCAGATTATAAATTCTCAGATACTTATGCTAGGTTTGATAAACTAAAAGATTTAGTAGATGAAATCATAGTAATAGCGTCTTTAGATGATACTGCAGTTCCCTTTCAAGAATCACAAGATTTTGCAAAAATGATTTGAGCAAAGTTTATCTGAACAAACTGAAACTGACATTTCAACGCAAGAGAATACAAAATCCTAGAAGAACTGATTAAGTAGTCCGAGAAGACCTTAAAACTAAATAATTAAACTCTCCTAAAGACTTTAATTAAATAAATATTAAATTATGAAGAAAATATTTGATATTGAAAAAATAGAAAAATATTGAATGAAGAATCTAACTAAAATACTGCTATATTCATGGATTTGTATATTTTTTTTATATTTAATTCAACAAGTATTCTGTGTAATAAATAAATTTACAAATATTTGATATCAACCAAATATTCTCTCATTAACTGAGCTTATAACTATAACTTGAGCAATTTTCGCTTTTTGGTATTGATATAAAAAATATGAAAGAGATAAAGAATTAGAAATTATTGAAAAATATACAGACAAATATAATAAAATTAATAATGATTTATTTATATTAAAAATAAATATAAATGAAAATAAGAAAGAATTAGAAAGAAAATATAAAGATTTATTTAATTTATTTTATGAAGAATATTATTTGAAATCAAAATGATATATTTCTGATGAATTATGGAATGAATGGTCTGATTGGATGGAAATTGATATATATAATTTTATAGTCTTCTCTATTGAAGAACTTTTCACATTGGATGATGGAGATATTTTTATAGCTTATTTATATTGAGAATATTTACAATATTACTGAGAAAAAAATATAAAATTTGAATGAAAAAGTTTCACTGACTTTTTAGATGATATATTTTTAAAGATAAAAAACGACCTTAAAAAAGAATTAGAAATTAAAAAAATGTGATATGGAAAAGAGTATTATGAAAAAATGAAAGATATAACTTTATGGTTAGAAGCAATAATTGAGACTAATCAATATCATAAAAACAAACTACGTCCGTAAAGACCAAAAACTAGACTAAAAATACTTTAAAAACTTAATAAAACTTTATTTATGTGTAACACGTGTAACGATAAAGCTTTTCCGGAAGTAAATCCTAGACAAAGCTTCCCAAATATGGAGCAAGATATAATGAAATTCTGGAAAGAAGAAAAAATCTTTGAAGAAAGTATAGAAAATAGAAAAGAAGCTGAAGAGTTTAACTTCTTTGATGGACCTCCTTTCGCTACTGGTACTCCTCACTATGGACATATACTAGCTGGTACAATAAAAGATGTAATCCCAAGATATCAAACTATGAAATGATTCAAAGTTGATAGAAAATTTGGTTGGGATTGTCATGGTTTACCTATTGAAAATATCGTTGAGAAAAAACTAGAAATATCTGGTAAAGATGATATAGAACAAAAAGTATGAGTTCACACTTTCAATGAAACTTGTAGAAGTAATGTATTTACTTATGCAGAAGAATGGAAAAAAACTGTTGAAAGAATGGGTAGATGGGTAGATATGGAAAATGATTATAAAACTATGGATACTGATTTTATGGAATCTGTATGGTGGGTTTATAAAACTATCTATGATAAAGGTTTAATCTATGAAGGTCATAGAGTTGTTCCTTATTGTCCTAGATGTAGTACTCCTCTTTCAAACTTTGAAGTAAATCAAGGTTATAAAGATAAACAAGATAAAACAGCTACTGTTAAATTTAAAGTAGTTGGTAATGATTCAAAATACATACTAGCTTGGACAACTACTCCTTGGACTTTAGTTGCAAACTTAGGTTTAGCTGTTGGTCCAGACTTAGATTATGTAGAGCTATTAGATAAATCAAATGGTGAAACTTATGTTTTAGCAAAAGATAGAATAGGTTCTTACTATAAAAAAGAAGAAGATTATACAATAGTTAGAGAATATAAAGGTGAATGTTTAGTTGGTATAAAATATGAACCAGTATTTGTAGATTTTCAATATTTAAATGATTCAGATAACATGCCTCAAGGTATGGAATTAGGTGAAAATGTTTGGTCAGTTGTTGCTGGTCATCATGTAACTACTGAATCTGGTACTTGAATCGTACATATTGCTCCAGCTTATTGAGAAGATGATGCTCAAATTGGTAAAGAACAAAAACTATGATTTGTAACTCATATTGCAGATAATGGTAACACTGAAAACTTACTAGAAAATAACTGAGTTCAAGTATTTGAATTCAATGATATAGCATTAACTGAATTAAAAGAAGCAGGACAAACAGTTCAAATAAACACTTATGATCATAGTTATCCTCATTGTTGGAGATGTGAAAGTCCACTTATATATAGAGCAATTTCTGCTTGGTATGTAGCTGTAGAAAAAATCAGAGACCAAATGGTTGCAAATAACCAAGAAATAAACTGGACTCCAGATATTATTAAAAATGGTAGATTTGGTAAATGGGTTGAACAAGCAAGAGATTGGAATATTTCTAGAAATAGATATTGGGGATCAGCTATACCTGTTTGGCAAAACGAAGATAAATCTTCAGAAGTTTGTATAGGTTCTATTAAAGAAATGTATGAATTAAATAAAGAATATGGTCAAATCGAAGAAAGAGATTGAAAATATTTTTATACTAATACAAATGAAGAAGTAGATATTCATAAACATTTTGTTGATGAAATATATCTAAAAGACCCTAAAACTGGTGAAAAATTATCAAGAGTACCTGAAGTATTAGATTGTTGGTTTGAGAGTGGTTCTATGCCATATGCAAGTAAACACTACCCTTTCAAAGATAATGAAACATTTAAATTCCCTGCTGATTTTATTGCAGAATGATTAGATCAAACTAGAGGTTGGTTCTATACTTTACTTATTTTAGGAACTGCTTTATTTGATAAAGCTCCAATGAAAAATGTAATAGTTAACGGTATAGTTTTAGCTGAAGATGGTCATAAAATGTCAAAATCTAAACAAAACTACCCTGCTCCAGAAATAGTATTTGATAAATATGGTGCAGATGCAATGAGATTTTATCTTATGAATTCTCCAGTAGTAGAAGCACAAGATTTTAGGTTTGCTGAAACTTGAGTTGAAGAAGTAGTTAAAAAAGTAATTCTTCCATTATGGAATACTTATTATTTCTTTACAACTTATGCAAACATAGATAACTTTAAACCAAGCTGAGATAAAACTAGAAACAATAACCTTGATAAGTGGTTAATTTCTGAATTAAACGAGCTTACAAAGGAAGTAAGTACTGGTTTTGATGAATATAAACTAAACGATGCAAGTAAACCTATCGTTAAATTTATGGACAACCTTACTAACTGGTATATCAGAAGATCTAGAAAAAGATTCTGGAAATCTGAAAATGATGGAGATAAAATAGAAGCATATGAAACTTTATACTACACACTTGTAGAGCTTTCAAAAATAATTGCACCATTTATGCCATTTATTTCTGATTATATGTATAAAAACTTAACATGAGAAAAATCAGTTCACTTAACTGACTTCCCTACTTATGATGAAAGTTTAATAGATATGGAATTAAATAATGATACTGATAAAGTTCAAAAAATAATAACTCTTGGTTTAGCTTGGAGAGCAAATCAAAAAATAAGAGTAAGACAACCATTACAATCAATTACAGTTACTGATGAACTTGATAATTACTATACAGAAATTATTAAAGAAGAATTAAATGTAAAAGAAGTTCTAGTTGTAGATTGAAATTCTCTAGCTAAACAAATTTGTAAACCAAATGGTAGAGCTATCTGACCAAAATTTGGTAAAGATGTTAAATTTATAATGTGAGAAGCTAAATCTGGTAATTTTGAAATTTTAGAAAATCAAAATGTTAAAGTTTGAGATTTTGAACTTGAAGCATGAGACTTTGAATTGGTATTTGAAGCTTGAGATGAATGATCACTAATTGAAGCTGGTTTCTGAATGGTAATTGCTATGGATCCAAATATAACTGAAGAATTAAAAATCGAAGGTTATGCAAGAGATTTAGTAAGACAAATACAAGAAGCTAGAAAAGAAGCTGATTATCAAGTAGATGATAGAATAGAAGTTAGTTTAACTAATGCAGATAATATATTATCAATATTTAAAGAATATATACAAACTGAAACTCTTTCAACTATAGTTGAAAATATTGAAATTTCAGATATTGATAAACAAATAGAATTAGAAGAACTAAAAGTAAATTTAAAATTAAAAAAATAAAAGCGTAAAAGCTTTTATTTTTTTAAAAATTATTATTATATGTTACAATTATTATAATTATTACATTTTATAAAAAGTATGTGTTATAACGAATGACTTGAAAAATGAAATCAAATAAGAGAAGAAGAAAAGCTATGTAAAATAGATCAACTTGTAAATGAAGTTGCACTATGGAGCTCAAATTCTTCAGAAATTGATAACAAAAAATTATGAGATAATAAATATGATAAAGTTGTATTATCTTTGTATAATGCATGAAAAATATCATGAAAAGAAGATTTAAATAAAAAAATTCTTCATTTACATGAAGATAAATGATATAGTTTTGATCAAATATGAAAAGCGTTATCAAAATTTGTTTTTGAAATTGAAAGCTGAAAAGTGATAGACTTACATAAACAAACTATATCTAGAGTAATAGGTAGAGAATTAAAAAAAGTTGCATAAAAAACTAGATAAAATCTAGTTTTTTTTATTGCTAAATCACAAATTAAAATTATATTAATAGTATATAATATCTTAATTTAAATCTATGAAAATATTAGGAATACACTGAAGATGAAGCGATGTAAAAAATGATGAGTCATGGAAAGATAGAACTGTAGTTTTCTCAGAAAACTGATTAGAACTTGAGACTTTTCAATTTGATAATTCGCTTGATCCAAGCTATGAAAATTGGAAGCAAGTTTTTAATGAAATAGATTTCTCTAAATACAAAAAAATCTTCACAAGTTCACTTTGATGAGCTATGCTTGTTACTTATTTAGTAGATAAAAATTTAAAATTAGAAGCTGAGCTATTTTTTATTTCTCCTTGAAAATGAATCAATTTAAATAAAGACAGAGGAAATATTTATAAATTATACGAAGATTTATATTCTAAAACAATAGATATTAATAACTATTGTTTAAACTCAGTAGTTATTCATTCTGATGAAGATGATATTGTATCTACAAAAGAAGCTGAAATATTTAGTGATAATATAGGCTCTAGTTTCTACTTATTTAATGATTACGGACATTCATTTAAGGTTAATTGATGAGTATTATTCACAAGCATAACTATTAAATATTGAAAAGCATTTTTAGACAATCAAGTATTATATAAAAATCTCTTAAAACAAGATGTAGATTTAGAAAAAAATAATACTGAAATAAAAATAGTTGATTTTGATGATACCATTTTTTGTAGAAAAGATATTTTAAATGAAAGTAAGGTATTAAGAGAAAATAGATGAGATAAATGAAATCAAGTAATAATGAATGAAATGTGATTAGATAATTTTATAAATCAATTTCATAAAGATAAATCATATCCAGATACTATATCTTCTACGCTAAATAAAGGTGTAGATTTAATACTTACAGCATGACTTGAAGAATTACAAATGTGAAAAATAACTGCTGCAAAACTTCAAGATCAAAATATAATAGTTACTGATCATGCTTATGAAAAACCATATGAAACATTAAAATACGTAATAGATGTATTATGATATATACCTAAAAAAATATCAGTATATGAAGATAGACCTAAGTATTTTATACAACATAAAGTAGAAATGGAAAAATTCTTATGAACTGAAATAGAAGTATTATTCGTAGAGATGGAAAATAATTTAAATCCACCAAAAATAAAAAAAATAGCTTAATGCTATTTTTTTTATTTTTGGGTTTTGGCTTTTTTATTTGTAATACGAAAGATTTTATATGTATCTTTCCTGTAATTTTTTAATTCATCATAGATCATAATAATATAATTAAAAATTATTTTCTAGAATTTGTTTTTTGTTGTGTTGTATTAGTTCACTTTACTTCTTTCATTCTTTCAAGTGATTTAATATTCTTTACAATGGAATCTTTTTCAGTGTTTAATTCTTTTACTTCATTGTTTTCAACTTCAACTTTTTCTTCTAGAGTAGATATTTCAGTTTTTAAGTTTTTTATATCTTCTTCTCTTTTTTCAATACTAGAATCAATTAATTCTTCTCTTTTTTCAAATTTTTCAATAGTTTCTGCTAATATTTCTTCCATAGTTCATACTTTAGAATTATCGTCCATTGAAAAATTATCATCTGAAGAAGTATCAGTATCGTTATCTCATAAAGAAAAAGATTCTTCTTCTTTATTATCAACAATAACTTCTTCCTTTTTTTCTTCAGTAACATCAGAAGAGTCATTTCAAAGGTCAAAGAGATTTTCATCTTTTTTATCTTCTACTGGTTCTTCAGTAATTAAAAGAGGTTCTTCTTCTTTATCCAATACAACTGGAGAAGCTTCTTCTTTTTTATCTGAATCATCAAAGCTAAGAATATTGTCAGAATCGTTTGAATCACTAGAGTCATCTAGAGTGATTAAATTTTCTTCTTCGTTTTTTTCTTCTTTAGGTTTATCATCTAGAATAACCATGTCATCATCAAATGAAATGATTCATTCAGAAGAGTTATCAGAGTTATTTTCCTTAATTATATCTTCATCTAGAGTAAAATCCCCAGAATTATCAGAATCATCAGATAGGATTAATAAATCATCATCTTTTGTATTTCAAGCCATTTTTTAATAATTAATATTAATATATATAAATATAATATCATACTTAAAAAAATAGTGCAAAAATTTGATAAATTAAAATAAATTAATATACTTCTTTCACGAATTTAAAACTTAAAAGTAATGAATATGGACTTTTCAAAAGCATGAGAATTAATGAAACTTCAACAAGAAGCAATGAAAGTTAAAAAAGAATTAGAAAATACTTATATTGAATCAGAAGTTAACGGTTTAGTTATAACTGTAAACTGAGAAATGAAAGTTGAAAAAGTTGAATTTGAATCAACTGAATTAATTTGAAATAAAGAAGGTTTAGAAACTGCAATACAAGATGCTGTTAATAAATGAATCAAAAAATCTCAAGAAGTTGCTGCTGAAAAAATGCAAGGTGTTATGGGACAAATGGGAATGTGAGATATGATGAACTGATTACCAGGTATGAAATAAAAAAATAAAAAAAAGAAGCTTTAAGCTTCTTTTTTTATTACCAATCTTTATCTCAATCAATTCATTCTAAAAATATATCTCATTCTCTTATTGAACTATTATAAAGTTCCCTATTAGATTTTTCTTCTTTTTTTATTCTTTCTAAATATTCATCCATTTTTTTAATCTCCTCTTTAGTTAATTCTTTTTCTTTTATAATATCATTAGAATATTCGGTTGTATTATCATTATTTTCTTTGTTTTTCTCATTTTCTTCGTTTTCAGCATTATTTTCATCAGCTTTTTCATTATTTTTCTCAATTTGCTTTAAAAGTTTTTCAACAATAGTTAAATTTTTTACAGAGTTTATTGTTTTTTTATCTTCTATAGAATTCTCGTAGTAAACCTTTGATTTTTTTAAATGATTAACATTATTATCTTTTAAATACATTTTAAAAGATATATTTCATAACATATAGTTTTTAAGATATCCAATACTAACAGTATCTATCCTTTCATAGTTTTTAATTGCTTCTTTATAATTATAAGAGTAATAATGCTTATTTCAGTTTAAAAA
>Ga0193963_1000626_pt1 | contig 18296 bp, 16 predicted proteins | sample FB_6_MG_FD_140359 | JGI IMG/M metagenome (GOLD analysis project Ga0193963, IMG submission 140359) | Microbial mat bacterial communities from the Broadkill River, Lewes, Delaware, United States - FB_6_MG | ecosystem: Environmental > Aquatic > Freshwater > River > Microbial mats | place: USA...
ACTGCCATATATGGAGCAGTTTTAATACCAGCCTGTTCACATATAGCATGTGTATATTCTTTATCCATACATACAGCTGAAGACGTCATACCGCATCCTACAAAAGGAATATTAGCTAGTTCGCACATACCTTGAACTGTTCCATCTTCACCATTTTCTCCGTGAAGAACAGGAAAAACTACGTCTACAGATATTTTTTCGAAAGACCCATTATTATTCAACTTAACAAATCCATTATTAGTACTATCCGTATTCATAAGAATTTCACAACAAGAATCATGATTGAACCAAGTATTATTGTCTATTTCATCTATAGATCCATCATAATACAACCATTTTCCTTTTTCTGTTATTCCAATTTTTAATATATCGTATTTATCTTCTGAAATACTTCTAAGTACAGAGGCACATGAATGCAATGAAACTGCATACTCTGGTGACCTACCTCCAAACATTACTGCTACTTTTATTTTATTTTCTGTCATTGTATTTTCTCCTAATTATTTTTTAAATTATTTACTACTTCATCAAGTTGCAAATCTCTTGAAGCCTTTATTACCATAGTACACTCTTTATCCAAATATCCCAGCAAATAATCTGTTATATCATCATTATTTTTTGCTATATATATATCTTTTTCATCCATATAGTTAAGTGCACCTAATTTCATGTCTTCTGCAAAAATACCGATTAATACTAATTTATCGAACTCATATTTCTCCATATTTGCGCATAATTCAGTGTGCATTTCTTTTTCAGCTTTTCCTAGTCCTAACATATCTCCTAAAACCACTATTTTAAATGGTGACTTCAGCTCCTCGAATGTATCCATAGCAGCATATACTGATTCAGGATTAGACTTATAGCTATCATTTAATATGGTCATACCATTTACCTTAAGAAGTTCATTTCTAAGTCCAGTAGGCTCAATTAATTTCAATCCCTCAATTATTTCTTCTTCATTCATACCACACAACTTAGCTATTGCTATAGCTGATAGTGAGTTATATGATTGATGCTTTCCTAATAAATCTATTTCTATTGGTATATCTATAAATCCATGGCAATTAAATTTTACACCATTTTCATCTGTAATCAAGTTAGTAAAATATATATCACTAGAACAAGTATTTCCAAATGATAAGTAATTGATTTTATTTGGTAAATCTACTCTATTCATAGCATCTTTGATATATTTATTATCATCGTTGTAGATGAAATATCCACCATCATTAACACATTCAATCATTTCAATCTTTGCGTCGGCTATATCTTCTATAGAATTGAAGTGATAAAGATGAGCTGCACCTACATTAGTCAAAACGCCATAGTCAGGTTTAACCATTTTATTTAAAAATAATAAGTCGCCCTTATTGTCAACTCCCATTTCTATAATAGCCATTTCAACGTCTTCATCCAAAGACAATATAGTCTTAGGAACACCTAGCTCATTATTATTATTACCCAAAGTCTTTTGAGTTTTAAATTTTCTAGACAATATACCTGCTAATATATCTTTTGTAGATGTTTTTCCATTTGATCCTGTAATACCTATAAATTTCGCTTTTAATTCTTTTCTATATTCTATAGCCAATTGTTGAAAAGCATTTGTAGTATCTTCAACTAGGACAAATCCGGCTTTTTCTTTCAAACTATCTGGAATCTCAAATTCTCTATTCCACAATAATATATTTGCTCCATTTTCCACTGCTGATTCTGCAAACTTATGTCCGTCACAATTTTCACCCTTTATAGGAATAAACAAATTACCACAAGTTACTTTTCTTGAATCTAACTCGATTCCATGACACTCGTGATTATCACTTCCGATAAAAGTAGTTTTTAGCATATCTGCTATCTGTTTAATATTTTTCCTAATCATATTTATCCTCGTAATAGTATTTTTCTTACCATATAATGATATCATTTTATGGATATATAGTAAAGATTTTTTCATAGGCATCACCTAAAAAATAAGCATCTTAAAGAATTAATTAAGGCAAATGTTATATAATGAATCATAAGTCAAACGATTTTACTGCTTGGCTATAATTTATACATACAAAGGAGTATTTATGTCAAATATTACATCAATAATAATTCAGAAATTACTGATACTACCCGGGATATTGATTGGACTTTCTATACACGAGTTTGCTCACGCATTTGCTGCATATAAACTAGGTGATCAATCACAAAAATTCAGAGGTAGATTAACTATAGATCCATTAAAGCATATAGACCCTATGGGCTTTTTACTTTTATTAGTAGCAGGATTTGGTTGGGCAAAACCAGTTCAAATAGATTCTAGATACTTTAAAAATCCTAAGAGAGATGATATCATAGTATCTATAGCAGGACCTGTATCTAACTTACTTATGGCTATACTTATTAGCATCATAACAGCCATTGTATTTAGTTTGAGTATAAAGGGTGGTGTAAACACTGGTGGACAAGTATTTATAACAATTGTATCTATATTGCAATACGCAATCAGTATCAATTTAGTTCTCATGGTATTCAATTTAATACCTATACCTCCGTTAGATGGTCATCATGTTTTAGCTGATATAGGTGGATATAAAGTGCAACAATTCTACAACAAGTATAATAATTATTGGTCTATCATTTTGATAGTATTAATTATTTCTGGTGCATTTGGATTTATAATAGGACCAACCGTAGGAATTTTCAATAAAATACTTATGAATTTAATGAATGGGATAGTAAATGTTTTAACTGCTATCTAAAAACATATTATAAAAAGCTCATCAAATTTGATGAGCTTTTTTATTTTAATACTTTATTCTTCTGTATTTTTTTCACGTAATACAGTTACTTTTACTTTTTCTATATGATGTTCTTCTATTTCTAATGTTTTAAATAAGATATTTTCAACTCTTATTTCTGGTTGCTCACCCACATTTGGTATTCTACCCAATGTAGTTGTCATGAAACCACTAAGAGTATCATAATCATCATCTGCATCTGCATCATCTTCATCATAAAATTTTATATCAAAGAAGTTTTCAATTTTTTCTATAGGATACATACCATTTATAATGTAGTTATCCTCATCTAGTTTTGTAAATTCTTCTTCTTCATTATCATATTCATCTTGAATGTTTCCCATAACAGACTCAATTATATCTTCCATGGTAACAATACCCGCAGTACCACCGTATTCATCAACTATTACAGCAAACTGTTTTCTAGTTTCTTGAAATTGCACAAATAAATCTTTACAATTATTTGTTTCAGGTACGTATAAAGCTTTTCTCATATATTTTGCAACTTCAAATGAATCTCTAGAACCATCTGATATGATTTTAAGTAAATCTTTAATATATAAAACGCCTATGATATTATCTATATCATCTTCATAAACTGGTATTCTAGAATATCCTTCAGAAATTGCTAAGTTTATAACTTCATCTAAACTAGCATCTCTCTCTATTCCAACAATATCTGTTCTATGCGTCATGATTTCATCTACATCTCTATTATCAAATTCAAATATATTATGAATCATATTTTTCTCTGATTCTTCAATTGAACCTATTTCATTTCCAACATCTATCATCATTCGAATTTCTTCTTCAGTAACTTCTTCTACCTGTTTCGATGGATCTACACCCAACAATCTGAGCACTCCATTAGAAATCATATTTATGATAGCAATAATTGGTTTAACAAACATATATTTTATGTAAATTATATTACAATGTCTATAAGCATATCTTTCGTAATTCTGCTGTGCTAATCGTTTTGGTACATTCACACTGAAAACAAGCACAACTATTGAAAATAATAAGGATAAAATCAAATAAGCAATAAAAATAATAATTACTTGTGGTATTTTTTCATTTGCACCAAATATCATATATGTAAATTTATCACCAATCGCTTCAATTGTAAAAGCTGAAATCAAAAATCCCATCATCGTATAAAATAAACTGATAGAAGCCTTAAACTGCGAAGGATTATCTATCATTTTCATCAAACGTTTTGATTTTTTATCACCAGACGTTGCCTTCTTTTTCACTTTACCATCATTCAATGATACTATTGAAACTTCACTATGTGCTACGATAGCATTTGCTATCAAAAAAACTACAAGTATGATTAAATACAACCAATACCCACTGTCAGAATCCATTATTTTTCTCCTTTAATAAAAAATGTCGTACTCTCAGTATATAATGAAAACGCATTTTTGTCAATGATAATAACATTTTCGACCTGCAACTTTTTGTTATTTTTAATATAAAAAAAGGGTTGATTATTATCAACTTAAACTGTATAATACAATTGTAAGAAAATCGTTTTTATGAATATATAATGTAATAAGGAGAAATAAAAAAAATGAGAATATCACAAAGAATTCAAGAAATGCAACTTTCACCTATTAGAAAGTTAGTTCCTTTTGCAGAAGCTGCTAAAAAAGAAGGAAAAAAAGTTTATCATTTGAACATAGGTCAACCTGATATTGAAACTCCAAAAGAGTTTTTCGATGCAGTTAAGAACTTTGATCAAAAAGTACTTAAATATGCTTTTTCACAAGGAATTCCTGAAATTATCGAATCTTTCAGAAAATACTATGACAAATGGGACATTCACTATACAGAAGATCAAATTAGAATTACAAACGGTGGTAGTGAAGCGTTAACTATAGCACTTACAGCAGTATGTGACTATGGAGATAATGTTTTGATACCAGAACCATTCTATACAAACTACAATAGTTTTTCTAAATCAACTGGTGTACATTGTGTACCTATCACAACAAAAGCAGAAGACGGTTTTAAATTACCAGCAAAAGAAACTATCGTATCTTTAATAAATGATAAATCTAGAGCTATCTTATTATCAAATCCTGGTAATCCTACAGGTGCTGTATACTCTAGAGATCAAATAAACATGATAAGAGATATAGCTATAGAAAACGACTTATATATCATAGCTGATGAAGTATATAGAGAATTTGTTTATGATGGTTTAGACTATGTTTCATTCGGTCAAATTCCTGAAATAGAAGATAGAGTAATAATCATAGATAGTATATCTAAAAGATACTCAGCTTGTGGAGCTAGAATCGGATGTATCTGTTCTAAAAATGACGAACTTATGGCTGAAGTAATGAAATTATGCCAAGGCCGTTTATGTGTATCTACATTAGACCAAGTAGGAGCTGCTGCACTTTGCAATGTTCCAGATTCATACTTAACATCTGTATATGATGAATATATAAAAAGAAGAAATGTAGTATATGATGCCCTTAAAGAAATTCCAGATGTTATATGCGAAAAACCTATGGGAGCATTTTACATTATCGTAAAACTTCCAATCAAAAACGCAGAGAACTTTGTTAAATGGATGTTAACTGATTTCGACTTAGATGGAGAAACTATCATGATGGCTCCAGCACAAGGATTCTATGCAACTCCAGGATTAGGATTAGATGAAGTTAGATTATCATATGTTTTGAATGTTGATGACCTAAAACAAGCTATGATTGTATTAGCTAAAGGATTAGAAGAATACAGAAAAATTGAGAAATAATTTATAATTAAAAATATAGATATATAAATATAATAGAATTAACTAAATAATACAGATGCAATCATGCATCTGTATTATTTTATATTGACTTACTATTATAAAGCATATCAATACGACAAAAAAAGTTCCCTACAGATTCGTAGGGAACTATATATTAATATTTAAACAGAAATACAGTCTAATATTTATATGCTAATTATTGCTCAGCTCTATATTCATCTAAAACAGTATTGATTTTTTGTGCTGGGTCTAATAATTCACTAAGTGATTTATCATAATTTAGCACATCTATAATACTTGCTATGTATTTAGACATATCTACTTCTACATACCATTTTTTACTTCTTAATTCTGGAGTTCTATATATCAAGTTTGTAGTATAAACTTTTTGAATTACTCCTTCTTCTATAGCTTTATCAAATTTATCTAATCCTTCATTGAATAAACCAAATGAAGCAAATACATAAACATTTCTAGCGCCTTTTGCTTTAAGTTGTTTAGCTGAATCTATCATAGATCCACCTGATGCTATCATATCATCTATTATGATTACATCTTTACCATCTAAGTCTGAACCTAAAAATTCGTGGCTAAGTACAGGATTTTTACCGTTTACAACTTGTGTATAATCTCTTCTTTTATAGAACATACCTACATCTAATCCCATAACTGAAGAATAATATATACATCTTCCCATTCCACCAGCATCTGGAGAAATAATCATAAGATTATCTTTATCAATTTTAACATCACTTTCATTATTAATGAAAGATTTAATCATTTGATAAGTAGGATGGAAATTTTCAAATCCACTTAAAGGAATAGCATTTTGAATCTTTGGATCATGTACATCAAAAGAAATAATATTATTAACTCCCATGTTTACTAATTCTTGAAGTGCTATAGAACAATCTAAAGATTCTCTCATAGAACGTCCATGTTGTCTTCCCTCATATAGCATAGGCATAATTACAGTTATATTTCTTCCTTTTCCACCAATAGCAGCAATTATTCTCTTTACATCTTGAAAATGATCATCTGGGCTCATTGGTACTTCTTTACCAAACATTTTGTAAGTAACACCATAATTGAATATATCGCATAAAATATATACATCATGACCTCTAACTGTTTCATAAATTACACCTTTAGCTTCACCTGAACCAAAACGTGGGCAGTCAGCTTTAATTGTAAATGTTTCAAGATTTCTTTTTTCTAATTCATCTTTTCTCCAACTCTTAAGGTAGTAATCAACTTGATCACATAATTCCTCAACACCCTTTAATCCTATAATAGATAAGTCAGCAATTGGGTCATAAATTTCGTGAATTTCCTTTGACATGTAGTCCTCCAAACTTTGTTTTAAGATTTTATCATACAGTAATATTTTACACAATATTTGCTCAAAATACAACCGCTAATTTAAGTTTTATTTTGTATCTTTTTGATACTTTGGATTTTATAAGAAAACTGTGTTATAATATACAAGGAAAATCGTTTGTATATTAAATATTTCAATGTTATTGATATATCAAATATTAATTATTTTTCATTATTTATAAATATTATAATCCAAAATGAAGATTATCATTATTTATAATTGTTTAATAAAAGAATAACTTAATTGTTTGACATTTTCATATTGCTGTGATAATATGCAAATATATGTAAATAAAGACAAAATTTAATAATGAGGTGTAATATGAGTTTTAACATGGTAATTGACCGCGTAATGTGGCCACAAAAAAATGATGCAATATTCGAAATTGCTGGTAAAGCAAAAACTGCAATTTCTGAAAAAGGAAAAGAAAATGTTATAGATGCCACTTTAGGTGCACTTTACGATGATGAAGGAAATCTATTATGCATGAAATCTGCATTTGATACTTTACACAATCTTCCAAATGAAAAGATAGCAGCTTACGCTCCACTTGCTGGTACTGAAGGATTCAAAGATGCTGTAATGAAACAATTATTTGCTGGATATGTTCCTGAAGGATATGTAGATGTAGTAGCTACTCCAGGTGGATCTGGTGCAGTTAGACACTCTATAGTTAACTATACAAACAGAGGAGACTCTATATTGGTTCCTGACTGGTACTGGACTCCTTACAAAACTATTTCTGAAGAAGCAGAAATTGGTGTAGAAAACTTCACTATGTTCAATGACAAAGGTGGATTTAATGTTGAATCTTTTAAAGAGCATTTCGAGCCATTAATAGAAAAACAACATAGATTAGTAACTATATTAAATACACCGGCTCATAATCCTACTGGATACAGCATATCAGATGATGAATGGGATGAAATATTAGCCATATATATAAAAGCAGCTGAGAACAAAGAAAACAAAATTATTATAGCCGTTGATACAGCCTATATAGATTTTGCTGGAAAAACTGATGAGAGAAGAAAATTCTTTAAAAAGTTCTCTAATTTACCAGAAAATATCTTTGTAACTGTTTGTTTCAGTATGTCCAAAGGTTACACAATGTACGGTATGCGTTCAGGAGCCATAGTTGGTATTTCTTCTAATGAAGATGCTATCAAACAGTTCCATTTTGCTGCTATGCATGGTGGAAGAGGAAACTGGTCAAATGGTACTAGAGGTGCTATGGAAACAATGGATAAAATTGTTCATGATGAAGAGTTATTCACAGCTTATAAAGCTGAATTAACAGAAGATAAAGAAATGCTTCAAAGAAGAGCAAAAGCATTCGTTGAAGAAGCTGATAAAATCGGATTGCCTACATTACCTTATAAAGATGGATTCTTTATAACATTAGATCATCCAAATCCTGTAGCTCTACAAGATGAGTTAACTAAATACGATTTATTTTTAGTTTCTCTTAAAAAAGGTGTTAGATTTGCTATATGTGCAGTAAATGAAGAAAAATGTAGAAAAGCTCCAGCTATAATCAAAAAAGCAATGGAAGCATTAAAATAATACAAGCAAATATTATATAAAAATAAAAGCCATCTAAGTAGATGGCTTGTTTTTTTTCGTTCTAAATGCTAATAAGAAGACTATAGCTCCTGCTGCCCTTAAAGCTGCTGATACATAAAGTGCTATTCTAATTGAAAAAGTAGAAGCGATATATGTACCTACAAATGGCATAAATGAACTTGTTATTTGTGTTAACACTGTAAATAATGATATATATAAAGTTCTATTTTTTTCAGGACTAACATATATAAGTTCATTGAACAACATGTATATACCACCAGACATACCTGAACCTATAATTATCGACATAACTACAAGCATCGGCATGGATGTGCTAACTGCATAACATATGGGTGACAAAGCCATAAACATCATGCATATGCCTAATACAGGTTTCGTTCCTATTTTTTCAGATTGCTTAACCCAAAATGTAATAGTTAAAATTTGAGAAGCTGTAGAAGCGATATTGCAGTAACTTATCCAAATCGGTGTTGCCTTTAGTACTTTTAACATATATATATTAAACAAAGGCCAACCCATTTGCCACCCGATATAAAATAGCATGATAGTCATGCAATATTTTTTGTAATCAGGCAAACTTGGAATTGATTTTATTGTTGATTTTAACTTATCTATATAGCTTATTTTTTCAATTTCATCAAAACATTCTTTTTCAATCATTGCAAATTTAGAATATTGCCTAATTTCTATCATACCTATAACAAATGTAAAAATAAACAATGTAATAAATAAAAACATGTTGGAAACTGGCAATTTATCATATAAATTTAAATACATTCCTACTAAGAATGTTGAACCTAATGCTATTATATTATTGTATTTACTTCTTTTTCCCATGATATAGTTCAATTTATCCATAGGAAAAACATCTGCCATCAATGATTGATAACCTATATTCCACACAGATTCTGGAGCATTTCTTAATCCGATGAGCATTACTAATGCTAAAGGTCGTACATTTTCTGGAAGAAATGGAATTAAAGCAAACAGTAAAAAAAATGCTCTAGACAAAAAACAAATTGTTAAAGTTGTTTTTAGTTTGTTTTTCGCCTTATCTATAATCATTGCTCCTGGTATCAAGGATAATACAGCTACCATGGCCGGCAAGGCATTTAGCATGGCAAACTGAGTATCACTTCCACCTAAATCTCTAAGGAAAGCTCCCAGATAACCTCCAGAACATATTACAAATGCTCCTAACATACTTCCCCGCAGATTATTTTTATAATTTTTATCAAGTTTATTCATTTCACACCCCATTTCATTATTATTAGACTAAAGTACAATATGTGATAAATAATAGCATTTTTTACTGTTAAAATCAAGTCTAAAGAAAGAAAAAAAAGATATTTTTGAAAACGCTTGACTTAATCGCCAATAGTGTTATAATATTAACAAATATAAAAATAAATTTGAGAGGTGTAATATGTTAAAAGATTTGACAAAGAAATATTTTATTGATCAAAATTGCAATTGTGCTCATGCAGTTTTTTACGCAGTAGCAGATGACTTCAATATTGAATTAACTGAACAAACGAAAAAAGTTGTGGCTCCTTTTGGAGGCGGAATGGGTGCTGGTTGTACATGTGGTGCATTAACTGGTGCTGTTGCAGCTATAGGACTTGTTATTGATTCTAAAGAAACTTATTACAAAGATATCAGAGTTGATTTACTAAAACAATTCAAAGAAAGATTTCAAACCTTTGAATGTGTAGAATTAACACCAAAATATAAAAAAGATGTCTTCAATACTAAGAAATGTTATGAAATTGTTGAAGGAACACTAGAAATTTTAGATAATTTGTTCGATGAATATTTAGAAAATTCTGATAGTGCTGTCTGTTCATCTTGATAAGATAAATTATATGCGTTGCATATATATAAAAGGAACTATAGTATAAAACTATAGTTCCTTTATTTTTCAAGAGTTTTTTATATTTCTATATAAAAAAATGCATTAAATAAATTAATGCATTTTTATGTCCTAAAATCAATAAATTTAACAATATTGACTATATTTCATTTTTATTATTCTGCAGAATATGGTAATAAAGCTACGCTTCTTGCTCTCTTAACTGCTCTAGTTATCATTCTTTGATGTTTAGCACATGCACCTGTAACTCTTCTTGGTAAGATTTTACCGCTTTCAGATACATATTTTCTTAATTTTGCTACATCTTTATAATCTATATCAGTTGCTTTTTCTTGGCAAAATTGGCAAACTTTTTTACGAGGTCTTCTTTTTGGACCATTACTTCTGTAACCTTCTCTTGGACTCATAACTACCTCCTATTGAATTTTAAAATGGAATTTCCCCATCATCTGTTGCTTGGAAAATATCCTGATCATCCTCATTCACTCCGTCAAAAAAGCTGCTATCCGAACTTGCTTCTTTGCCTGGCATTGAACCAGAATCACCTTTGTTACCTATAAATTCTACTCTGTCAGCAACGACATCAGTAGTATATCTTTTATTTCCGTCTTTATCAACATAACTTCCCGTCTGAATTCTTCCGAGAACTGCGCATTGTCTACCTTTAGCAAGGAAATTAGCAGCATTTTCGGCTGATTTGCCAAAAACCACGATACTAATAAAATCTGCTGTAGGTTTACCCGCTTGTATTGCTTGTTGTTTTTTTTCTCCATATAAATTTTTATCTACAGCTAACGTCATTCTAGTCATAGCCAATCCACTTGGAGAATATCTTAAATCTGGATCTCTTGTTAATCTTCCTATCAGGTTTACACTGTTCATAGGTTCCCCCTTTCGATATAAGAACTACAATACTATTTTCTTAATTCATCTACGACTACCATATGTCTTAACATCTGTTCGTTAATTTTGCAAAGTCTGTTTAACTCGTTTACAGCATCAACTTCAGAAGTAAAGCTAACTATAATATAGTAACCCTCTCTAGTTTTCATAATTTCATAAGCAAGTCTTTTTTGACCCCACTCATCAACTTTATCAACTGTTCCGTTAAAATTAGTTATAATACTTTTAATTTTTTCGATCTCAGCAGTTCTTACTTCCGCTTCTAAGTTTGGACGTAAGATGAAAACTCCTTCATAGAATTTCTTCATTTGATTCACCTCCCTTTGGTCTCTGGTTCATACTTTTTTGTACGAACAAGGATAGCATTGCTATTATATTATATTTTCAGTATAATTGCAAGCTTTTTTTATAAAAAATAGAAGAAAGCTATGAATATTAATCATAGCTCTCTAAAACTAAAACTTTTTATTTAATAAATTGGCATTTCCCAGTCGTGATGATTTGTATGTAACAAGTGATGTGATAATTCACCACAAGGTTTACCTAAGAAATCTTCATACAAAGCAGCTATTTCAGGATTTTCATGTGAAAATCTGAGTTCATTTACTGCATCTAATCCATATAACTCATCGTTTCTAAGCGCTGCAAGTTCTTCACCTTCTTTGAATGGCTGACCACCTCCGCCAGCGCAACCGCCAGGACAGGCCATAACTTCTATGAAATCATAATACACTTGCTTATCTTTTAATGCTCTAATAAGTTTTTGCGTATTTCCTAATCCACTAACTATAGCAACTCTCACTGTTAAATCATTAATATTGAATTTGGCTTCTTTCCAGCCTTCCATACCTCTAATTTCTTTGAAAGCTTCTACAGGAGGGTTCTCACCTGTAATCAAATAATATGCACTTCTAAGAGCTGCTTCCATAACTCCACCAGTAGAACCAAAGATTACACCTGCTCCAGTACCAACGCCCAATGGTTTATCGAATTCAACTTCTTCTAATTTAGTTACATCTATATGTTCTGCTCTAATCATTCTATCAACTTCTCTAACAGTTAAACTTAAATCAACATCAGGATCTCCGCAAGCATCGTTTAAATTAGGTATAGATGCTTCATGTTTTTTAGCTAAACAAGGCATTAGTGATATACAATATATATCTTTTGGATCAACGCCTAATTTCTTAGCAAAATATGTTTTTGTAACTGCACCAAACATCTGTTGTGGTGATTTTGCAGTTGATAAATTATCCGTAAGCTCAGGATATTTTCCTCTTACCATTCTAACCCATCCAGGACAACAAGATGTGAACATTGGCATAGCATACTTATCTTTATTAGTAAATCTTTCTATAAATTCGGTTCCTTCTTCCATGATTGTTAAATCGGCTGAGAAAGTAGTATCAAAAATGTAATCAAATCCCATTTTCTTAAGCGCTGAAACTAATCTCTTAGCTGTAGCGAATTCTCTTTCCATACCTGATAAACCATCTGACCATCCAACTCTAACAGCAGGAGCCATTTGTACCACAGTAATTTTACCTTTTTCAGCAATCATATCATAAGCTTTTTCAACTTCATCTTTTTCATGTAAGGCACCTACAGGACAATGAGTAATACACTGACCACATAAAGTACAATCTGTTTCATTTAAATTTCTACCAAATGCAGCATCTATAGTAGTTCTAGCACCTGTTCCAGACACATCCCAAACATGCATATCTTGAATTTTATCACACACTTGAATACATCTCATACATTTTATACATTTAGTTTCATCTCTAATTAATGGAAAAGGAGCTCTTTCTTTCTTCTTAGGAATTTCTATATCATATTTAATCTCTGTTATACCTAAATCATTTGCAACTTTCTGCAACTGACAGTTACCACTTCTTATACAATATGCACAGTTACAATTGTGTTGAGATAAAATAAGCTCAACATTCATTCTTCTAGCTTGTCTAACTTTTTGAGTATTAGTATATATATTCATACCTTCAACTACTTCTGTATTACAGCTAGTCGCACATCTGTCCATTCCTTCTATTTCTACTACACAAACTCTACATGCACCTATATCATTTATACCTTCTAAATAACATAAAGTAGGAATATCAATATTTATTTCTTTTGCTGCTTTCAATATAGTTGTTCCTTTTGGAACACTAAGTTCAGTATCATTTATCTTAAAATTTATCATTTTATCTTTACATTCTACCATGATCTATTTCTACCTCCTTTGAATATACCATATCCAAAGTAATCACAACGCAAGCACTTGCTTGATTCTTGGCTGGCCTCTTCATCTGACATACAGATTTCAAAACTGTCAAAATTATTTTTTCTCTCGTCTGCTGATTTCTCAAACATGTTAACTCTTCCGTATGGCTTTCTATCATGCAATACTGGAGCTGGAACTTCTATATCAGTACTTATTTCATGGTTATATCCTAAATATTCATCTATATTAGCTGCAGCAACTTTTCCACCTGCTATAGCTTTAATTACTGTAGCTGGTCCTGTAACACAATCACCTGCAGCAAAAACTCCATCAACATTTATTACACTGCTCGTATTAAGAGCAGATATAGTTCCTCTCTCAACTGGCACTCCGCATTCTTCTAGATGTAAGTATTCTATACCTTGACCTATAGAAACTATAACTATATCACAAGGAACCTTCACTTCTTCTGCTTGAGATGGTCTTGGTCTTGGTCTACCAGATTTATCTTTTTCTCCTACTATTTGAGGTTGAACTACTAATGCAGTAGCATTATCATCATCGTCATATTCAACTCTTATAGGAGCCATCATAGTCATCATATCACAACCTTCAGCTATAGCACCCTCAACTTCTTCTCTAAGTGCAGTCATATCATCAAGTCTTCTTCTATAAGCAACTTTGACTGACTTAGCACCTAATCTTATAGAAGTACGACAGACATCCATAGCAACATTTCCGCCACCGATTACTACAACTCTTTTGCCTTCAAAATCAGGGAAGTTTTCATTACCCATATTTCTAAGCATTTCTACAGCAGACATAACCCCTCTACTGCCTTCTCCTGGAATTCCTAATTTTTTATCAGTATGTGCACCTACAGATATAAATACACTATCAAAATCTTTTCTAAGTTCATCTAATGTTATATCATTACCTATATCTACACCTAATTTAAGTTCAACACCCGTAGATAATATAGCATCAGTGTCATAATCTAACCATTTTCTCGGTAATCTATAACTTGGAATACCATATCTAAGCATACCACCAATTTTAGTTCTTTTTTCGAATACAACAGTCTTGTGACCCATTAGTTGTAAGAAATATGCAGCACTAAGTCCACATGGACCTGCACCTATAATAGCAATTTTATTACCAGTTTCCGGCATACAAACAGGAGCTTCTACTTCACCTGCTTTTTCAACAGCATATCTTTTCAAACCTCTGATATTTAATGAATCGTCTATAATATTTCTTCTACATCTATTTTCACAAGGATGTTCACATATAAAACCACATACAGCAGGAAAAGGATTGTCTTTTCTAATCAATCTAACTGCATCTGCTTCTCTTTTAGCATTAACTAGTGCAATATATCCAGGAATATCAACATGAGCTGGGCAAAGTGCAACGCACGGAACCGGTTGATTCAATTGACTTATACATCTGTTATGAAGAACATGTTCCTCATAATCATCTCTAAAGCCTATGACTCCCTGTAAAACCATTTCAGCTGCTTGAAAACCAATAGCACAATCTGCTGTGTTCTTGATTCCTCTAGCTGTTGTTTCAATCAAATCAATTGTATCTAATGTAGCTTCACCATCCAAAACTGATTTAATCAAGTTTTGCAATTGTCCTAATCCTACACGGCAAGGAATACATTTTCCGCAACTCTGTGAATGACACAAATGTAAGAATGCTAATGACATATCAATTGGACATAGTCCTGGTGGACTCGCAATTATTCGTCTCTCAACATCTTTGTACAAACCTTCCATAACAGTCTGAGCTCTGTCATGTGTAAACATTGTTAATCTACTCATATTCAACTCCTTAATTTTATTATCTGAATATATTGTTTTGCACGCTAAACTTTATAAATAATTATAAAATTTAACTATTATAATATTTTACCATAAAATATTAATATTTACAAATCAACTAGACTTAATTTTTCATTTATTCTTATACTCATACACTATTATAATAATTGGGCTACTAAAAGTTTCAACAAACTTTAGAAAGGAAAAATACAATTGCACCGATTTTTATTAATTTTTTTAGAGAAATAGTTAAATATTTTTTTCACAATTATTGCCTTATAAAACATATAAAAACACAATTAACACCATTCTTTAATAAAATAAAGTCAAAAAAAGCGCAAAACATACAATTGTTTTGCGCCAAGTATATAATCTTTGTTAAAAATTTATTAGTATTTACCAGTAATTTCCGAAACTCTATTTCTAAGTGAATCTGTTGCTTCTTTCTTAGTAATAACTTCATCAATTATATTAGCAATTTCTACCATATCATCTTTGTTTAATCCTCTTGTAGTACAAGCAGGAGTTCCGATTCTAAGACCACTAGTTATAAATGGTGATTTAGTTTCAAAAGGAATAGTATTTTTATTAGCTGTGATATTTATTTCATCTAATAATTTTTCAGCAGCTTTTCCTGTTATATCTTTGTTAGTTAAATCAACAAGCATCAAGTGATTATCAGTACCACCTGAAACCAATCTAAAATTCTTGCTCATTAAAGCTTCTGACAATGCTTTTGCATTTTCTAAAACTTTGATTTGATATTTTTTGAAATCATCAGACATTGCTTCTTTGAAACAAACCGCTTTACCAGCTACAACGTGCTCTAAAGGACCACCTTGAATTCCTGGGAATATCGCTTTGTCTATTTTTTTCTTATGTTCTTCTTTACATAAAATCATGCCACCTCTAGGACCTCTCAATGTTTTGTGAGTAGTCGTAGTAACAAAGTCTGCAAAAGGCACTGGATTTTCATGTAAACCAGTAGCAACTAAACCTGCTATATGAGCCATATCAACCATTAAATAAGCTCCTACCTCGTCAGCTATATCGCGGAATGTTTTGAAATCTATAGCTCTTGGATAAGCACTTGCTCCAGCTACAATGATTTTAGGTTTGAATTCTAATGCTTGTTTTCTTAAAGCATCATAATCAATCATTTCATTTTCTTTGCTTACACCATAATGTTCTACAGTATAATACTTTCCAGACATATTTACCGGAGAGCCATGTGTTAAGTGTCCTCCCTGAGTAAGATCCATTCCTAATATTTTATCTCCTGGATCTAAAACCGAAAAATACACTCCGAAGTTTGCATTTGAACCTGAATGAGGTTGAACATTTGCATGATCAGCACCAAATAATTTTTTAGCACGTTCTCTAGCTATTTCTTCAATCTCATCAATAAATTGACATCCACCATAATATCTCTTATTAGGATATCCTTCAGCATATTTATTTGTTAATAAACTGCCTACAGCCTGACATACAGTATCAGAAACAAAATTTTCTGATGCTATTAATTCGATGTTACCATTTTGTCTTGCTTCTTCTTTCATTAAGAAAGAAAATAATTCACTATCGTGTTCCTTGATTAAATCATAATTCATACAACTTTCCTCCATCGCAATTAAAAATATCTATCACACCATAATTTTACAATCTAACCTTATCAATGTCAAGAAAAATCACCTCATTTTGCTATGATATTTTCTTGTCAATCAAACATACAGCTTGACTACTTATACATTTGCCTTCACCTTCTGCTCCCATTTTTTCAGTAGTGGTAGCTTTTATATTTATTAAGGAAACATCACAATCAAGAACACTTGCAATATTACCTTCCATATCATTTATATAATCTTTCATTTTAGGTTTTTCTGCAATGATAATACTATCAATATTTACTATATGATAATTGTTTTCTATCAATAAATTATGAACTTTATCTAATAAAATCAAACTTGATATATCTTTAAATTTCAAATCATCATCTGGAAAAACACAGCCTATATCTCTTTTTCCTAAAGCTCCTAATATTGCATCCATAATGGCATGCACTAAAACATCCGCATCTGAATGCCCTAATAATCCTTTTTCATAAGGAATATCAACGCCACCTATGATTAACTTTCTATCTTCTGAAAACACATGAGTGTCATAACCTATACCAATCTTCACGCGGCCTCCTAAATCATCCTTGCAATCAATTCACCAACCTTTAAATCAAAAGGTGTAGTGATTTTTAAATTTTTCTGCAATCCTGGAAAATAGTATACTTTTTCTCCAAAATATTCAAATACACAAGCATCATCAGTAACATTTGCACCTTCGTCTAAAAGTTTACAATAAAGATCAAACAATTTTTGTCCATTGAAGCCTTGAGGTGTTTGTGTTACTTTATACTTATTTCTGTCAACAGTCTTCTTAACAGTACCATTTTTATTGACACATCTAAGTGTATCAACTATATCTAATACAGGAATGGCAACATCTTTTTCGTCTGCCAATTCTATACAATTTCTAATCATTTTTTGAGATACAAATGGCCTCACTCCGTCTTGAACTAAAATGATACTATTCTCTAATTCATTCTTATTTTTAATAAACTCAAGTCCATTAAATACAGAATTAACTCTTTCTTTACCTCCATATGTGATTCCTTTTATACTTGGTCTTTCATAAGCTAATTCTTTCTGAACAAATTCTTCATCCGTTTCATTGATAACAAGATATATACCGTCAATATACTCATTTTTTTCGAATGTTGCTATAGTTCTGTCTATTATCATTTTTCCATCTAACTCTAAAAATTGTTTAGGTATAGACTTACCCATTCTCTTTCCAGAACCAGCTGCCACTATTAATACATACACTTTTTTCTCATTATACATAATAAATCTACCTTCCTTTTTTATTATTATAGAATTCTCTCAT
>Ga0193963_1000627_pt1 | contig 18276 bp, 10 predicted proteins | sample FB_6_MG_FD_140359 | JGI IMG/M metagenome (GOLD analysis project Ga0193963, IMG submission 140359) | Microbial mat bacterial communities from the Broadkill River, Lewes, Delaware, United States - FB_6_MG | ecosystem: Environmental > Aquatic > Freshwater > River > Microbial mats | place: USA...
AATACAAAGTATGAAAATTATTTGCCCTAACTCTATCCCTAGATTAAAAGCAAAAAGAGATAAAGGTATCTCATCTTGTGGTAAACCAATACTTGATAAAACACTTGAGAAACCAAAACCGTGCAATAGTCCAAATATAAACGCCACAACTGAAAGATGTTTTTTTGTAAAGCTTACTGTATCCATCATCAAAAGTTCTCGTGCTAAAAATACTATACTTAGAGCTATCATCGCTTCAACAAAAGCTATATCGACTACCACAATTCCTAAAATACCAAATGCTAAAGTAATTGAATGAGAAACAGTGAAACCAGTAATAGCAAAAAGAAGCATCTTAGTATTTCTGGCTAAAAGAAAAAGCCCTAAAACAAATAAAAGATGATCATATCCACCAAGTATATGTACTATCCCCAACTCTACATACTCAATAAAGAGTTCAAGTTTAGAACTCTTATGGTTAATATGTATAAATGGTGTTGTAGAGCGTAAAAGTGCTTTTTCTACTATCTCATTTTTTTCATATCTTACAAGTACCCCTCTATCACTTGAGACTAACCCATCCACCCAAATTCTTGAACCAATCAGCCCATCTTCGCTACACCATAATTGGTATCTGCTAATTACAAAACCATCTTCTATTGTTTTTGGTAAACTACTTACTGTTGAACATTTTGCGGGGTATCTAATGAAGATATCATCAGCCTGAGTATCACTTAGAGGTTTTTTATATACAATTTTCACTTTTGCATCTTTATCCTCTGCTATATCAACAAATGACAAACCTGTTTGATGTGCATACAATGAAGACTGTATAAATAAAAGAATAAAGGCTATTACAACTCTCACAGCTATTCACTTTCTAATTGATACTGTGAACGAAACTCTTTATAGGCTTTTTGTGCCCTTGTCTGTAGGTTTTCATTTTTATAATCTAAATAAACTCTCTCTTGAATATCATCAAAAGGATAAGCAGCAGAAACTTTTTTTGTTTTAACATAAATGAGATGCTGACCATATTTTGAATGTATGGGTTTATGCCACAAACCTTGTTTTAGGTTAAATAGCTTTGTTGCAAAATACTTTCCATATTCCTCTTTTATTTTTTCAAAGTTAACATTATTGATAAAATTAGAGGGTTTAAAGCTTTGGGAAAAATACGCTGCTTTTTTAGGGTCAACATCAGCAAGATTTATCAGTTTATATATCTCTTGTATATTCTCATCGTCTGGATTTGAGAAATATATATGTGAAAAAGAAAGCTCTTGTACTATTGAATAATCTATAATGTTCTTTTGATAATACTCATAGAGTTCTTTTTCAGTTGGCTCCACTATTTGACTTGAGTTATTCATAATAAACTGCATTTTCTTAAGTAAGATTTCACGTATCTCTTTATCTTGTTTTGCTAATCCTAAGGCGTCTGCTTCATTTAATAATATCTTCTCATAATATGCCTCTTCTTTAAGTGCCTTGAACTGTTCATCATTTGGTAAAACGCCATAAGTATTTTTAAAATTGACTTTAATAGTCTCTAAGTCATTTGGAGATAGTTTTAGTACTTGTTGAGTTGTAGAGTTCTCTTGAGCATTAAATTCATAATACCCATAAAGTATTCCTCCAAGAAGTAAAAAATGTAAGAGCGGTTCATGTAGAACCTTATATAATATTTTCATCATTTGTAAGTATATAAACTGTATAATAAAATCCACTTTAATAAGGTTATAGGAAGGAGATTCTAATGGTATTAGTTACCGGGGGAGCTGGTTATATCGGTTCACATACATGTATTGAGTTAGATGAAGCAGGATTTGATTTTATAGTTTTTGATAATCTTTGCAACTCTTCAAAAGAGAGTTTAAATAGAGTAGAGAAAATAATTGGCAAAAAAGTAAAATTTATAGAGGGTGACATTCGAAACAAATCGGACCTACAGAAAGCTTTTGATAATTATGATATAGACTCTGTAATTCACTTTGCAGGATTAAAAGCAGTTGGAGAGTCTGTTGAAAAGCCGATTGAATACTATGATAATAATATAAATGGTACTTTGGTTTTAACACAAGTGATGCAAAAAAACAATTGCAAAAAAATTGTTTTTAGTTCATCTGCTACTGTATATGGTGATCCACACACTACACCTATTACAGAAGACTTCCCTTTATCAGCTACTAACCCTTATGGAAGAACTAAACTTTTTATTGAAGATATACTAAGAGACCTTTATATATCTGATACAGAGTGGCAAATAGTTTTATTACGCTATTTTAATCCAGTTGGGGCACATAAATCTGGTCTAATTGGAGAAGACCCTAATGGGATTCCAAACAACCTTATGCCTTTTATCTCACAAACAGCTGTAAAAAAGAGAGAATTTTTAAGTGTCTTTGGTGATGACTATGATACGCATGATGGTACTGGGGTAAGAGACTATATTCATGTTGTAGATTTAGCACAAGGTCATGTGAAAGCACTCAATAAAATTTCATCTTTAGAAGATGTTTTAACTGTTAACCTTGGAACAGGTAATGGTTACTCAGTACTTGATATGGTAAAAGCTTTTGAGAAAGCATCAGAGCATAAGGTACCTTATAAAATAACTCCTAGACGTTCTGGAGATGTAGCGAAATGTTTTGCAGATCCAAGCTATGCATATGAAGTTCTAGAGTGGAAGGCATTACGTGGAATTGAAGAGATGTGTGAAGATGCATGGAGATGGCAATCAAATAATCCAAATGGCTATAGCAATTAAAACCTCAATCATCTTCTTATGAAGATGATTACTTGCAGATACTCTCTACAGTAGCTTTTTTCTCATCTCTAAAATAATAATTTACTTTATTAGCAAACTCTATTTTTTTCAATGGTTTTGGTTTGACTTGTAAACGGCAACCTTCCCCAATGTTAAAACTTAACTTTAAATCTACATGCCCTTCAAATAAAAACTTTTTACTCTTTTCATTTTGATTATAATCCACAAGTTTAGCATTTGAAGATATAAGATATGTCTCTTTTTTATAATCTTCATTATTAGCAACTCTAAGCTGGTGCTTAGTACCCTGATCAAGACTTAGGTATGTATGGTTCTCAAAGTGTTTCAAACCAACTGTTGAATTTGAGTTAATAAAATCAACTGCTGCATTCTCTTTCTCTATACGGATGGTCTTTAAATCTCTTAAACCATCAACCAACCAATCATCACCATCTTTTGCCATTGAAGCAGTATAGAAGTCTAAAACCTTAGGAATATACTCTGATGTAAAAATAGGCATCACTTCTTGTTTGAGTGACCAATCAAAGACAAACTTTAAGGCTTTTAAAGATGCCATTTTAGAACCAGAATAAAGGTGATAATAAATATCTATAGGCTTGAGTCTTCTTGGAGAATCTGTCATCTGAAATGTTTGTACAACTTTTTTAAATCCCCAATATGGACCTAACCAATCATTTGTAAAAACATTCTCATTTTGAGCACCTGTATATACTTGATAATACTCTCCTCTCTCAACACCCAAAGGACCTACATAAGATAGCCACGGTTTTGTTCTTGTTATTAATGTATCACCCCCATTAATATTAAGTAAATTGTTTTGATAAATCACCTCAAGTGCATTTTCTCTAGGTGTACAATCTCCACTCCAAAAAACGGTTTGTATATGTTTTGTATTTTCTGAAGATAAATTATCATTCAGATATTCTATACTATCTACAAGTTCGTGTTCCAATGAAAAATTATAATCTTTAACTTTGAGTCTATACTCTTGACTTAATTGATTATTCTGAATTTTTCCCCATTTAAATGGGTGCGTAAAAGTGTGTGTAGCCCCTTCAACATTTTCTAGAGCAAACATATCTTTAGATATTTGCAACATCTTTTCTGATAATTGAGGGTATAAACCATCTGGTCTTATCTCTGCACCTACTAGAGAAACAGAATGAGGTACCTTATAAGGTTTTAATATCTCTTCTAAAATAACATCACCTGAAAAAAGATCAGGTTTTCCTTCAACCTTATTCATAATGCCATCACCATCTATATGAGTGAAAAACAATCTTTTGCCATTTTCTGTTGTAACATCAGGGACAACTAATTTTTCTAGTCTTAATCCCTCTTCAAAAAACTTAAATGGGTTTGTTACCCATAAAAACTCTTTTTCTATCCCTTGCATAAAAGCTTGTTCAACAATATAGCCACCCCACGATGTTATTGCACCTGGAGTTGATTTTGTGCCATCCGTATTTTCATAGGTAAGCAGAGGTTTAATATTTTTAGATTTATATGACTTATGAACTAATGACATTGAAGGGTCTATTTCAAATGGAATCATTTTATCTTGATGTATAATCTCTTTCTTTTGTACCAAACCTTTTGTTTTCTTCACATCAATTAACTCAAGAACTTCATCTGCTTGCCCAATACCAAAGTTACTTATAAAAACAACTTTTAAACCTATTGTATCAAGACTTTTAACCCACTTTATGAACTCAAGTGGATTATCTACAACATCGTGTAACCAAATAACTACTCCAGCATAATGTCTCATATCGTTAAGTGATGGTAAGCCATCATTAATATCATAAAGCTTTTCAATATACCCTAGATATTCTATTACTAATCCACCGTGTTGATGTGCTTCTGTTAGTGTTCTATCAAGTCTTTCTTCATTAATTAAAGTAAAAATCTCTCTTTTTATCGCATTTTTAGATGACTTACCATAAATATTTAATTCTCTATTTGACACATAAGGGATAATTCCTCTTTTAACTAACTTACCAACAACTTCATCAGCTGCATCAACTTCGTCCTCTGGTAAATACTCGACACTAATTACATCAACCCCGTATGACTTGATTTTATCTATATGGATGTCCAACCACTCTCTAGCTTCAGAGTCAACATTTTTATAGGCTAGTTTATCACCCCCTATCCCAACATAATAAGATTCAAATAATACCGCATCAACTAAATCATGTACTTGATCTATTATCTCAAACCCGCGATTAATCACTAGTTTTGAGTTAGGATACCTTCTTTTGAACTCTTTGAGAAAAGAGACCAATGCTTTTTCATTAGCTTCTCTGTCCTCTTGTGTCTTTGATGCTAAATGATAAGAATCTAATGTGTCAAAAAAGAAGTTTGTAAAGCCTTGATTTACTCTTGGCTGTATCATAGCAGAAAATAGGTATTCTATATATTCTTTGTTTTTAAGATCAAGTACTTCACTCTGCCAAGAATCATTTTTTGCAACAACCCATTCCTGTTTTATATCTTGATACTCTTTTATTTTTTTATCTATTTCACCTATACTTACATAGGCGTACATTTTATCGTTATAGAGTGAAAAACCATGCGTATGTGTATTTGTCAACTCTGGTTGAACTATTATGTAGTCATGAATCCCAACCATGGGATAAGATATCTTATCTTCATAATAAACTACTGCACTCTTTTCTTGCAATGTAGCAAAAAGCGATGTGTACAGAAACACCAAACTGTATATAATTGTTCTCATTTATAAAACCTTTTACGGGTGAGCATACATAAAATGATAATCTAAAAATAACTCAAAGATCTTTCCACCAATACCACTTACATCTTCTGAGTAAGTAGCACCAAATATTAAATGATCTTGATGCCAAACCTTTCCACCATAACCAACATTAATACCAACCGAATATGAATCCTGCTGACTATTATAGTATGGATATACCTCTAAATATGGTCTCCATGCTCTTGTATAGTCATCAGCATTAGCCATACCATATGAGAATGTAAGCCCTACATTATAAAAATCCTCTGGTATTATCTTATAGTTTTCAACTTGTAATTCATCTATAACACCCTTAGTACCATTAGTATCATGATAAACGCCATAATCGAAAAAAGCACCTATTCTCATATCTGGATAACCATTTCTAATCTGTCTAATTACACTTAATCTTGAATAACTACCATGTCCTAAATCTACTTCATCCTGAGATGAATAAAGGTTTTTCTCGTATAAAAGATTGATTCTTGTAGAATCTAAGATACTCCAGATAATTTCCATAGAAAGCTGATCTTTTTTACCTCCAAGCTGCAATTGTACACTCTCTAATGAGTTGTCATTCTTTACAAGCTTTGCAGAGACTACAATATCTGTACTAGGTCTATAAGTAGCTGATAAAGATGCTCCATAGTATTGTTCCATAGAGTTATAATAATCAATATGAGCCGAAACTCTTCCTCTATCAAAAACCTTTGTAAATCCAATTCCAGACTCAATTGTCTCTTCTGGAACTGTTACTAAAAACTTTTTATCTAAAGTTTTATTTCTATAATATTCAAAATTTGCATCTATATAATAGCCATTAGCAATATAAGATTTATTAGTCACCTTAATATATTTTTGCAATAACGGATCTCTATTAAAATAAGAGGGCTTAATATCTAAATAATCACTTCGTATTTTACTTAAATCTCTATGATGGATATATGCATTTTGGTTGTCATCATTTTTTTGATACCCTTCAAAAGTAAAGCTTTGAGACAATGCTATTTGCCCATCTTTCTCCGTTGCCTGAGATGCATCACCCATCGATATAACAGGTAAGTATAAGTCTAAAATATTCTCAATTCTACTATGTTCTTGAAAGTTTATAGACTTACTAAACTCTACCCATAGTTCAGGAAGTTCCATTCTATTGTATATTTTTAAACTCTTCTCAACTGCACTATTTTTTAAAGCCCATGAGTAAGATATCTCATCATAATCTTTTTTATCTAAATACTTTTTAGACTTTTTCAATCTTTTTTTGAACTTTTTAGGATTATCAATATAGATTGATGCTCGTAAATACTGTGAGAGATACTTACCATTTTTCTTTAACTCTGGATAATCTTCACCTTGTTTTTTTAGTTCTTTAACAATCTCTTTGATAGTTCTAGTAAATGCACCTTGATTATTTTTAATTTGGTACAGATAAGCTTGTAAAAATTTAAAGTCTATCAACTCTATAATAGGATTATTTTCATATATAAGCATATCTATATATTGAGATGCTCTATTCATATCACTTAAATAAAAATAAGCCGAAGCCATTGGGAAGTAAGCACTACTATCCAAGTCGTAATCATCTGCCATATCTGTTAACAAATCTTTAAGTGCCATAGAATCTTTTAAAGCCATAAAATTCCATAATAGCGTTAACTTAATCTGATAATTATCAGGTTCAAGTTCTAAAGCTTTTAAGAGTGCAGACTTTTCCAGTTCACTATCATTATAATGAGCATATAGCTTTGATTTTATAATCCAGAATAATGACTCTTTTGTAAGTTCTGTATCTTCTTTTTCAATCTTTATTATTAACTGATTTAAATCATCATAACTTTTATGGTTAATTGCTTCATTGGCATAACTATAAAAAAGATATGATAATTTATGCTCTTCATATGCTCTTTTAATTGCGCTCATAGCTACAATAGGTTCACTCTTCTGAAATACAAATGCCACTCTTTCATAATCTGCTAATCTTGAAGCATTTAAGTCCATTAGTTTTTTCGATGCAATTGCAGCATTATAATTATCTTGCAAATACCAACCCAAATCACTCTCAAGCATATGGTAAGAGATTTTATCTTCTGTATTTAATGTTTCATTCTGATCCACAGTTAGTAAACTAGCATAAGCATTTTCAATATTTTGTTGCACATAATAATACTCAGCAATCAATTTTGCATCTATCTGTTTATAAGGTTGTTTCTTTTCAATAATATTTACATACTTTTTTGCTAAATCCAGATCTCCAAGTTCCAAACTTAGTGCTAAAGCCTTTGTAAGAAACATAGTGTTTTCAGGATTAGCATAATATTTCTTTTCTAATTCACTAATTACCTTCTCTGGAGATCCAATCTTTTTATAGACTAAAATCATCGCATCAATATTCTTTTCTGTAGGATATCTTCTAGCTCTGTTAACAACCAAATGTTCAATATCTTCATATTGATGCACTGAGGTTCCGTACTGGATTAACTCCTCTTCCAAAGCCTTATTATATTTTATTTTATACATCTTTTTTAGATATTTAATTGATTCTTGTGAACGGTTTGTCCATTTTGAAATCTGAGCCATTTGCTGATTCCAATAATAAGAGTTTGGACTTCTCTTATAACCTAGCCTTGCAACTTTATAGGCATTTTCTAAATCTGACTTATATAAATATACTTGTAATATAAGCTGAAGTTCTTCGTTGTCACTTACATTTTTGTATAAACTAGATGAACTCTTAACTTCTCTTTTTGTTTGAGAGATAACAGGGACTTTTTTATCTCCATCGCTTTTCTCTGCAAATCGATATTTGTATGTACGTGCTAAAACGGCATCTGCATATTTTTGTTGTATCTCTTTTAATGACTCTTTAGCTGTAGATTGATTATCATAACATCCACATCTAATCGTTAGTGATTGCCCAATCTCCATTAATTTACACCCTTGTGGGTACTCTTGTCTTGTTAAGGTGTCTAAATTTATTTTAGATGTTGGAACACTTGCTAATTGGAGTGTGTAACATGTTTTTTCTGTATCTCTGTTATTTATATGTAATTTTTTAGGAGTATCTGATTTTAATTTTTCATTCTCTTGAACTTTGTCATTTACTCTTTGCTTCTGTGAGATAAGAAGGGTATCACCTGACTCATTTATATCTTGAAATCTATATTTATAAGTACTTGCAAGTGCAGCATTACTATAATTATTTTGATACAACTTGAGCTTTTCTTTTGCTTCCTTAAACTCTTCAATACAAGCACATCTGACTGTTAAAGTATTCCCTATAGTCATCACTTTACACTCTTGTGGATACTGCTTACTATTTAGTTGCTTCATATTTTTTGCAGACTTATCCGTACTGACTAATTGAACCGTATAACAAGTACTGGCTGTTCTTGCATCTAAAAAGATTATTAAGAAGAATAAGGTAAATAATATTTTCATTAACGAATCTCTTTTTCTAAAATTTTATTTGATAAATATGAAGCTTTCTCTAGGTCACCAATTGATACATAGAGCTTCAAGAAGTATTTTCTCATCTCTCTATCATGTATAAATGTTTTTTGATGCTTAAATGCTAATGCACCTGCAACTTTAAAGTGATTACCAGCTTGTAAAGCATTGATTGCTTTAAGAAAATAGTCTTTTTTCTTAGCATAAGTATCAGCTTTATTAGATAGCTCCATATAGTTTTCTGAGGCTCTAATAAATGATTTTCTTAAAAAATAGAAATCAGCTGATTTCCCTTTCCACTCTTCTGATTTCTTACCATTTTCTTTTAATAGTTTTTCCGCTCTTGCATATAAATGGTTTTCCATTAGTATGTAATACTTATCCATTAACCATTTGTCTTTATCGACTGTATCAAGTTCAGCTAAGCGACTTGCATGTTTTAAAGATTCTTTTTTATACTTTAACTTTATTGCTATATAATATGCCTGTTTTAAAAGTGAAATATTATCAGGTTCTAAAGCCAACTTTTTGTCTATAAAGATATACATATATTTATATTCTTCTAAAAATACAGACTCCTGATACCATTTATCAGTATCTTCCTCTTCATACATCTTTTTTTCCATAATAGACAAGAAAAGTTCTCTTAATTTCTCTTTTTGTTCTAGCTGCTCTTTCTCTTCTTTAAAATAATAATAATCATCTTTTTTTAAATCATAACTAATAGTTGTTGCTCTTTTTAAATGGTTTTCATTCTCACTTCTAAGTAATAGCTCTAGTAATCTTAGTGACAAGTGTTTATTACCACTTTTGAGACTCTGCTCTGCAAGAATTAGCATCAAAGACTCATTATTGGGATCTTGTTGAATTAGATTTTTAAGATATAACATACTTAGATCATAATTAGTTTCTTCAGCTAGAATTTTTTCTTTTAAAAGATCTTTAGGGTATAGAATTATTAAAATAACTACAAACACTAAAAATATAAAAACCAACTCTTTATATGTTGTTACATAGGTTTTTGAATATTTACTATCTACATGAGACATCTATAACAACCTTTTTTGTATTTGAGTAATTCAAATATACTATCTCTTTTTCTCTTATACGGTTATCCACTTTTTTGCTTGATTTTAAAGTACAATTCTTAGGAAGATTAAAACTTATTTTTAAATCTACATGCGAATTAAATGTATATTGCTTATTATTAATCCCATTCTTAAAGTTTTCAACTTCTCCATTTGCAGAGATAAGATATACCTCCCCTTTATAATCCTCATTGTTACTAAGTTCTAGACTATGTTTTTCTAGCTCATTTAAACCAAGGTATGTATGGTTTTCAAAATGTTTAATTCCTATAACAGACTTGGACTCTTTTAAACTAACGCCAGCATCTTTTTTCTCAATTCTAAGAGTTTTGAGATTATTCATCCCCTCTACAAGCCAAGAACTATTTTTATTTGCCATCGAAACTACGTAGTAATGCATAACTTTTGGTATATACTCAGAAGTAAAAATTGGCATCACTTCTTGCTTTAAAGACCACTCAAAAACATGTTTTACAGCATTCAAAGATGATATGTGTGAGCCAGAATAAAAATGGTAATAAATATCTATTGGTTTAAGTCTTCTTGGAGTGTTAGTCATTTTCAAAGTTTGAACAACTTTTTTAAATCCCCAATATGGTCCTATCCAATAATTTGTATATGCATTTTCATTTTGAATTCCAGCATAAATTTGATAATACTCTCCTCTTTCTATCCCTAATGGACTCACGTAAGACAACCAAGGTTCAGTTGCACTAATTCTGGTATTTCCACCATTAATATTTAAAATATCTTTCTTATAAACATACTCTAATATATCTTCTTCTGGAGCACAATCCCCACTCCAGAAGATCATATTCGCTTTGCGTTTATCTTTTGTTAAGAGGTTGTTATTTATATATGAGAGTTCATCTCTAATTTCACTATCAACAGAGAATTGATAGTTTTTCACACTATTTCGATACTCTTCTGCTAAATCACCTTTATCTATTTTACTCCAGATATTAGGGTGTGAATAGGTGTGAGTAGCCCCTTCAACATTTTCTAAACTATATACTTTTCTCAAAATTCTATTAAGCCTCGTTGAAAGCTCTGGGTAAAGACCAGTTGCAGAAACTTCAGATCCAATCATAGATACAGAGTGAGGAACAGTATACTTTTTTAATATCTTTTCATAAATAACTTCAGCAGAATAAGAGTTAGGATCAGACTCAACAAAATAACTCATCCCATGACCATCAATATGTGAGAACATAAGTCTATTACCATTATGTGTTGTAGTATCTGGAATCAATAATTTTGGTAATCTTAACGCTCTTTGAAAAAATTCAAAAGGGTTTATAATCCAAAGATATTCATCTTTTAACTCAAGCATAAATGATTCAGCAAGTGCATACCCACCCCATTTAGTTACCGCTGCTGGTACAGATAAAAGATTATCACTATTTTTATAAGTCAACAATGGTTTTGCATCACAACTAGGTTGTAAGTATATGCTTTTTTCTTTTAAAGCAGGTTCTGTTTCAAAACCAATAATTTCATCTCTTTGAGTAATAATTTTTTTAAAATTTACGTCAACATCTCTATATGCTAAGTCTATATCTAGCTCTTTTAACAACAACTTATCTACACTTGTTCCAAAGTTATTTACAAAAGCAACTTTTATCCCACTTTTATGGAGCGCTAATATCCAGCTAATTAATTTATCAGGATATTTATAACTTGAATTTAACCATACAACTACACCAGCATAATGTTGTACATTTTCTATACTAGGTAGCCCTTGACTAACATCATATAATTTTTGAATGTACCCCATATACTCAAATACCATTGCACCATGTTTATGTGCTGATAAAAGTGTTCTATCAGCGATACTCTCATCTATTAGCGTTAGGATTTCCCTTTTAAGAGCATTTTTTGAAGTTTGTCCATATATAGCTAAATCGTTTGTAATATAAGGGATTAAGCCTTCTAATTTGATTGCTTGTATAGACTCTTTTACCTCTTCATTATTAAACATGTTTTGATAACGAACATATATAATATCAAGTCCATATGGTAATATTTTCTCTATACCTAAATCTCTTTTTTCTTCGACTACAATTGCAGTTAAGAAAGTGTGTATTTTTGATAAAGTTGCAATATCTGCTTTTGCAATTACTTTATATTGAGAATTTAGACTTGAGAACTTAGTTATTTGTTTTATTGCATTTGCACTATCTACAGAGTCTACAACATCAAAAAAGAAATTCTCAAAGTTATTATAAATATCTTTCTTTAGTTCCTCTTGTAAATTTACAACTTTTTTATCAAATACAACTTTTGCATACATCTTACTTTTATAAGTTTTAAAGCCATGTGTATTTGTATTAGTCTTTACAGGATCTACTATAATATAATCATGAATTCCCACTACAGGATATGAGATTTTTTCACCATAGTAAATCATAGCACTCTTATCTTGCAAAGAAGCAAGCAAAGAGCTAGCTAAAAATATTAATATATAGATATATTTACTGTAACATGAATGTTTCATAGTCCAACCTATCCATCTCATTTCTAATCATAATCATTCCGTATATAAATACAAATAATAATGATACAGCATATCCATAACCAAACATTGTTGGTCCAATATTTATTGATATGAGAGTTAAAATACCATTCAATACAAAGAATGATAGACTTAACCACATAGCAACAACTTTTCTATCAAGATAATACAGTATAGCTAATATCGCCATAAACGCTACTTGCAGCATTGCACCTATAACGAGTATATACAACAAGCCTAAATAGAGTTGTGGGATATTTAAGAAACTAAAAATCTTAGGTGCTGTTAAAACTAAAATAACATCTAATATTCCCTGTATCATTAAAATCTCATGTATTGCATGACGAATTACATCAATCATATCATTTCTATATCGTTGAATAATTGCCAAAGTACCACCTGAACGAACAGCATCGTAGTAAAGGTCATACTTTTCAGCAAAATCTGATTCGAGTCTAAAAAAGAAAATTGCCATACCCGGTAAAATTGAGAGGTATGCTAAGAATATTGGCATATCATACACTACAGAAGCATTTAAATGTCCTAAAACCGTATGACCTGTAGATGGATGATACCAAAATATAAACTTATCAACCCATGCGCCTAGATTATAAAAGAGTCCTGCAGCACCCAATGTCCAATAGAAATTAGGTGCAAGGAAAAAATCTACTTTCATAAATATGCTTGAATCATAACTTTTAATAATTAGGGTCATTAAAATGACAAACAATAATGCATTTCCAATAAAGAAAACATATATCAGTGTTTCAATGCTATCACCATAATAGTACGATAATAATACAATAAGAGCGTATGAAACAAAATACGCCCAAACAACATTTCTATAATACTTTAAACTCGCAGCTAAAATACTTGAGATCCATACACCACAAAGAATAAGGAAAGTCGCTACTACACCAACTAAAAATATTACACTTTGATCTTCAAATATCCACAAATACAAAGGCACTACAAATGGTAAACCTAAAACCCATGAAATAAAAATAGCACCAAAATATGATGGCAATATCTCACTTTCACGATTATTAAATATCAAATCGGCTACATAACGTGTAAATGGAAGTTGCAATATACCTGTAATAATCAAACTTGATGCTAAGGCAATAGCATATGTTACAACAACCTGAAACTTAAAAGCTTCACTATCCTCACCTAAGTTTACTAAGTTGATAAAACCAACAAGAATAATCGCGATAATTGAGATTATCCATGGCCCTGAACTTAAAATAGCAGAGTATCCATATACTTTTGTTAAAGATAATAGTCGGTCTTCTTTTAAAACCTTTCTAAGCTCAAAACCAATTCCAGCCATCTAACTAGCCTCACCTATTTTTACATCTGTAAAAAATTCTATTTGAAACCTTTTTAGCATTACCCTTGGGTAAGGTATAGGTTTAGGTAAATAATATGGAAACACTCTCTCTTTTAATTCACCCCAAGATATCTCAAGTGCTTCTTTATATAAAAGATCATAATCTTTTAAGAATAATTCTTGTCTATAGTATCGTTCAACCCTTTCAAGACTTACTTCTTGTGCTTTTTTCCATGTTCCATTTTCAAAGTCTAAAAATCTCACATACTCTTTTGCTAAGGCTTCAGGATTTGCAATACCTGTAATTGAACCAGCTGAACCTAAGGAGAGATCATCTTCATTAACACCACCATCAATAAGGTCTCTACAACTACCAACATCAGTAGCAACACATGGTACACCAGCAGCAAATCCTTCTAAGATAACAAGTGGCATACCCTCACTAATTGAAGATAGGGTTTGTAGTGCTGATTTAGGTAGAATTTTTTTAATATCTGAGTGACCAAAAAGCTTTATAACATCACTATGATTTTCTATCTCTTCCATAGTCATATCACTTTTGTTACCATCGAAAACCTGTTTTTTACTTTTTAAACCTAATGAAACTGCCATCTGTTGACACTCATCTACATACTCTAAATCTTCATCAACAGCACCAACTATCCAACCCTCGATATCAGGTATACTTTGTTGTGCAATTTTAATAGCTCTGATAAAGGTTTTAATATCCTTAATAGGAACAACTCTACCAATTAGGGTAATAATAGGTCTAGGTGTTTCTGCTCTATTTACCATAGTAGCGTTTAGAGTATCAACATCAACACCATTTGGGATAATCATTGTTCTGTTCTCATCAGCTCCAAAATTCACTTGAATCTTTTGTGCACCAGAGAATAATGATAAGACGTGGTTTGCTCTGTTATAACAAAACACACCTATTTTATCAAAGAAATTAACCCACATCCTTTTTACATAGTTATACTCTTCTGGTTGCTGTAGAAGACTTGGTTTTTTATACTCAACCCAATCAGCTGACAGCATATCTATCTTTCTTTCTCTAGTATAGATACCATGCTCAGTAAGTAAAAAAGGTCTATTCGTATTATAAGAAGATAAAGCACCTAAAAACCCTGCATAACCAGTAGAAGGTGCATGATAGACTTTTGTTTTTGGTAAATGTTCCACAATATCTGCTAATATCCATATAGGTTTATGGATATTTCTTAATGTCCAGAAATAATCTACAAAAGGTACATCTGGACAATTCTTCTGATACACCTCTGTAATAAATTCCCATGATCTTTCAGAATGGAGAAAATCTGAAAACTTTACATCATTTTGATAAAAACCTACATGCTGTAACATCTCTGGAATTTGATTATCATTTGATTTAAAAGATTCATACAGTGATTTAACTGCTTTAAACCCATCTTCGCTACCCTTAATTCTTTTAGGCATAGACTCACTTTTTTCATCAAAAAGATAATGTTCTTCTAAATGTACTAAGTTATCTGGAAATCTATAACTAATTTCCATTTTTTCACCATCAGGGTACTCTTGCGCACCGATATAGCATACACCAAATTTATATTGTGGTAAACCCTCCATAAGCTGAAGTAACCACGATGAAACACCACCCTTTACATAAGGGTATGTTCCTTCTGAAAAAAGCATAATATCGACGCTGTCACTTTTAGGAAATTTTTCTGACATTATGATGCCTTCCATTGTTGTACAATAGGGTAGAGAGTATAGTTTAAATCTAAGTCTTTTGACTTATTTAAAATTGAATTAACAACCTTATAATTGCCTTTAATAAAATGTATTTCAGCTATATATGGAAGTATAAATGATGAATCTGTAGTATTTAATTCCTGTGCAATTGTAAACTCAGTAATTGCACTCTCATAATCTTTTTTACTCATATATACACGTCCCATTAAAACGTATAGCTTTGTTGATATGTCACTATATTTACGATATTTACCCTTTTCTCTTTCTAAACTCTCAATAGCTGCTAATTTCAACTCTTCATCATCTAGATTATTAACTTCTGCATCATATATTTCAATATTACTGTATGCAATATTTACATTGCTTGCATAATGCTCTTTAGCAACTCTCAAGTATCTAATAACATCTTTGATAAAATCATCTTTTAGGCTTTCATGAGATAGTTCAGTATAAATCATCTCCCAATACAGATGTGCTAGTTCTTTTGCAGCTTCTGCTCTTTTTTCTTTACTATCTTCAATCTCTGGCGTTAAGCTGTCATCTTCACCAACTGTATTTATAAATGCTTCAGCCTCATTAAATATATCTAATTGTTTTGTAATCTTTATGTTGAGTGCTTTTTCTGCCTTATTTATAATTGCGTAACCAAACATTCTGATCTCATCTTCTGTACTTGACAATGTTTCCCTAATCACCTTTAAATTTGCAGGTGAAGCATTATTTGACAAAGCTGAAAGAGCTTTTAATTTTTTAGACTTTGGGGCATATTCGCTATGCATAAGTTCCTTCATTGAGCCTTCACCAAAAATTCTTTCTACTTTTAAAAATGAGATACCAAATTCATCTAAGTTTAAAATATTAGTATTAGATACAACCTTATCATATTTTACATGTTTTAAATACCATGATATCCATATAGAAAATGTATAACCCACTAATGGCATTGTGTAATTAAATAAGAACATGAATAACATATTTGTAAATCTATTATTCTTATGTAAAGACACCTTAAATAATATTCTAAAAACAATACTTTCATGAGCTATTGCTTCTAGTCTATGGGCATCATACAGCTCTATCTCTGCTGTTTTACTCACAAACCTTTTCATAGTATAAAAAGATAAGAAAAAAGCTAAAACAGCACTGATAATCACATGTATTATATATATCTGAGTAAAATATGTCTCAACAAAAAGTAAAAAACTATTGACCATAGTCTTCTCTTAAGTATTTGTTTAAAAGTTCTGTCTTGGATAAATCAAAAACCATATAATTAAAGTTTTTATCTTTTTCCTCATCAAGAGAGTTTAAAAGACGATTTAAATAACCAAGTGCAGCTGCTTTATCATGTAGTGGAAATAATAATGAGATGTAATAGAGTCCATTTTGTTCAAGCATTGTGACCATATCTAATGAACGTAACATTTTTTGTATCTTTTCATAAATACGTGTTGCTTGTAATTCATTATCGAGCCTTAACACTAAAACAACCGAGTTAACTTTATAGGCATTGTATAGTATCTTTAAACGAGCATACTCAAATCTAAACGCCTCATCTTCAACTATACTTATTTCATCATTAATACTAAGAATATTTTTATTTCTAATCTCAATTGAAAAATAATCAAGTAAAATTGAAATTGCTGTCAAGTTTTCTCTATTAAACGCCATAAACGGCATTTTCTGAATTAAAAGTACACTAACAACCTTGTTTTCTTGAATAGAAGGGATAGCCGCAATAAACTGACTATTATCATCAATGTTTACAGAAGGTTCTCCTCTATCATCACTAATGTATATAGCTGTTTTTCTACCTATAGCCTTATCTGCTAAATAGTCTTCAAAAATCACTTCGATAGGTATATGTGCAGTATCTGTACTGTAAACTACATCGGTAGTTCCTAGTTCAAAAAGTGAATCCTCAGTTTTATCTTTTTTATATACAATAATTGAATTATGGACATTAAAAGATTTTGCTAAAAGTTCAATAAAATTAACATAGTACTCTTTATTTTTATCAACAATATTTTGATCATCATTAATCTCTTCATGTTTACCAATAATATACTCTATTGAATTTCTAATACTCATTGGTTTAACAACATAATTTTTTTCTAATTGGTCATGAGAAATTTTTAGTGAATAGAATGCTTTTGATAGCTCATCTAGCTTAGCACCTCTATAGTTGGCATCAATCTCAGCTTCTTTAATTTTTTTTGTCCAATAATTATGAAATTCACTAAATATCATTGTCATCATTAATGTAATCAAAAATTCAATATAGTTGAAGGTTGGATAAAAGAACCAAATTGCAAACGCAATAATGGTTACACTCAAAACACCATTTTCAAAACCATGAAACAGTGTAATAACTGCCAATAATATTAGAATATATGGAACATCACTCTCAAGCATACATATGTCATCGGGGTCAATCACATAGCCTGTTAAAAGAAATAAACTTATTATTATAAGAGTTTCTACATAAGCGTAATCGTGAATAACTTTTAAGACATTATCAATTGCTGTTCTTTCTTGAACACGATTAGACTTAACTTCCATACAGCTTTCCTTTTAGTTCGCCATCATATCTATTAATAGATCCTGAGCAGTAGTACCTACAGATGA
>Ga0193963_1000635_pt1 | contig 18160 bp, 19 predicted proteins | sample FB_6_MG_FD_140359 | JGI IMG/M metagenome (GOLD analysis project Ga0193963, IMG submission 140359) | Microbial mat bacterial communities from the Broadkill River, Lewes, Delaware, United States - FB_6_MG | ecosystem: Environmental > Aquatic > Freshwater > River > Microbial mats | place: USA...
ACTAGACTATGTAAGTATTAGATATACAGTAAATAATAAAGATGGTGTACGTTTTGAGCCATGGCATGTAAAGGTAATCTAAATGATTGACATAACAAAAAAATATCTCCTAATATCTTTATGTGCTTTTATTTTCATTGGATGTAATGAAAAAAACGAACCAACAAAAGAGGTTCAAAAAAAGACACAAAAAGTAATAGAAACTACTAAAGAAATTCAAACACAAAGAACTGTTGAAAAAGAAACTAATATCAAAGAAGAGATCAAAACTCCTTCATTAGTTTCATATCCTAAACAAAAAATCGAAAGAACAAGCTCAATCGCTACTAAAAAAACCATTAAGAACTTTGATTTTAATATTATAAAAAAAGGTTTTAAAGACGACAATACGTTATTAATAGTAGGTGGTATTCAAGGTGATGAACCAGGTGGTTTTATGGCTGCTTCATTGATAGCTACACACTATGAAATTACTAAAGGATCAGTATGGATTGTACCAAATCTAAATTTTTATAGTATCATTAAAAGAAGTCGTGGACCTTATGGAGATATGAATCGTAAATTTGCTCAGTTACCAAAACATGATCCTGAATATGAATCAATTCAAAGAATTAAAAACTACATAAATGACAAAAGTGTAAAACTTATTGTGAATTTACACGATGGAAGTGGATACTATAGACCAAAATATGAAGATAATCTTCATTCACCAAAAAGGTGGGGTCAATGTTCGATCATTGATCAAGAGACACTTAAAAATACAAAGTATTCAGACCTTCTAACAATCTCAAATAATGTAGTAAAACATGTCAACGAAAACCTAATTACACAAGAGCATGTTTATCATTTACATAATACTCGTACACGTGAAGGTGATAAAGAGATGGAAAAGACTTTGACTTATTATGCAATAAATCAAGGGAAAGCTGCTTTTGGAAATGAGGCAAGTAAAAGTTTACCAACACACCAAAGAACATACTATCATCTACTCGCATTAGAAAAGTACATGGATACAATGGGAATAGAATATAAAAGAAAATTTAATCTAAATGATCAAGTTGTAAAAAATATTATAGATAATGATATAGAGATATCTTTATATGATAATAAAATTACATTGCCTTTATCTAAAATTAGAAACATCATAAAATACTTTCCTGTAAAAAATGATGGAACAATTGATTTTGTACCAAGTAATCCTTTAATGAGTATTGTTAAGAAAAAAGATGAATTTGTAATTTACTATGGTAATAGAAGACTTTCACGTTTAAAGCCTGATTATATCGATTATACAAATGAAGAAAAAGATGTGAAAATCAATATAGATAATAATGACCAAGAAACTTCGTTTGGTTCACTTATTACGGTAAAAGACCAATTCAAGGTTTATCCAATAAAAGATTATAGGGTTAATGTAATTGGATATACCAATAAATCAAAAAAAGAAACAAACATTGCGATTGATCGTAAAAAAATGTTAAAGAAATTCTCCATAGATAAAGATGGATCAATATATAGAATAGAATTTTACTCTAAAGAAAAATTTGCGGGTATGATTTTAGTTAAATTTGCTGGATAAGAAATGATAAAAAAACAGATATTAGAAATTATAAAAAAAAGACCATTAGTTATTGATGGTGCAATGGGAACTCAGCTTCAAAATTCTGAAATAAAACAAGAATCTTGGTTAGATGACAAAGGTATAGAACAAGAGGGTTGTAATGAACTTTTAAATGCTACTGCTCCTGAAGTTTTAACTTCAATTCATGATGCCTATGCAAAAGCTGGTGCTGATATGATTAAAACAAATACCTTTGGAACTATGCCTTGGGTACTTGATGAATACGATATGGGAGAGAGAAGTTATGAACTCTCTAAACTTGGTGCACAACTTGTAAAAGATGTTTGTGATAAATATTCTACAAAAGATAAACCAAGATTTGTTTTAGGATCAATTGGACCAGGTACAAAACTACCTAGTTTAAAACATATCGATTATGACACGATGTATGAGGGATATAAAGTAACAGCACAAGGTCTACTTGATGGTGGTGTTGATGTATTTTTACTTGAAACTTGTCAAGATCCATTACAAATAAAAGCAGCTATTCATGCTCTACAAGATATTGCACCTAATATTCCTATAATGGTAAGTGCTACTATAGAATTATCTGGAACTATGTTAATAGGAACTGATGCACAAACTATATCTGCTATTTTAGAACCATTTGATATTTTATCTCTGGGATTCAACTGTGGAACTGGACCAGAGCAAGTAAAAAAACACTTAAGAGTTTTAAGTGAATGTTCTGATAAATATTTATCGATTCATGCCAATGCTGGTTTACCAGAAAATAGAGGTGGATGTAGTTTTTATCCTATGCAAGCTGAAGAGTTTTCTGATATTCAAAAACAGTTTTTAGATTTTGATGGGGTAAGTTTTTTAGGTGGTTGTTGTGGAACAACTCCTGCACATATAGAAGCTTTGGTAAAAAGTGTAGAAACAATCACACCTAAAAAGCCTACAGGTAGTCACCCTACTTCATTAGCTTCACTATTTAATACTGTGGAATTAAAACAAAGCCCATCACCACTACTTATAGGGGAAAGAAGTAATGCAACAGGTTCAAAAGCATTTAGAGAATTATTAAAAGCTGAAGATTTTGAAGGTACTTTAACTGTTGGTCAACAACAAGTACGAGCTGGTGCACATATTATTGATGTAAGTGTTGGTTTTGCTGGTCGTGATGAAACAAAAGATATGAATGAAGTTGTATCATTATATGCACAAAAAATATCTTTACCACTTATGCCAGATTCTACGCAAATACCTGCATTAGAGCAATCATTAAAATTAATAGGTGGTAAACCTATTTTAAACTCGGTAAATCTAGAAGATGGGATCGAAAGATTTGATGAAATTTGTGCAATGGCTAAAAGATATGGTACAAGTTTAGTTTGTCTAGTTATTGATGAAGTTGCTATGGCAAAAACAACTGCAAAAAAAGTCGAAATTGCAGAAAGAATATACCAACGAGCTGTAAATGTTCATGGATTAAATCCTGCAGATTTAGTATTTGATATGTTAGTATTTACTGTAGGTAGTGGAGATGAGGAATATAGAACGGCTGCAACTGAAACAATTGAAGCTATTCGAGAATTTCAAATCATGCACCCTGAAGTAGGTACTACCCTTGGACTTTCTAATATTTCATTTGGACTTAATACTCATGCAAGAGTTTATTTAAATAGTGTATTTTTACATCATTGTATTGAAGCTGGTCTTACATCTGCTATTGTAAATGTAAAACATTTAATACCTATTAATAAAATGAAAAAAGAGGACTTAAAAGTTTGTGAAGATCTATTATTCAATAATCACGAAGATGGTGACCCATTATTTACTTTTATGGAGCATTTCTCGGATATCGCTGCAGTTGAGCAACAAAGTGATGAAGAGTATGACAAACTAACAGATAATGAAAAAGTGATTCAACTCTTAAAAGATGGAGATAAAGAGAGACTTATTCCATTAGCTTTAAAGCTAAAAGATACAGTTCCTGCTGAAACAATTGTAAACGAATGGTTAATTGATGGAATGAAAGAGATAGGTATACTTTTTGGTAATGGAGAGATGCAATTACCTTTTGTACTTCAAAGTGCTGAAACTATGAAGGCTTGTGTTGATCAACTCAATCCTTTCTTACCAAAAGTTGAAAAAGAATCAGAAACTATTTTAGTACTAGGAACTGTAAAAGGTGATGTACATGATGTTGGGAAAAATCTTGTTGATATTATTTTAAGTAACAATGGATTTAAAGTAATAAATATAGGTATCAAAGTATCTATTGATGATTTTATTGAAGCGGCAAAAGAGCACAATGCAAGTGCTATAGGGATGAGTGGATTATTAGTAAAATCTACAAATGAGATGAAAGCTAATCTTGAGGAGTTACAAAAACAAAATATTGATATCCCAATATTAATTGGAGGAGCTGCATTAACAAAACCTTTTGTTGATGATTTCTGTAGACCTATTTATAATGGACCAATATTTTATTGTAGAGATGCTTTTGATGGTGTATTAGCTATGCAAAGAGTAGAAACTGGTGGAGAACTTGAAACGAATATGGCCGCAGATTTAATTGTTTCTGAAGATATAGAAAGAAAAGAAAAAGTTGTATTTAATAATGAAATTCATACTCCTTTGCTTTTAGAAAATAAACACAACTATACTGCTCCTTTTTACAAAAGAAGAGATATGAGTAAAGATTTTGATCCTGCCCTAGCTTTTCAGTGGGTTAATCACAGAGTTTTATTTCGACAAAGATGGGGATATAAAAAAGGAACTCAAGACAAAGATAAATTTTTAAAGTACGAACAAGAAGTAGTACAGGAGATTTACAATGATTTAAAAGATGAGTTTCTAGAGAAAAAAATATTTGATCCAATCGTTTTATATTCATATTTTTACTGTAAATCTGAAGATACTAAACTTCATATTTACGATAATAAGAAACAAAATATCATCAAAACTTTTGACTTCCCACGACAAGGGGCATCACCACATAGATGTTTGAGTGATTATTTTTCAAGTGACACATTTGATACAGTTGCATTTTCTTTTGTAAGTTCAGGACTTAAAATCACAGATTTTGAAAAAGAGATTTATGATAATGGAAATTTTGTTAGATATTATCAAGTACATGGTTTAGGAGTAGAATTAGCAGAAGCTTGTGCAGAGATGGTACACAAACAAGTACGACTAGATTTAAACATAGTAGATAAAGAAAAACCAACACTAAGTGATGTAAGAATGAAACAATATCAAGGGTGTAGATATAGTCCTGGTTATGCTGCTTGTCCTGACTTATCAATGAATAGAGATATCTTTGATCTACTCAAACCTGAAGATTTTGGAATAGAGTTAAGTGAAACTTTCCAAATTCATCCAGAACAAAGTACCGTAGCAATAATAGTACCAAATAAAGAAGCTAAATATTTTAACGTATGATTTTAATACACACAGCCCTTTTATGTGAAGCTCAAAGTTTTATAGAATACTATAAGCTAAAAAAGTTAAATTCGAAAATCTATTTAAATGATGAAATAGCTATTTTGATTTCCGGGATTGGAAAACAAAATACTATTTCTACATTAGATTATATGTTTATAAATTATAATATAACAAAAGCTTTAAATATTGGAATTGCTGGATGCAATGACACTTCTAAATCTATTGGCAGTCTCTACTGCACAAACCATCAAATTCCAAACATCCCTTTTCTACCACTAATTACGAATGATACTGTCAGTACAGAATCAAGCTGTAATACCCCTACTCTTTATGATATGGAAGCAAAATATTTTCAAGATATAAGTACACAACATTTACCAATTGACTCTATATTTGTATTTAAAATTATAAGTGATTATTTAAGTGATGAAAAATTAAATAAAGATTATGTTAAAAATCTTATTGCAAAACAAAAAATTTTACATCAATTTATTAAACTTACTTAAATAATATATTGATAATATTCATCATTACAAAGGATTAAAATTGTTAGACTCAAACTTAAAAAAATTTAGACTAGTTGCCTTATTAGAAGGAATATCTTTTATTGTTTTACTATTTATTGCAATGCCAATAAAATATATTTTAGGCGAACCATTGGTTGTTAAATTTGTAGGAATGGCACATGGTGGGTTATTTCTATTATTCTTATACCTATTATTAATTTGTGCAAAAGAATACAAATGGAAATTATCATTTATTAGTATGGCATTTATTGCTTCACTTTTACCTTTTGGAACATTTTATCTAGATAAAAAATTAAAAATTATTAATAATTAACTTAAACTTATATACTAAAGATTTATTTTACATACTAACTTAAATGTTATTAGTGTATAATTTATCCAATTTAAAATAAAAAAGGAAATAATATGCCAAAAATTAATAAATACGTAGATATTGACCAAGTAGAGAGAGAAGCAAAAAAAGATTTAATAGATAGACATAGTCCATTTATTCACTGTGCAGATACAGCAGTTGCTGGTGAGCCATTTGAAGTAACAGTTAAAATGGGTAACGAATATACTCATCCAGATGATTTTGATCACTACATTGAATCAGTTACACTTTTTAATGGTGAGACTCAATTAGCAAAAGCATCTTATGTTCCAGGAACATTAGGAAATGTTAAAGCACACAATACAACAACTTTTACAATTATCCCTACAGGAAAAAAACTTAACCTTGTAGCTCATGGTTACTGTACTAAACATGGTATCTGGGAAGGTACACCTGTAACTGTTGCTGTTAACTAGTATATAGTATATTTTTAAGATAAAGGGGTTGAAAGTTTATAACTTTCAGCCCCTTTTTTTATTCCTGATGCTTTTTAATTTTATTATTCATCTTAACAAATAAAATTAAAATCAAAAACAAATTCTATAGACAGAATTGTCATACCTTTGTTATGATTTTCCATTATACTTTTCAGATATAACATAAATAAAGGAGTAATCATGTTATCTACATTGAAAAAAATCAGTTTGTCTTTAGTCTTCAGTATTTCTATTTCTTATGGAGCAACCATGAGTGATGTTCAACCATTTGTAGAAAAAGCATTTAAATTGTGTAAAGACAAAGGAAGTGACGCTTGTTTTAAAGAGTTCAATAATCCTAATGGGAAATTTGTCAAAGGTGAATTATATATTTTTGCATACACCTTTGATGGAAAATTATTGGCTCTTGGTTCAAATCCACAGATTGTAGGAAGAAATTTATTTAAGATTAAAGATAAAAATGGTGCTTATATTATCCAAGACTTAGCAAAAATTGCACAATCAAAAGGCCAAGGTTGGTATGACTATCTATGGTCACATCCTAAAACAAAAAAAGTTACACCTAAAACATCATTTATTAAAAGAATTGATGGAAATATGTTTATCGGATCAGGAATTTACAAATAATTTTCGCTCTGTAATTTTTAATTCACTTTCCGTAATTTTATTCAAATTACGGAATCTTACTCAACAATACATAGATAAGTTTTATTAATTATTTATACTTACCAATTATTAACCATAAAATCATTATAATGTAATATAAAATTTAAACTAGGTAAACAAAATGTATTTTTTAGGAACAGATTATATTGTATCATCACTTTTGTGGCTTAGCGCAATATTTGCTTTTGTATTCACATTTAGAAAACAAATAATGAAGTTATTTTACTCAAAAACTACCTTAGATCTTTTTATAAGTAAATTACGAATTTATCTTGAAAAAACATATCCTGATATAAAATTCGACTATACTATTGTACAAGTAAGTACTGCAGAAAAAAATCCAGAGCTTAGAAAATATATGATTGCAGATGATATGATTGATCAATTTAAAAGAATTAAAATAGACGAATCAAAATATCCAAAAACTACATCAAAAGAACTACAATGGAGTAGTTATGTATTTAATTGTGAGCCAAATAAGGATAAATTACCAACAGATTGGATGCAACGAAAAAATGCTCTTTTTTTAAGAGACCACAGAAAATGTTTCAGATGTAGTACTTATGTTGATATGAATAGTATCCACCCTAAAATGATACGATCACTTAAAGATGGAGGGAAATATTATCTTGAAAACCTTATACCTCTATGTAGTGATTGTGATAAATTACTTAGTGATAACCCTAAAAAACAATCTTTCCTTAATATTAAAGATAAAATATATGAGATTGTAGAAAATAGTTAGTTTACATAATTTCTTAATTCATTTTTAAATGCATAATATTATTATCTATGCAACATAACTAAATAAATTATCCTTTAATAATCTTCATATTAATTTCTTGCTATTATTCCAATATAAGTATAAGTACAAACTATACTTATGTTATCAACTATAGTTTAAATTTTTCAGTATAATTCAAAGGAAAATCAGATGTTAAAAAATACAACAATCAAAAATTTACTTATTGGAAGTGGTTTAGTTATTATTTCAATTTTTATCTTAAGTATGGGAAATATTTATTTAAAATTAAATCATTTACATTCAAAAGTAACAGAGAAAAGACTAGAAATACTTCCTCATGCTTTTAGTTTTTTAGATTTAAAAATTAGTGTTATTCAAGTGCAACAATGGACTACTGATATATCTGCTACAAGAGCCAAAGAAGGTTACGATGATGGATTTGATGAAGCCAAAAAACATTACATTGCAGGTAATAAAATATTAGACCATCTAATCAAAGAACACACAAAATATAATGAAGTAGAAATGGTAAACGAACTCAATATATTTAAAAAAGATTTTTCAAAATTTTATGGAGTAGGAACCAAAATGGCTCACGCTTATATTAACAATGGTACAGATGCTGGAAATATTATGATGAGTAAACTAGACCCATTTGCAGAAAAACTATCAACAAAACTTGAGAAATGGATAAGCGAACATCGAACAGAAAATGATATTACTGGTTTAGAAATAGAAGAAACACTTAATACTGAAGAGTTAATAGTTATAATAAGTTTAATCATCGTAACTGTTATTATACTATGTGCATTTTTAATTTTACTTTCTAGAATCGAATCATCTATCAAAATATTTCAATCAGGCCTAATCAACTTTTTTGCTTACCTAAACAAAGAAACAAAAGAAGTTAGTATTATTACAAAAATTGCAAATGATGAATTTGGAGATATGTCTGATGTAATAAATACAAACATCAAAAAAACTCAAAAGTCTATTAGTAGTGATAATTTATTTTTACAAGAAGTTAGCGTAATGGTTGAAGATATTAATAAAGGTTATTTATTTAAAAGATTTGAAAATAAAGTAGAATCTGAAAATTTAGAAGAATTAAGACAAAACTTTAACCTTATGTTAGAAACGCTAAATTCGATTGTTGGAGGAAGTACAAATAAGGTTTTAAATGTTCTTGAAAGTTATGCAAAGTTAGATTTTACAAATGGAATCAAAAATGACAATGGCAAAATACCAACTGCACTAAATAACGTAAATAAATTAATTAACGAAATGCTTGTTGAGAATAAATCAAATGGATTAACACTTAACACTACAAGTCAAACATTAATTAATAATGTAAATACGTTAAATCAAAATTCTAATCAAGCTGCTGCTGCGTTAGAAGAAACTGCTGCTGCATTAGAAGAGATAACTGAAAATATATCTGCTAATACTGAGAATGTAACAAAAATGACAGGATATGCAAATAATCTAACAAGTGCTGCAACAGAAGGACAAGAGCTAGCAAATCAAACTACAGTTGCGATGGATGATATTAATACTGAAGTATCTGCTATAAATGATGCTATTTCGGTAATTGATCAAATTGCATTCCAAACAAATATACTTTCACTTAATGCAGCTGTTGAAGCAGCAACCGCTGGTGAAGCTGGAAAAGGCTTTGCAGTTGTGGCACAAGAAGTAAGAAACCTAGCATCAAGAAGTGCAGAAGCTGCAAATGAAATTAAATCCTTAGTTGAAAATGCAACATCAAAAGCTAATACAGGAAAAAACATTGCAGATAATATGATTAATGGATATGATCAATTAAATCAAAGTATTATGAAAACAATTGATCTAATTAAAAATGTTGAAATGGCAAGTAAAGAGCAACTAACAGGAATTCAACAAATTAATAATGCCGTTGCATCATTAGATCAACAAACACAAGAAAATGCTCAAATAGCCTCAAAAACAAATTCAATAGCAGTCAATACAGGGACAATAGCAAACATAATTGTAAAAAATGCAGATGAAAAAGAATTTGTAGGTAAAGATAGTGTAAAAGAAAAAAAGATAGACTAAAATAAGAAGTGAGTGATTTTTTAAACTCACTCACTTAAATAAACTTCAATAATCATCTAACAACTTTCTTATGAAATTTTTGCTATTATATCCGTACTAATTGTAAAAAAGGAATTTTAAATGACTATACTTGATGGTAAAAAATTATCAGATAAAATTAGATCAGAAGTAAAAAACGATGTTCAAACTCTTCAAGAAAAAGGTATCACTCCAGGACTAGCAGTTGTTCTAGTAGGAGCAGATCCAGCAAGTGCAGCTTATGTAAATATGAAAAGTAAAGCATGTAAAGAAGCTGGTATATATAGTATTGCACACGAAATGCCAGAATCTATCTCTCAAGAAAATATTCTAGAGATCATCACGATGATGAATAAAAATCCAAATATAGATGGTATTTTAGTACAACTACCTCTCCCAAAACATATCGATACTACTGCGATACTAGAAGCAATTGATCCTAGAAAAGATGTTGATGGTTTCCATCCCTACAATGTTGGTAGAGTTGTGGCTGGATTAGATGGTTTTATACCTGCAACACCATATGGGGTTATGGAGCTTTTAAAAGAATATGATATAAATCCTCAAGGTAAAAATGTATGTGTTGTAGGTGCTTCAAATATTGTTGGTAAACCTATGGCTACGTTACTATTAAACGCAAATGCAACTGTTAATGTTTGTCATATTTATACTGATGATTTAAAAAAGCACACTTTAAATGCTGATATTATTTGTGTTGGTGTTGGTGTTGTAAATCTTATTAAAGAAGATATGGTAAAAGATGGTGCAATTATTATTGATATTGGTATCAATAGACTAGATACAGGAAAACTTGTAGGTGATGTTGATTATGAAAATGTATCTTCAAAATGTTCGCATATCACACCAGTTCCAGGGGGAGTTGGACCTATGACTATTGCTATGTTATTAAAAAATACTATTAAATCAGCTTGCAAGAGAAATGAAGTAGAGGCATAAATGAATTTATTAAAAAAACTATATAACTGGAGTAGTTCATGGACTGGTACAGTTGTAATAGTACTAGGGATTATCTTTTTTATTGCTCAAGCTTTTGTAATACCAAGTGGAAGTATGAAAAATTCTCTTTTAATTGGAGATATGTTATTTGTTAAAAAATTCTCTTACGGTATCCCTACACCAAGGCTACCTTGGTTAGAGATTCAAGTATTCCCTGATTTTAATGATAATGGACATTTAATAGAAGGCGATAAACCACAAAAAGGTGATATTGTAGTTTTTCGATATCCACATAATGAAAAAATCCATTATGTAAAAAGATGTGTTGCTACAGGTGGCGATGTATTATTTTTAAGAGATAAAAAACTGTACTTACACCCTAAAGAAGGTAATGAATTTATAATAGATAACTATAAGGGATATAATATTGCTAAAGTTGGTGATAAATTATATGTAGAAAATCCTTACAAAAAAGATCATCCAGGTATTCATAATGATGAAACAGTTCAAAAAGAAAATAGTCCCTATAGACAAATTTTTGATACAGTTCCAACAGAAGTTCCTGAAGGTGAATATTTCATGATGGGTGATAATAGAGACCATAGTAATGACAGCAGATTTTGGGGAACAGTTCCATACAAATTTATAGTTGGTAAACCTTGGTTTGTATACTTCTCTTGGGATGAAAACAAAAAAATAAGATGGGACAGAGTATTTCAAACACCATCACAATTAGAAAAAACTAAATACGTAGATAATAGAAATCACGAAAAAGGAATATATTAATGAAATACTTTATAGGTGCAGATCATGCAGGTGTTGATTTTAAAGCATTTGTAAAAGAATTATTTGAACAAAGAGGTCATGAAGTAATAGATATGGGACCATCAACTAAAGATAGAGTTGATTATCCTGATTTCGCTGCAAAAGTGTGTGAAGAAGTACTAAAGGATGAAAATAGCAAAGGTATCTTAATTTGTGGTAGTGGTATAGGTATGTCAATGGCTGCAAATAAGTTTGATGGTATCAGAGCCGCATTATGTCATAATGAATATAGCGCACAAATGGCTAGACAACATAATGATGCAAATATTCTTTGTTTAGGGGAAAGAGTTAGTGGTCCGGGAATGATTGAAGCAATTGTAGATGCATGGGACTCTAACTCATTTGAAGGTGGTAGACACGCTGGACGAGTTGAAAAAATAAATGCACTATCTAAAATAGGAAGCTGTAGAGTCTAATCAGGATTTTAAAAGGATTTTTACATGACAAGAACTCCACCACCAGAAGATTGGGTAGTCTATACTGTAGTTTTAAGTGTAGTAGCTGCAATTATGTTTGGAAAATATCTTATGGGTAGAGGTGATAAAGATGAATTTATCAGCTCAAATAATAAAACAGATAAATCAAATGTGAGTAAAAATGATAAATCCTAAAATAGTAGACTATATATTTAGTTCTGCTTCTATTCAAAGATGGAATGACTATCCACGTATGGTAGACTTAGTGGAACTTGACAAACAAGCTCATAAGTTTATCATCGCCTTTTTTATAGCTAAACTTGAAAAAGATATAAATTACACACATTTAATAGAAGCTGGTATATTTGAATTTCTTAGACGTGTTGTAGTAACAGATATCAGACCTGATGTCTTTAGAAAAGCTTTACAAAAAAAAGGCAAAGAGATAAATGCATGGGTTTTAAATAAACTTGAAAACTCATTACTAGAGATTGATGATGGTAGTTTCTTCCAAAAGTTCAAAGATTATCTTGAAGATAACACAATGTATAAAAAAGAAAGATTTATACTCAAAGCAGCATCATATTTAGCAACAAAATGGGAATTTGGTATTGTATATCAAACAAGCCAATTTTTAAACGATATTGATGAAGTAAAAAAAGAAGTTGATGCTGAGATTGAAGACTATTATGAACTAATTGGAGTGCGAAAAATTGCCTTAAATAAAAAACTTGCTAAAGTAATAGATTTAAGTGGACGATTACGATTTCAAAAAAGATGGGCACAAACCCCTCGTATACCAGAAACATCTGTTTTGGGACATATGCTCACCGTTGCTCTTTTTGGATATTTTTATTCCGTTAAAATTAATGCATGTGACCAAAGACTTCAAAATAACTTTTTTGTAGCGTTATTTCATGATTTACCAGAAGCACTAACTAGAGATATTATAAGTCCAGTAAAATATAGTGTGGATGAATTATCTGATATTATTGCAGAATACGAAGTGTCACAGATTGAAGATAAAATAATGCCTTATGTTCCAGATGACTTAAAAAAAGAATTTTCATATATACTTGGTCTTGACCAGCACAATTTCAAAGATGAGTTTGAAAATAAGATCATGGAAGATGGTGATATTAAAGTAGTAGAAGATATGCAAAGATATAACCTTAATAGATATAATGCAATTGATGGAAAAGCATTAAAACAATGTGATAAATTATCCGCGTTTATTGAAGCAAGTTTATCAATCTCTCATGGTATTAAATCAAAAGAATTACTTCTTGGTAAAAAGCAAATTATGAATGCACTAGAAGAGATACAAGGCGTTGATTTTTATAATATAGCAAAAACTATTGATGAAGATTTTTGTACTACAGGTGTAACACAAACTAGAATGGATTTGTAGTTTGGAAATTATTTTAATTGTATTAATACTGATCATTTTTGGGATTTTGTTTTTCAGTCAAAAAAAGCATGCTGTAAAAAATACAACTATAAAAAAAGAAGAAATTATAAATAAGTATGAAAATGATTTAAAATCTCTTTTAAATAAATACAAAAAAAATAAAGCAAAGCAATTAGAAGAAAAAAAGATTTTTTTGCAAAACTGTAATAGTGAGCTCGCAAGAAATATATTCTTCACTCATGAAGAAGCAGTAAAAGTTATAGAAAGATTATTAAAAATATGAATAAAAAGCAAATTTATTTTATTACAGCAACAAATACAGATATTGGTAAAAGTCATGCCTCTGAAGTATTTTTAAAAAAGCTCTCAAAAAAAGGGAAAAAAGTTGGTTATTTTAAACCTATCGAAACAGGGGTAACTACACATCCTCTAGATGGTACAAAACTACTCAATATTACAAAAAAACTAAATCCTAACTTTACATTTACTATCAATGACGTAGTAAAGTATCAATTTAAACTTCCAGCATCACCTTTTGTTGCAAATAAATACTTAGAGATAAATATTAATTCTATTTTAACACAGGCTAAAAAGCTATTAAAAAAATGTGATGTTCTTGTAGTAGAAGGTGCTGGCGGTTTAATGGTCCCTATTACAAAAAACTATTTTATGATTGATTTGATAAAAGATTTTCAAAAAAAATTTAATTCTAAAACAATCCTTATTGTTCCAAGTATCTTAGGTAGTATCAATGATAATTTATTATCTCAAAATGCTCTTAAACTAAATAAAATAAAATATGAATGGTATATCAATTTATATAGAGATAAGAAAGAATTTAAAAAAATCACCCTTCCCTTTTATAAAAAATATTTCACCAAAATTAGATACATTTAATAGGATAAATCTATAAGGTTATTGTTTAGTCTATTTCGATAAAATATATTTTCTTAAAATAAACATTCAAGGTTATAAATGAAAATAATATTTCTTGTTTTAGTATCTATAAATTTTCTCTTTTCAATAGAGATATTTGATGTAACGAAAACAACTGCAAAAATAAGTATCACAAACTTAAACAACGGACATAGTGGTATAATTATTAAAAAAATTGAAAATAACAGTATAATTGTAACTCAAGCTGTTGTTATAGATTCAAATAATTTAAACTCTACAATTAAATTTATTAAAAAAGAGATAATTCCTCAAGATGCAATCCCAACAACAACTTTAATACCTCAAAATGGTGATCAATTTATTTTAAATCATCTGTATACAACAAGTTTACTTATTGCACCAAACTTAAAAGCAAAAAATAAGATACTTGAGATATATCCAAATCAAAATTTTTTAAATGAAGATTTTTTTGCAGCTCACTTAAAAATAATTAATAGCCCATTGCCTACAAAAAAAATAATTACAGATTTTGCACAGTCACAACAAATAGGAACAATATTCATAGTGGCAGAAAATAAATTATTTATTTTAGACAGTATAACTTTTAAAATTATAGATAGTCTAAATATCAACTATAATGACAACAGTACAATGGTACCTTTTTTAACAAAAATCGAAAATATAGAACTTGGTATATGGGATTTCGGTGATGATACGATTGAAGATTACAATAAATACTATTTAAAATTAGTGGAGAACAAATAATGATAGAACAACAACATCTAAAAACATTTATAAATATAGTAGGGGAAGAGAATGTTAAAAGTGACAAAGCTCACCTCATTGCGTATTGTTATGATGCTACAAAAACTAGATTTGAGCCTGATGCTGTAGTTTTTCCTAAAAATGAAGCAGAAATAAGTCAGATACTTAAATATTGTAACGATAATAGAATTATTATTGTTCCAAGAGGTGCAGGAAGTGGATTTACAGGTGGGGCATTACCTTCAAGCGGTGGAATTATTTTATCACTTGAAAGACATATGAATAAATTACTTGAAATTGATATGCAAAATATGGTAGGGGTCGTACAACCAGGTCTTATTAATATGACTTTTCAAAAAGCCGTAGAAGAAGTGGGTTTATTTTATCCACCAGATCCAGCAAGTGAAGAATACTCTACACTAGGCGGAAATGTTAGTGAAAATGCAGGTGGAATGAGAGCTGCTAAATATGGGATAACTAAAGATTATGTTATGGCACTTCGAGCTGTTTTACCAAACGGAGATATTATCCAAGCAGGTAAAAAGACTATCAAAGATGTAGCTGGTTACAACATTGCTGGTATATTAACGGCATCAGAAGGTACATTGGCTATTATTACAGAAATTACTTTAAAATTAATTCCTAAACCTAAATATAAAAAAACATATATGGGAATTTTTCCTGATGTAACAAGCGCTATGAATGCTGTATTTAAATCTCTTGCTTCAGGAGCAAATCCTGTTGCTATGGAATTTTTAGATAAATTAGTAATTCAAGCATTAAGAGAAAAACTAAATGTTGATTTACCTGCAGATGCAGGTGCTGTGCTTGTAGGTGATGTTGATGGTAGTTTAGAAGATGAAGTATCATTTCAACTTGATACTTTAGAAAAATCTTTTCTAGAAAATGGTGCAAAAAGTTTTGTCATTGCACAAGATGATGATGAAGCAAAAAAATTATGGTTTGCTAGAAGAAATGCAAGTCCTGCTGTTACTATTTTTGGTACTAAAAAACTTAATGAAGATATCTCAGTTCCGCGAAGTAAATTACCAGAGGCTTTAGAAGAGATATATAAAATTGGTGATAAATACGGTATGCAAGTACCTTGTTTTGGACATAGTGGGGATGGAAATATTCATGTTAATGTTATGGTTAAAGATAAAAATGACCCAAAACAAATGGAAGATGGACATAAAGCAATTGAAGAAATTTTCCAATTAGTTGTAGATATGGGTGGAACTCTTAGTGGAGAACATGGTATTGGTACTTCAAAAGCACCTTATATGGATATTGCTTTTACAGATCCAGAGATGGCATTATTTAAAAGTATTAAAAAAGCTTTTGATCCAAATAATATTTTAAATCCATTTAAAATGGGACTTGATTAATTGAAGCTAATAAAAGGGATATTTGATTTTTTTAATGATGATACCCCTTACTATGCTGCGAGTTTGAGCTTTTTTACAATATTTGCAATACTACCTTTACTCGCATTACTAATCGTTATTATTTCAAATACTCCTACAATTTCACAATATTTGGATAAAATAATGTTATATATCTTAGATTTTATAAATCCTACACATTCTACAACATTATCTATACAAATAGAAAAGTTTCTAGAGAATACTGGAAAACTTGGTTATATAGGTATTGTCTATCTAATTTTTGTATTTACAATGTTTTTTAAAGATTATGAATATATAGTCAATAAAATACATGGTGTTAATTCAAGAGCTATTTACAAATCATTCTTTTTATATCTTAGTTTTCTTATTGCAATTCCTGTATTATTTTTTATATTTATTCTATTATCAACATTTAGCGATTTACCATTATTAATTAATATCTTTACATCCTTATTTATATGGTTAGTTTTTATTATTTTATTTATGGTTTCTGCAAATAAAAAAATTTCACTTAAAGCTGCATCAATTTCAAGTTTTATCACACTTGGTACATTAAGTGTTACAAAAACATTGTTTGGATATTATGTTAGTGCAAATACGACTTATGCAACAATCTATGGATCATTTAGTGTTGCGTTATTTTTCTTTTTGTGGATATATATATCGTGGAACATCTACCTTTATGGCACAAAGTTATGTTCAATTTTAAATAAGGCTCAAATACCAAATGAAAATTAGTTCAATATTTTTATTCTTTATTATCTTTAGCGTATCGCTTTTTGGTGCAGAAGATACACCTCTAGTAAACTTATCCGTTGCAGCTGTTGAGAATCCTGCACAATTTGTAAAAACGATTAATATAGCTATTATTTTAATGCTATTTGTTCTTGCCCCTACACTACTATTAATGGTAACAAGTTTTACAAGACTTATTATTGTTTTTGGGTTATTGAGACAAGCTATGGGACTTCAACAATCTCCTCCGAATCAGATCATAATATCATTGAGTTTAATCCTTACATTCTTTATCATGGAACCGTATGCAAAAAAAGCATGGGAAAATGGTATAGATCCATACATGAAAGAGACTATAAACTATGAAGTAGCTTTTGATGAAAGTGTTGGACCATTTAAAGAATTTATGATAAAAAATACAAGAGAAAAAGATTTGGCTCTTTTTTACCGTATTAAAAAAGAACCAAATCCACAAAATATAGAAGATGTATCATTAACACTGCTTATGCCTGCATTTATCGTTAGTGAGCTTAGAACTGCATTTGAGATAGGATTCTTAGTTTTTTTACCGTTCCTTGTAATTGATATTATTGTTGCTTCTATTCTTATGAGTCTTGGTATGATGATGTTACCACCAGTTATGATTTCTCTGCCCATAAAACTCATCTTTTTCATTATTATTGATGGATGGCATCTTATCATTGGAAATCTCGCACAGTCCTTCAAGTAAAAAATATATAAATTAAAATTTATAGTGAAATACTGGATATAGAGACTTAGTATTATATTTTGTATCAATATTAATAGTTCATTATAAATATTTAAATTTCCATTTTTTTAAACTAATGAGTAAATAATATACTAAATTAAAATTTTCATCAGT
>Ga0193963_1000638_pt1 | contig 18123 bp, 17 predicted proteins | sample FB_6_MG_FD_140359 | JGI IMG/M metagenome (GOLD analysis project Ga0193963, IMG submission 140359) | Microbial mat bacterial communities from the Broadkill River, Lewes, Delaware, United States - FB_6_MG | ecosystem: Environmental > Aquatic > Freshwater > River > Microbial mats | place: USA...
AACTTTGACCAGGCACAGGATATGGTCAAGGCCAGCTTTGGCGATCAATCCTTCCTGCGTGGTGAACGCAAGCTGGTTGCTGTGAACAGCATCAACTGGGCGCGCATCATGGCCCAGATCGTTTACTACTTCTATTCCAGCCTGAATCTGGGTGGCCCGCTGCGTCCGATGGCGTACTCAGTGCCGACCGGTAACTTCGGTGATATTTTTGCCGGTTATATGGCGCGCAAGATGGGCTTGCCGATTGAGCAGTTGATCATTGCCACCAACGAAAACGACGTATTGCATCGCCTGATGGCCAGCAACCTGTACGAAGTACATTCGCTGAAGCACACCATCACACCGTCCATGGACATCGCAGTTTCGTCCAACTTCGAGCGTTTGCTGTTCGACCTGTACGATCGTGATGGTCTGGCCCTGGCCGACCTGATGAACAAGATGGCGGATCGCACCCAGTCGGTTGAGTTGTCGGAAGAGAAGCTGGCGAAGGCTCGGGCGTTGTTTGACAGTCAGGCTGTGAATGAAGACGAAACGGTCGAGACCATGAAACAGGTCTTTGATGAAACAGGCTACTTGCTGGACCCTCATACGGCGATTGGTGTCAAGGCAGCACGCGAATGTCGCCGAAACACTAATATTCCAATGATTACTTTGGGTACAGCACACCCGGTGAAATTTGAGGATGCGGTGAATCGTGGCGGCTTTGATATGCCAACACTGCCTCACCATCTGGCGGATCTGATGGAGCGTGAAGAGCGCCTGGACGTTTTGCCAGCAGATCTCTCTACCGTTCAGGACTTTATAGCTCAGAACACATTTAAAGACTGATCGTATTAAGCGCTGTTGGTAATGATCTGTTATCAACAGCGTTCCTCCCTCGGTTGCTGGCGTCTTGCCAGTGCTTTTCTGCTAACCTTGTCGTTTATTTTTTGATACAGCGTCAGGTTTTCCCATGAATTACATCCCCCTTCAGGATTTCAAGCTGGGCTGGATTTTTCGGCATCGTGAATTGCCGATTCCAGAGTCTGCCCTGGCCATGATCAAGCCATTGACGACGACATCTGCGAATCAGTTCTGGCGTGACCAGGTCAGTCGAGAAGCGACGCATGCCAATCACTTTCTGTCAGATGACTGGCCCGCTCAGAATGGCATATGGTTGGAATCCATGAACTGGCAGGCACGCTGGGAAAGTGATTTCCCGGATATGCCGGAACTTCTTGAAGAACACTGTCACTGGGAAGGTAACACTCGCGTCTTCTTCTGTTACGATGTTGACCACATAGTAGAAACGACTTGGGCAGTCTTCAGCGCTCACTGGAAAAATTTCCTCTTTTATGATGATGAGCCGATCTTGATTGGCAAAAATCGTCGCCAGGTTGCCCTTTTCCATTCAGACGGTTCCTGTCAAATTGGAAATCGACTCTCAGGAAAATAGCTGCTGCCCGTTTGCCAGAGTTGTCTGTGACTTGGCTCTGAATTGAAGAAGAGATTGTGTAGTGTGTCCGCTTCTATTTGGATAACTCTTTGATAGTATTAATAATTATTTTTCGGAGAGCCTGCCTTGGCCTGTATTGGTTTTATTGGAATGGGGTTGATGGGTGTACCCATGAGCCTGCGCTTGTTGCGTGCGGGGCATGAGGTAACGGTCTGGAATCGTTCGCCAGACAAAACCGCTTTTCTGGAAGAAGAAGGTGCTCGTGTTGCTGCTTCTGTACAGGAATTGGTCACTTGTTCTGACTTTCTTATGCTGTGCATCAGTGATACTCAGGCAGTACAAGAGGTAATATCTGGCCCGCAAGGTATTTCCCGATACGCTCGACCCGGCCAGGTGCTGGTCGACTTTTCCAGCATCGATCCTGCCGTCACCGTTTCCCTGGCCAAAGACTTATATCAGCAATGCGGGACAGATTGGGTTGATGCCCCTGTCTCTGGTGGTGTGGCGGGTGCGGAGTCCGGGCAATTGGTGGTGATGGCGGGCGGTGATGAAGCTGTAATCGACCGCTTGCGCCCTGTTTTGTCGGCAGTATCTCAGCGAGTCACTCGAATGGGGCCCGTTGGCTCAGGGCAAGTCACCAAAATCTGTAACCAGATGCTGGTAAGTTGCAATGTTCTGGTGATGGCCGAAGTGATGGCGCTGGCTGAGCAGGCAGGGGTGGCATCTGATTGCATTCCTGCAGCATTGGCAGGGGGCTTTGCCGACAGCCTGCCACTGCAGTTAACCGGGCCAAGAATGGCAAGCCGGGAATTTGATCCGGTCAAATGGCATGTCAAAACCTTGCTGAAAGACCTTGATATGGCGAATGCTCTGGCATCCGGGGTTTCCAGTTCGGTGCCCATGACAGGGTTGGCTGCCGAATTGATGCGCCAACATGCATCGCGTGGTAACCGGGATCGTGATCCAGCGACTCTGGTGGAGTTGTATATGGAGGATAAGAGTGAAGCTTAGCGCCAATTTATCTCTGCTTTATAGCGAGTTGCCTTTTTTGAAGCGTTTTACGGCGGCTCGTCGAGATGGTTTTCGGGCGGTTGAGATTCAATTCCCTTACGATGTGCCCATCAATGATATTCGTCGTGCATTAACGGACAACCAGTTGGAATGTGTCCTGATCAATGTACCGGCTGGTGATTTGATGAGTGGTGGTGAAGGGTTGGCGTCTGTACCGCGCAAGACGGCTGAATATGCAGCTGCTGTAGTGGAGTGTCTTTCCTATGCCCGTGCTCTGGGAGTTCCGACCGTTAATGTCTTGCCTGGGTGTTGTAAAGACCCGGCACTGAAAGACGCCTACCTGGAAACCTTTCGTAAAAATCTCCTGGTGACTGCAGACAGTCTTTCCCCTTTTGGTATTACCACAACCTTCGAAGCGATTAATCGGTTTGATATGCCAGACTTCTTGCTCTGTACCGGACGAGAGATGCTGGCGGTCTTGTCGGATTTGAAGCATCCGGGGGTCAAGGCTCAGTTTGATGTCTATCATATGGCGCGAATGGGTGTCGATGTGGCGGGGTTTATCAAACGTAATGGCGGGAAAATTGGTCATATTCAATTTGCTGATATGCCAGGGCGTCATGAACCAGGTACTGGCAAGTTAAAATTTGCCGAAATTTTTGCTGCTATTGATAAAAGCGGTTACACCGGCTGGGCTGGGGCTGAATATCATCCCAGTAAGGAAACATCGGCAACATTGCGATGGATGAGAACCTTGGAAAAAGCAGACGTACTGACTTACTGATTGTTCGGTTGATCAAATAAGCCGATTTGGCTGTCGTCAGAGGGACTTTGGCGAGAGCTGGGTTGCTTGAGCTGTGATGGATCGATGCGAGGCCTTGTTTCTTCTGGAGTCGGAAACAATTCATTCTGCAAGGCTGTTTGTAGTGTCTGTTCGGACGAATATGATTCGGTTTGGTGCGCACTCTGAATGTTTGCGCGACGTTTTTCGCACAGGTTGATGACCTGTTGTTTCTGGAAAGAACTGAGATGATGCCAGTGGAAACGTTCCTGGCGACTTCGAAAGCATCCTTTGCAATATCCACGAGTATTGGAAATGCAAACACCCTGGCAAGGGTTGGGGATGTCAAACAATTCACCTTGATCAATCACAGGAAGACCCAGAACTGAAAGTGAATGAATGCATAAATAAGTGCCAACCCGTGGCGATAAAATCGCCACAGATTGCATGGCCTCGAGTCAGTACGATACAAGCTTCAAGGGCAAGATTCGGGGACTACAGGCCACTACCGCAAAGGGCTTAGAGAGGTGTTACGTTCTCAGCCTGCGGGCCTTTCTGACCCTGGGTAACTTCCATAGTTACCTGCTGCCCTTCTTGCAAAGAGCGGCGACCAGTACCATTGATTGCACTGTAGTGGACAAAGACGTCTTTACCGGATTCTTGCTCGATAAAGCCAAATCCTTTCTCATCATTGAACCATTTAACGGTGCCCTGAACTTGTTCTGCCATGTTTATATCCTGAATTTTTTGTTTGGCCGTAGCCAATTTAAAGCGTTTTCGAATGGCATTGATCACATACTGGCGGTCGATAAACCGAAAAGCTGTCATCAATGCTCCTATCAAGAGTACCGAAACACCCTTAAAAGCGTCCGAATAACTCGTTGATAGAGCCTGAAATACCAGACTGGCAGCCATAGTAGCCTACTTGCCGGAGAGTGACCAAGGATTGTTCAAAAAAGTTTCGATTATTATGGCTGTAACCTGTATTTCATTCACGTATTGTAGGCCGTTTTGTTGCTTATCTCAGGAATGAACGTGAAATTTCCAGATTATCAAATCCCGGTCAATGACGACGTGCAGCGCTTGTTTCATGGACGTGGGCATGCCTGGCCGGGTTGGGAACACATTCAGATTGACTGGTACGCCCCGGTTGTGGTTGTGATGTCTTTTGAGCCAGTGGAAGCCGAGTGGCTTGATGCCCTGGCTCTACATCTGAAAGCACACATACCTGCATGTGAGTGCATTTTGTTCCAGCAGCGCCAGCGTCAGGAAACCAGCCACCGCTGGTTGTTGGGTGAGCCTTGCCTTGATCCAGTAATTGAAGAAAGTGGGCTGCGTTACCAGGCTCGATTAGGACGTAATCAGAATACGGGGTTCTTCCCTGATATGGTCAATGGTCGTCGTTGGGTGCAACAGCATGCGGCCGGTAAGCGGGTTCTGAACCTGTTTTCCTATACCTGCAGTTTTTCGGTAGCGGCTATTGCCGGTGGTGCCGAACGAGTGGTGAATATGGACATGAGCAAGGGAGCGCTGGCCACCGGGCGCGATAACCATCGTTTGAATCAGCAATCGCTGGATCAGGTGCGTTTTGAGGCCATGAATATTTTTCGCTCGTTCGGGCGTTTGCGTCGGCATGGCCCGTTTGATTTGCTGGTTTGTGATCCGCCGTCCTTTCAGAAAGGCAGTGTGAATATTCAGCAGGATTATCGAAAGATTCTGAAGCGTATCCCGGAATTTATGGCTCCGGGCAGTGATTTGTTGCTGTGCCTGAATCATCCGTCGCTGGGAGCTGATTTTCTGCATCAGGAGGTGTCTGAGCATTGTCCTGATGCCCATTTTGTTGAGCGAATCGCCAACCCTGAGGTCTTGCGTGAGGCCACGGACACCGCAGGGTTGAAAGTTCTCCGGTTTCGCTATTGTCCGCAGCTCTGAGGCTGTTGCTGGCGCAGTTTGCGGATTTTCATCTGGGTCTGGTGGTGCCAGAAAGTGGCGATCAGGGAACCTGAAATATTGTGCCAGACACTGAACAGTGCGGCAGGCAAGGCCGCTGCCGGTGTGAAGAAATTGAGTGCAAGCGCTGCGCCCAGCCCCGAATTCTGCATGCCAACTTCAATGGCAATGGTACGGGACTGGACGATGGTCAGACCCCGCCAGCGGGCAAGCCAGTAACCGAGGGTCAAGCCGCTCAGGTTGTGCAGAATCACAGCACTGGCAGCGATCACGCCCATAGTAGCAATTTCATCCGCGTTCAACGCAACAATAATGGCCAGAATAGCGAGAATCGCCGCACTGGCGATATTGGGTAAATGTGCATTCAGGCTGCGGCCCAGATCAGGCAAATAACGATTACACAGCACGCCACCCGCAACCGGTAATAAAACCAGCTTGGCAATGGTGAACAGCATGGCCAGCTTATCCAGAGTAACCAGCTCACCGGCGTAAAAAATCAGCAGCCAGGGCGTCAGTACAATGCCCCACAGCGTGGACAGCAAGGTCATGCTGACGGACAGGGCGACGTCACCGCCTGCCAGAAATGTCATGACGTTGGACGCGGTGCCGCCAGCACAGGCCCCAACCAGTATGAGTCCTATGGCCAGGTCATCGGGAAGTTGCAGTGCCAGGGCAATCAGCCAGGCAACCAGAGGCATGACCAGGAACTGCAAGACCACACCCAGTGCGATGGCATCCGGTTTGCGCCAGACGCGTTGGAAGTCTTGCCAGCGCAGTGTCAGGCCCATGCAGAACATAATGAGCACCAGCAGCGGGATGACAGCTCCTTTCCAGCCAATGAGTGGCTGAGGGTCGTTCCAGGCCAGGAGGCTGATGCCGATGGCCAGAACGGGGAAAAAACGCTGAAGAGAAAGCATTACCGTGCTCCGGTGAATAAAAATAGGGGATGATTGACGCAACTATTATGCCGACATCTGCTGTTAGGCTGAAGTTCGCTGTTAATGCAGCGCCGAACCATGTTCATCAAGAATGGGAGAAAGAACACAATGCATCTGGATTTTAACGATATGACGGGCACTGAGCGGTATTTTTTGCTGACTCAATCGGTGTTGCCTCGCCCGATTGCCTGGATCATGACAGAGCAGCAAGGTGGCAGCATGAATCTGGCACCGTATTCTTTCTTTGCGCCTGTGTGCTCTGATCCTGCGACACTGGTGGTGTCGATGGGGCATAAGCCGGGCGGCGAAGAAAAAGACAGTTATGCGAACCTGAAACGTACCGGGCACTGTGTGGTGCACATTCCTGCGGTGGCGAATATTGATGCGGTTAATCAGAGTTCGGCAACCTGGCCTGCGGACGTCAGTGAGGTTGAAGAGCTGGGGCTGTCATTGAGTCCATTTACTGAGGGTGGATTACCGCGCTTGAGCGATGCTGAAATTGCGTTCGCGTGTGAATTTCAGCAAGAAGTGACTCTCGGTCCTGGTCAGCAGCACATTGTCTTTCTGACGGTGAATCATATGTACGTTGCGGATGCTTGTGTCGAGCAGGATGCAAAGGGGCGGCAGAAGATCAATCCAGAAGTTGTAAATCCTCTGGCCCGCCTGGGGGCGACAGAGTATGCCGCCCTGGGCGAGTTATTAAGCCGGGCCAGACCAAAGTAAGCACGTCAGTCAATGGCTGTTAATGGAATCAGGCGCTCATCACGTTTGCGAGCATGACGTTTCATTAATGTCAGGGAGCCTGTCACAAAGGCTCCCGCGCCCAGTAACCACAAGCTGGAGCTGAGTGGGTGCTGACTCCAGCTACCCACCTGATACACCACCAGTGCTGCGCTGTACGCCACACCGGTACTCCAGCCCGCGACAAAAAACATCCATTTGCTACCGGCTTCGCGCACCATGGCTCCCAGCGTTGCAACACAGGGTGTGTACAGCAGAATAAATACCAGGTAGGAAAACGCCGCCAGTTGCCCGCCAAACAGCGTTTCCATGGCGGTGAATGTACTTTGGCTAACGCCTTGCTCTTCGGTCTGGTCGGCACTGATCAGACTCATGCCCAGAGGATCAAGCAGGCTATCGGCTAACCCGGACAGGTTTTCTGGCAAGGTCATGACGGCATCAGTGAGGTCTTGCAGTAAATCGTAGTCATCGTCAGCAGAGGCTGTCGGGCTGTACAAGGCGTCCAGAGTACCTACAACGGCTTCTTTGGCAAAAATGCCAGTGATTACTCCCACCGTGGCAGGCCAGTTGTCTTCAGCAACGCCAATGGGTGCCAGAACCGGTGTGGCGGCCTGAGCCAGATTGGACAGTACGGAGTTTTCATTATTCTCGTTACCAAAAGAGCCATCTGAGCCAATGGAGTTCAGAAAGCTGAGTACCGTGACCACGATAACGATGGTTTTACCCGCACGAGTGATAAATGAACGCAGTCGTTCCCAGGTTTTAATCAGCACACTTTTGGTATTGGGAATATGATACGCCGGTAATTCCATAATAAAGGGCGTCAGTTCGGGTTTGAATAGCGTGTTTTTCAGAGCCAGACCCGTTAGCAGAGCGATAACAATGCCGGTGATATACAGCAGAAACACAATGCTGGCTCCATTGCTGCTGAAAAATGCGGCAGAAAAAAGGGCAAATACGGACAATCTGGCACCGCATGACATAAAGGGCGACATGGCAATTGTCAGCAAGCGGTCTTTTTCGGTATCCATGGTTCGGGCTGCCATAACCGCAGGCACATTGCAGCCAAATCCAACGATCAATGGCACAAAGGATTTACCTGGAAGCCCCACCGTGCGCATTAGCCGATCCATCACAAAGGCTGCGCGGGCCATATAACCAGAGTCTTCAATTAAAGACAGAAACAGATATAAGGAACCGATGATGGGAATAAACGTTGCCACCAGTTGAATGCCACCGCCAATACCGTCTGCCAGCAGAGTGCTTATCCATTGAGGTATGCCGACGCTTTCCATCAGAAAACGAGGCCCCTCGACAAACAGGCTGTTCGCCGCAATATCGAAGAAATCAATAAAGGCTCCGCCAACATTGATGGCGAATAAAAACATGAGGTACATCACAAAAAAGAAAAAAGGCAAACCCAGCCAGCGGTTAAGCACCCAATTGTCGATTGTTTCTGTCAGCGATGTCCCGACATCCTGAATGGACATTGATTTTTGTACAATGTGCTGGATTGCTTCATAACGGCTGTTGGCAATTAATACATCAATGGGATGGCCTTGCTGCGTTTCAATATCCTGGCGTAATTGCTGTGCTCGTTCACGCAGTTGTTGATGAAATTCAGATGGGTGCGCCATGCAACCATCCCATTCACCTTCCAATGCCCGTACAGACATCCAGCGTGGATTGGTCTGGTTATTCCCCAAAAGACCACTCAGGGTATCAATTGCCTGCTGTATTTGAGGCTGATGACGCCATACGGGTGCCGCAACGGCTTGATGTTCCAGTTGTTGCTGGAGGGTCTGCAGTAATGTATCCAGGCCAGAGCCGGTGGCTGCGATAATAGGGACAACAGGAACACCCAGTGCATCGGATAAGGCGGGAATATCAATTGTTATGCCTTCACGTTCTGCAACGTCCAGCATGTTAATAGCACAAATAACCGGAGCGCCCATATCCAGCAATTGAGTGGTCAGAAATAGATTACGTTCCAGGTTGCTGCCATCAATAATGTTGACGACCAGATCAGCCTCACCCGTCAGGACAAACTCGCGGGCGATGCGCTCATCCTGGGAAATATCGTCACTTTGTGCATCCAGTGCGTAGGTGCCTGGCAGATCCACCAGAATATGTTCCTGGTGGTTCAGGTGGATGGCCCCTTCTTTCTTTTCAACCGTCACCCCCGGCCAGTTGCCGACGACCTGGCGAGTGCCAGTTAGCTGGTTGAAAAGTGTGGTCTTGCCACAGTTAGGGTTGCCTATAAGGCCAATGGTGGCTGGTTTCATAAAGGATTCGGAGTGACAACAAGGATGGCCGCTTCCTGGCTTCTCAGGCTGACTGAGGTGCCTCTCAGCTTGATGTGTATAGGGTCTCCCAGAGGGGCGACCCGTAGAATAGTGACCAGAGTGCCGGGCATGATCCCCATTGCCAGCATTTTACGGCGCAATTGTGGATGAGCCTGGGTAAAACCGGTAATAGTGGCAGACTCGCCAATGGCGATATCTCGAAGTGTTGTTGATGTCATGCTACGGCTGTCGGTTGGTGTATGAATTGGATGATAATGTTTATCATTTGTTATTGCAACCGACGCCTGAGTTCAGAGAGTGGCTGAGTGGTGATACGTTTTGACACGATCTTAACGAGCCGTTACATAAGTTAGTATATTCGTTACATATTCAGGCGCGAGAAAAGCCGGGGTGGTTTTATTACTCTGGATGACATTATTTATGATGCTGCATTTGTTCTGGATAGCTGTTGTTTCACTGGCTGTGGTGTTTATGCAGTCTGCCCCGGATTTCCATGAGTGCCAGCCAATGTGAGTAGAGGTCTCGGATCGGGTCATCCTTTATAATCACCTTGTCGTTATTTTACAGCAGTCAACCAAAGCCGTGTTCGACTAACCTATAGTGTATCAATTATATAAAATACTTGGATAAAACCAGAAACCTGGTTTAATATTAATGAAAGCATTGTTCTATGCCCGTGTTGCTGATTCCTTTCAGCAGCGCAACAGTTTAATTCATAAAATGAATGAAGGTATGATCCGGCAAAATGTTTCATTTGTCGAAACTCCTTTTTCAAGCAAGATGTAGAGGTGAACGTGAGCGTCTTAAATACCGATATCGATAAACAAATCGAACAACATCAGTTGAAAATTCAGGAGCTTGAGCGGCTTAAAAAGGATCATGAAAAGAAGCTGGAAGGAATCAAGGAGTTTGATCTCGAAGTTAAACGCCTGTGTAACCAGCGCAGCCTGACAGAAGCAGAGCTTTATGTTTCTCGTGCAGACCAGATTGAAGCCTGGATTCTGGATATGGCAAAACAGGAAGCCCCTGGCAGTATTTATATTAACTTGAAAAAACACTTTGAGCGCGCTATTGCTCGCGGTGGCAAGAAAGAAAAGAAAAGCTCTCTGCCGAAGCCAAAGCTGGCAGTAGGTACTTATCGTAATCCGGCAACCAATGAAGCGGTTGAGAAAATCAAGCGTAACCCACGTCAATTGGACGAGTGGATTCGTGAATACGGTATGGAAGTGGTTAAAACCTGGAAAGAATCCTGATAGGTTTCCGGTTTTGAAAGAGGTTGCCGGTATTGGATGCTGGCAACTCTTCTGATGTGTTTTATCGCTTTCCTGCTGCCTCTTTATTGTCCCATCTGATAGTCGATTTTCTTGAATCGTTTCCTGCTAATCCCTTAGCGTATTTTTGACAACATTTCTTTGTATATTGCGCCCATATCTGGAACAGGTTTGTGCCACCTTCACGGTAATGACAGATGTTTGGAATAGTGTTTGGGGCGGGTTGCAGATGAAGAAAAAACACAATGGGTGCTTTTGAAAACACCCACTGTGAGTGTGGTATTACGCTAATACAAAGCGCAACTGACGTTTTGCGGCATCAACTTCCTGAATTTTAACATTCAGAACCTGGCCAATATCAAAGCGCTCATCGCCTTTTATATGGCTCATGCTCTTACTGTCAAACGTCCATTTTCCTTTCGCCTTACGGCGATCAACCTGGCCCTCAATACCATACTCTTCCAGACGCACGGTCATTTGCTGAGAGGTCGCATGGACAATCACGGCTGACAATGTCCGGGTTTGATCCTGCTGCTGCAACCAATCCAGTTTCATCCAGAACTCAGCTTGTGATGCAGCAATGCGAGCGCGAGACTGGCGCTCTTGCAAGGCTTGCAGCTCATCCTGTGAAATAGCAGGCGGTGTTTCACCATCCAGCAGAGCAGAAATAATACGATGGATCATCAGATCGTTGTATTTCCGCAGGGGAGACGTCACGGTCGTGTAGTGAGCAAAACCAAGTCCCATATGAGGGTTGGCTTCCAGCGCCAGACGGCTACGATCCATCTGGCGGCCCATGATGGCCCGCAATGCGAGAGGAGACTCTGTGGTATTGGCTTGTCCAACCAATGTGACGAAGTCTTCCAGAGATTTGATCTTGGGCTTGTAATCCAGTTGTGCCTGTTCCCGAATGAGGCTGGTGATATCACCGATGCGTTCGGTACGGAAGCCACCATGAGTCACAAAGAACCCCTGCTCCTGTTGAGCCAGCCACTCGGCAGACGCCTTGTTGCACGCCAGCATGCATTCCTCAACCAGACGATGAGCATCGTTGCGCTCAAGACGCATGATGTCTTCGGCCTTGCCGTTGGCGTCCAGAACCAAACGGTAATCCGGGCGTTCTTCCATCACGATGTGATGTTCGGCGCGGTAGCTGGCCAATGCTCGGGAGCACTGATGCAAGGTTTTCAGGTGATCGTGCAGTGCCGGTGCGATGTCATCACTGGCATCGGTTTCCAACAGCTGACTGACCGCCTGATAACTGAGCTTGCCCTGACTCTTGATCGTGGCTTTGGTCAGGTTCGTCGCGGTTACATCGCCGGATGAGGTGACATCCAGTTGAATAACCAGTGCCAGACGCTGTTCGCCTTCCTGCAGAGAGCAGAGTGTTTCAGAAACAGCAGCGGGCAACATCGGCAACATCAGGTTCGGGAAGTACGCTGATGTGGCGCGTTGGCGAGCCTGTTCATTCAGGGCGCTGGTCGCCGGGATTACCGCCGCCGGATCGGCGATGGCAATGTGCAATTTCCAGCCATCTTCTGCTGGCTCTGCATAGAGTGCATCGTCAAGATCGCGTGTGCTGCTGGAGTCGATGGTGACAAAAGGCAGGGCGGTCAGATCGGTTCGATTGGCAACGGGTAACGTTTGAGACGTCAGGCTTTCCAGTTCTTCTTCAATGTCAGTGAAGTCGCTTTCAAGCCCCCATTTCTGACACATAAAGCGAGATTCAATCCCGGCTTCGTCTGGCATGCCAATGCAGGAGTCAATTTTGGCCTGTGCTCGACCGGAAGGATAAGGGTGCTGGCTGATGTGGGCTTTGACCAACAATCCTTCTTTGGCATTCTGGCGGAACTTGGGCGGTACAAATATCCAGCGGTTCAGCGCCGGATGATCCGCTTCGATGAAGTGTCCTTTGCCTTTTATGAGATAACGGCCACAAAATTCACCAATTTCAGTACTGATGAATTGTTCGATCATGGCCTGTTCTTTTTTGTCATCGACCTTGTCAACCCGAAACGCAATGGTATCGCCTGGCAATACCTTTTCCATTTCTTCAGGAGATAAATAAAACTGCTTGTTATCTTCGGTGACTACAAAGCCGAATCGACCGCTGGTTGCACGCACTTTGCCTTCAAAGCGTGGAATGCTGTCGTGTATTTCCTGCTTCAGTGTTTGCAGTTGTGAGAGTGCGCTGTTGTCGAGCATTCGAACAAATCCTGGCCTGTAAAAAAGGTCGTAGAGTTTAATGGAGTGTTGGCGGTGAGGGAACCTTTCCGTCTTATCCGCCCGCAGGGCATCAATTAATCAATATAAATATAAATACATTTATTGGATCATTGTGTCCTTATATTCATTAGTGTCGAGGTATTCTGTCATAAATGGCTGAAATAATGAGTGCATTCATCAACATTGAGGAATGACCGTGAAGAATTCGCCTGAAATCAGTCGCCGCCGTTTTCTGCAGTCGGCTGTTACAACCGCCGGTGTTGCCACCGTGCCGGTCGCATTAACCGGCTGCTTTGGGGACGATGACGATAATGACCGCACCGCTCCGTCTACTGACCAACCGGCTGTGGAAGAAAAAGTACCAACCGACGTTGCGTTTGGCCATGGCGTTGCGTCGGGTGATCCCCTTGCGGATGCGGTGATCATCTGGACACGTGCCACTCCTGTGGATAACGCTGCGAAGACGGCGGTTGTGTCATATCAGGTCTCACGTACCGAAGTGATGGATGACATCGTTGCGGAAGGTCTGATCGACACTACGAACCTGCAAGACTTCACCGTTAAAGTCGATGTGACCGGACTGACGCCTGACACTGGTTACTATTACCGCTTTGGCGGAGCCAATAACGTACATTCTACCGTTGGCCAGACGCGCACCTTGCCAATCGGCAATGTTGATAACGTCGTGATGGCCGTCTGTTCCTGTTCCAACTTCCCGGCAGGCCAGTTCAATGCTTACAACGAGATTGCCAAAAGTGATGCCAGCGTGGTGCTGCATCTGGGCGATTACATCTACGAGTATGGCTCCAACGAGTATCCGGCCCAGGATGCTGAAGGTCGCCAACCGGAACCGGCGGTTGAAATCACCAGCCTGGAACAGTACCGGGCGCGTTACGCGCAATACCACACGGATGGCAATCTGCAGGCCGCGCATGCCGCCAAGCCGTTTATCTGTGTCTGGGACGACCATGAGCTGGCCAACGACACTTATAAAGACGGGGCCGAAAACCACAACGACGAAGACGGCGACTTCAACGAGCGTCGTGCCGCCGCGTTTCAGGCGTATCACGAGTGGTTGCCGATTCGTACAGAGGAAGATCGCAGCCGTATTTACCGCCGCTTCGACTTTGGTGATCTGGTGCGTCTGCAAATGCTGGACACCCGCATTCTGGCACGTGACAAGCAACTGGCGTACGCCGATTACTTCACCCCTGCCGGACTGGACGTCAACGCCTTCCGTGCGGATCTGGCCGATATCTCCCGCACGCTGCTGGGCGCTGAACAGCATGGCTGGATGTCGGAAGGTCTGCGCACGTCTCCTGCGGTTTGGGATGTATTAGGACAGCAGGTGTTGATGGGGCGCATTAATATTCCACTGGAAGTGCTCACCTTGCTGGGTGCAGAACAAACCCCGCAGGTTCAGGCCGCCATTGTTCAGACACTGGGTGAACTGGCGGGCATCAAGCAGCGCTTGCTGATGGGCGATGAATCTCTGACCGATGCTGAAAAAGCTCGGGTGCTGACGGTTGCTCCTTACAATCTGGATGCCTGGGACGGTTATTTTACCGCTCGTAAATTGCTGCTGACTGCTGCCATCGTGCACGACAGCAACCTCGTCGTGCTGGCGGGTGATACCCACAATGCCTGGGCCAGCAACCTTTATCCAACGGATAATCTGGGCAATGTACAGCGAGAGCAGGCCGTGGGGGTAGAATTTGCGGCTCAGTCGATCAGTTCTCCAGGACTGGAAAAATACGCAGGTTTTGAGGGTGTACCAGCCGTTCAACAAGGCTTTGAACAGGCCATTCAGTTACTGGTGGACGACTTGCAATACCTGAATGCGGCGGAGCGTGGCTTTATGAAAGTGACGTTTACACCGGAAGAAGCCAAGTCTGAATGGATTTACATCAGCACCATCAAGGAGACCAACTACACCAGCCATGTTGGTAAAACCCTGATCACCAAACCCGGCAAAGGCAATCGCACCTTGCAGGAAGTCGTGGACGTTTGATGCGTTTGGTGTGATTTGATGTAAACGCTTGATCGAGCAAGCAAATGAAATAAGCGGGGCATGCCAGCGATGGCATCGCCCCGTTTTTGGTTGGCGTTAATCGAGTGTTGTGAGCCGAGTGTTGTGAACCGTGTATTAGGGGTGCGTTCGGTACAAATACATGGTCTGAAACTCGTCATAACCGGCGGATTGCGGTTCATTGGAGGAATCATAAGCCTGAGGCGCGCTGAAGGCCGGATGGCTGAAGTCCTTGATGCGAGAATCGGCAATCAGCACATCCGAAGAACGCTCAAGAAACGCATCCACCAACGCCAGATTGCTGCGGTCGTACAACAGGTCCGCCGCCAGAATCAACGGCTCGCTAATGTCGTCTGGTTCTGGCTGCCAGGAAAAAAAATCATCCAGCAATTCCAGCGACACCCGGCTCAGGCGGGCATTTTCCCGAGTGGCGATCAGGGCGTCCTGATCCAGATCGCAAGCAATTACCCGTCTGGCTCCGGCCATCGCCGCCGCAATGGCCGCAACGCCAGAACCACAGCCAACATCAATAACGGTTTTTCCGCGCACAATCTCGGGATGATCGAGCAGATAGCGCGCCAGCCGATGACCACTGGCCCAGCAGAACGCCCAATAACAGGGATGGCTCTGTACGCTGATTTGCTCATCCGCCGACAAAGGCCGCTCTAAGGCTTGGCCGCTTAACAGCCACAGCCGAATATCCGGGCATAGCGGCAAGGCGACGGGCGTGATCTCGGCATCTGGCAGCATTTGTTCAATGGCGTTTTGGAGAGGCAACGGGGCGCTCATGACTGGCTCCCGATGGTAAACACATTGCCGGGTTTGGCGACTGGATATCCGGCTTCGGCCAGCGCTTGCCCCGTGCTTTCATTGGCGTAGTGATACAGTACCAGCCGCTCTCGAACCGAGGCCTGATATTCCTGTTCCAGATCCGGCAAGCCGGTGTGGGAAGGGTTGGGCACCAGCCCGCAATCGTGAAAAATACGCTCATCACCGCTTAAACGGTGGTGCAGGATTTCTGGAATTGGGCGCGTATCGCCGCTGTAGAAAAAACGTCCCGGCAAATGCAGGGCGTAACTGGAACCGGGTGCATGATGCCGGGTTGGATAAATGCGGAAGCTGTAGTGCTGCAGCAAAAATTCCGTGGTCACTGGCAATAACTGAAATGAGCGCCAGAAGTCATGGCCGCCTTCCGCCAGTGCTCCGGGGTAGGTGGCGACGCGCTGATGTAAAGTTGGCAGCAGCGACAGCGGCACAAACATCGGAATGGGGGCGGCATTCTGCAAGCGTACATGGACACTGAGAATTTCAAGATCGGCGATGTGATCCATATGACAATGGCTGATAAACAGCGCTGGTGGCAAGCGCTGATATTGCTCCTGAAACGCGCTTAATGTGCCGAAACCACAGTCAATCAACAGTGCGGGCTGACCGGCAATTTCCAGCGTTGCCGCAGAGCTGCCCAGCTCTGGATGACCGCCACTGCCAGTACCGTGAAAACGTAGGGATAAATCAGCCGGGTTTGTCGTCATAATGCATCTATTCCACCTTGTATTGGAGCAAAATCATATGTGGCGGCCCAAGCAAATGTCTATCCCAAGCCGGGAAGACGCCCTGCCAGGCAGAAACGAAGCGATGCAGGTTCATCCCTGTCACCATGTTCACGGTCGCCCTTATACCGGCCAGCGCCCGGAAGGGCTGGAGGAGCTGATTGTCGGCATGGGCTGTTTCTGGGGAGCAGAACGGGCGTTCTGGTCACTGCCCGGCGTGTTCTCAACCGCTGTCGGGTACGCAGGTGGGCATACGCCTAACCCGACGTATCAGGAAGTGTGCAGCGGCAGGACGGGTCATAACGAGGTGGTGCGTATCTGGTATCGACCTGAAGAGATTTCACTGGAGCAGCTTTTGACGGTGTTTTGGGAGAAACATGACCCGACACAGGGCATGCGTCAGGGTAATGATATTGGAACCCAGTATCGTTCCGGTATCTATTGGGCCGCCGCCGGAAAAGACGCGACGGTTGCGCTGGCGATTGCTGAAGCCAGCCTGCTGCGTTATCAGGGTCGCCTGCACAGCAGTGATTATCCACATCATATCACCACCGAAATTCGGGCCGGTGCGGCATTTTACCTGGCCGAAGACGAGCATCAGCAGTATTTGTCGAAACATCCGAACGGCTACTGTGGGTTGGGTGGCTGTGGTGTTTCGTTTACGACTGATTAAAAGAGTCATATCGACATAAGAACGACATGCTTTTTCGTTCTAATGACATGTTAGACTCTTCTGACATTTTAAAAAGGATGACTTTCGACGTGCGTTCACTGGCGGTATTTCAACTAAAAGGTGGGGTTGGAAAGACCACAACTGCCGTCAATATTGCAGCGTTGGCGGCAGCCGAAGGTATTCGAACGCTGGTGTGGGATCTTGACCCTCAGGGGGCTGCTACCTGGTGTCTGGGGGCCGAACCAGAGTTGAAACAGGACAAGGTTTGGCGCGATGGACAGCCTATCGGTCGTTATATTCTGCGCACGCCCTATGACAAGCTGGATGTTCTGGCCGCCGACCTGTCGCTACGCAAATTCCACCAGAGCGTAGCCGACAAGCGCAGCGCGCGCGACATCATGTCCGACGCCATCAGCATGCTGGGGGAAGATTACGGTCTGGTGGTGGTCGATTGCCCGCCGATGATCTCGCCACAAATTGAAGGTGTGCTGCAATCGGTGGATCGCATTATGGTGCCGGTTGAACCATCGCGTTTGGCGATTCGGGCCTATGAACAAAGCTGCCATCAGTTGCAGTGGGTTAAAAAGCGCCAGTGGTTGCCGTTTGTTACCCTGATTGATCGTCGTAAATCGGCCCACGTCACCTGGGTGAACGACGTTGCACCCACCATCGAAGCGTTGCTCCCCGTCTTTATTGCCTACTCCACCAGTGCCGAGCGCATGTTAGAACAGCGTGCTCCGGTTGTTTCCTGCTTGCCCAATGTGCCCATGTCTCGCAACTATCGCGCTCTGTGGGAGTCGGTAAAAGCGCGCCTGCCAGTCTCTGGTCAGGGCAATCGCTGAGATGCCCGGCTGGTTTGACAGCCACTGCCATTTTGATTTTCCCATCTTTGATACAGACCGCGAGCCGATCTGGCAGCACTCTCAGAACCTGGGTATCGACGGTTTGCTGTTGCCTGGCGTCAGCCGTCAGCAGTTGGAACGATTACCTGCTCTGGTGGCCCATAAACCCTGGTATTTTGCCGCCGGTTTGCATCCGTATTTTCTTGATCAGCATCAAGCTGATGACCTGGACTGGCTGGCCGATTGGCTTGTGGTTCAACAAGCAGTTCAGCAAACCGGTCAGCAAACAGCCGGACAGGCATCGAAGCTGGTGGCGGTCGGGGAGTGCGGCTTGCATCAATTGCGTCAGGCATCGGACGAGCAGGCCCGA
>Ga0193963_1000639_pt1 | contig 18093 bp, 16 predicted proteins | sample FB_6_MG_FD_140359 | JGI IMG/M metagenome (GOLD analysis project Ga0193963, IMG submission 140359) | Microbial mat bacterial communities from the Broadkill River, Lewes, Delaware, United States - FB_6_MG | ecosystem: Environmental > Aquatic > Freshwater > River > Microbial mats | place: USA...
CAGGTTTTCGGGACGTCAAAGAAGAAATTCTGGAACGCTTGCGGGATCGGACCTGGGGGCCGGGTGATCTGCTGCCAAGAGAGATCGCCCTGGCCGAAGAATTTGGCTGTGCACGAACCACGGTAAACCGCGCGCTACGTGAATTGTCGGACGAAGGCCTGCTCGAACGCAAGCGCAAGGCGGGCACACGGGTGCGCATGTCGCCCTTGCGCAGTGCGCGCTTTGAAATCCCGCTTATTCGCGACGAAATCGAAGCCTCTGGCTCAGTGTACCGGTATCGTCTGGTATCCCAACAGATCATGCAGGCCCCGGACTGGCTGTGTGCGCGCCTAGATCTGGGGGACAATGCGCAGGTCGCTCATGTCCGCTGTATGCATTTCTCCGGCAGCGCGCCCTATCAGTTTGAGGATCGCTGGATAAACTGCGGCATCGTTCCCGAAATCGGCAGCACGACCTTTGAACAGGAAAGCCCGAATGAATGGCTTGTGCGGGAGGTCCCCTTCAGCAATGCCGAGATCAGCTTTTTTGCCGCTGCGGCTGATACCGCAATGTCAGAGTTCTTGCAGGTTCAGAACGGCGAGGCCATCTTCGCCAGCGAACGGGCCACCTGGAGAGAGGGGAACCCTGTGACCCTGGCTCGGATGTATTTCCAGCGCGGTCATCGGATGACGACCTATTACTAAGGTCCGCCCATGACGCGGTGCAGCCCCGCTCAGACCGGTGGCGCCCAACGCCGGGAAAACCACGGCCAGGGGGCGTCCGGGGGCGTCCAGAATTGAAACTGTAATATGGACAGGGACGCAAAATGGCCTGGATAAGCTTCACCCCCTTTGAGAAGGCAACAGGCAGGCTGAAAGCCTCGTATGAAAAACACAAGCGCGCAAACAATACAGTTGCGAACATCATTACCTTGCATTCGCTGCGCCCCTATACGATGGATGGGCATCTTTCCTTTTACCGGCTTGAAGTTACCCACAAGTCGTGCGGCGAATTGATTCACCCACAAGTCTTGGCTTTGTCCGACAAGACCTGCTCATGATTCGTCATGTGGCACCAATGACTGAGGTGCGGGTGTGGGGCAGAATTGGGTGGAAGCGGAAACTGCCGGTTACGATCTCGGGGACGTCCGACTGAACCGAGCGGCTCGGCGCAATGCTCGAGGCGCTTGGGGAGCAGCCGGGAAATCGCTGCCCACGGCGTTCCAGGATTGGTCGAATACCAAGGCTGGCGTAGTCAGGTTGTGTCTGGCGTCAGCGCCGAAGGCCTCGCCAACGGTCGCAGCTACAAGTTCGCCGCCGAAAACGTAGTCGTGTTCCTGCGGGCTTCAGAGACTTGATACGTTCTCTCTGATGACCAAATATGCAGCTTCGCGCCTGTTGGACCTTTCAGGCTATAGATAGTCCATGATCTCGGTGCCTCTTCCTATTGTTGTCGCAGTCGTACTGGGCTTTCTGCTTTGCCTTCTCGTCATGCGGCGAGACCGCAGGTTCCGTTCCATTATCGTGTTTCTGGCGGCGAGCATCGTTCTCATGATCGTCGTAAGCCTGCGATGGAGCTTCGAAACGCCTGTATTCCGCTTCCTGCAACCCGTTGTGGCGGCGCACATTCCCCCCTCGGCTTGGCTTTGTTTCTCGGGTCTTCAGGGCGGCCCACGTCGTCAGGTCTGGCCGCATATCCTGCCGGCCTTGGCAATGATGGTTCTTTCGTTCCTTTGGCCGCGTTTCCAATCGCCGATCGATATGTTGCTGGCAGGGCTGTTCTTTGGCTATGGCGGCGCGTTGATATGGCGTAGACTGGGAGGCGAGGAGAACTTTGCGGCTACCCGGCTGGGGGTGACCATTCCAGCCAGCGGAGCAGCGGTCTTTGTCGGTGTCTTGCTTCTGCTCGCGGGGGCGATCGATCTGGCCATCGCCTTTGATTTCGGCTTAAGGGGTGGCGCGCATATCGGGCTGATCGTGAGCGCGGGCAGCATGATCATGTTGCCCCTGATTGCATGGGCAGCGCTCTCGGTCGCGCACAGCCTTCCGGTATCAGAGGATCTGCCTGCGGAGGAACGCGTTGACGAACCAGTTCTTCAGGACCGGCCGGATTCCGACGATGAGAAGGTTCTTGCAGCAACGGAACGTGTGCTCCGCGAAGGCCGGCTGTATCGTGATCCTAATCTGACTCTCGAACGTCTGGCCCGACGTGTCGGCATCCCAGGGCGCCAGATCTCCCAAGCGATCAACCGGCAACGAGGACGGAATGTTTCACAAGAGATCAACCGATGGCGGATCCGTGAGGCCATGGAACTCTTGGAGCAGACCGACCGCACCGTGACGGCGATCATGTTCGATTGTGGCTTTCAGACAAAGTCGAACTTCAACAGCTCCTTCCGGCGCGAGACCGGACTGTCGCCCAACGACTGGCGTCGCTGGGCGCAGGATAATGCGGGGCGCGATTTCAGCGAACCGAGAGCGCCTGGTCAAGAAACACGTTGATCCGGTCGAGAAGCTCGTCGTGAATCGCGGCTCGCCCCCGGGTTCCTCCATCACGGCAAACGATCCCTTCGCCCGGTTCCGCCCGTTCGATCTTGGCTTCCGCGCCCGGATTGTAGAGCTGCATGAAGCTGAAATGCATGGCATCCGGTACAATCATCTCTTCGGTCGTGGCGGAGGGCATGTTCTGCACTAACCATCCGGTTTCAAGCTCGACCGGCCGATCCCCGATATTGATCCCAGCTCCCAAAAGCAGTGCCGGTAGTGTCATTTCGGAAAGACTTTCGGGCGTGAAACCACGCGCCAGGCCGATATCCAGCGAGACAAGAGCCCGGACCCGCGGATCACGCATGTCCTGCTGCAAGGGCTCCGCGTCCATGCGAATATCCGGCATGTCGTATCCGGGGTTGTCGGGGCAGGCCCGCGAGGCAATATCTGTGGCGCAATCCCGCGCGAACCGTTTGGGGTCGAACCGGGCACCCGCCAGAGCGGTCACGGTCCAGCCCCCGATGGAATGGCCGATCGCCGCAATCCGATCAGGATCGATCTCGCCGACCAAGGCGGGATCGCTCAGCACCGCGTCGATGACACGGCTCAGATCATGCGGACGCTCCCATAGCATGCCAGCTTGCCGACGGTCTCGGTTGAAATACGTGGTTCCTGGGTGATCCGGTGCGGCCACAACATAGCCCCGCTCGGCCAGAGCCACGCCCAACCAACCAAGGCTACGCCAGGTGCCGCCATAGCCATGCGACAGCACGACCAAAGGGTGTTCGCCTGCCGATGGCTCTGCGTCGTCGATGGCCTTGAAGTCGACAAATGTGGGGGTCGCACCGAACTCGGATTCTGGGCCAGTTTCCTCGGTTGGATACCAAAAGGCGACGTTGAGCGGCCGTGGTTCCGCGCGACCGACGCCCGCCGTGCGAAAGCCGACTGTGTCGGCCTGAACGGCAGAGGCGGCGGCGATGACCGGAGCAGTGCAAAGGATGAATTTTAGCATGTTCAGGATGCTCCATGTGTCTGACCCGAACCAGAATAGGGACCAGATACGCCGGCAGAGACCTGAAACACGATTCAGTACCTGTCAGGTAATAAGAAGCTCTGAGGAAAGCGATAGCTGCGCGGACCACATGTACTTTGCCACCTGAGGCGGCGGGAAATCATCCGCAGCCGTGCAGGTCTGCATAGGAAAAATCTATTTTATAGGGTCATTAAATAGCGTTAACCAATTCGAACACCCGCAAGCCCTGGTTCGGGCATCGAATCTTGCGTCGCGATGGGGTCGGCAATGGAAAGGGACAGGAATGGCTGAGTATATTGAAATCCGGCAGGCGATTGCAGGTGAGTGGCGTGACGGCGCCGGGTCTGCGCGCCATCAGGTGGTTAATCCGGCCGACGACACTGAACTTGCGGATTACCCATATGCGGATACGGCGGACATCGACGCGGCACTGGCGCATGCAAAGGCGGCGTTTGCCGAATGGCGGGTGACATCGCCCCATCATCGGGCGGCGATCCTGAGGCGAATGGCCCAGATGACGACCGAGCGGATCGGGCGCCTGGCCGAAATCATGACGTTGGAGCAGGGCAAACCACTGGCCCAGTCCAAAGGCGAGATCGAGGCCGCGATCGACACCTATCAGGTGCTCGCCGGGGAATGCGAGACGCTGAGCGGTGAGATCCATCCGGGCTATGCACCGGGGCAAAGCATCCGTGTGACCTATGAACCGGTGGGGCCGGTGCTGGGGCTTGCGCCCTGGAACTACCCGCACATGATGCCCGCCGTCAAAATCGCCAATGCTCTTGCGGCGGGCAACTCGGTGATCTTGAAACCATCCGAAGATACACCGGGATCGGCCATTGCAATTGTGCGGATGTTCGAAGAAGCAGGCGTGCCGCCCGGTGTCATTCAGCTGGTGCTGGGCGATCCGGCGGAAATCTCGGGCCGGGCCCTTGCATCGGATGTCATCCGGCATGTGACGTTCACCGGCTCGGTCCCTGTGGGCAAACAGCTCATGGCTCAGGCCGCACGCGGCCTGAAAGGGGTGACGCTGGAGTTGGGCGGGCATGCGCCCGTCGTGGTCTGCGCGGATGTGGATGCCGCGCTGGTCGGGGCCGATTGCGCGCGCGCCAAATTCAAGAATGCAGGGCAAATCTGCACCTCACCAACGCGATTTTATGTGCATGAGGATGTGCGTGCCACCTTCACCGAAGCGTTTGTTGAGACGGCGCGAGGTCTGAAACCCGGTAACGGGCTGGACCCTGACACCGGGCTTGGTCCGTTGGCGCATCGCCGCCGCCTGTCGCAGATGCGCGCGCTTGTCGAGGACGCCGTCGCGCGCGGGGCGCAACTTCTGCTGGGTGGGACACCGCTGGACGGGCCGGGGGCGTTTTTTGCGGCGACTGTTTTACAGGATGTTCCCGATGAGGCGCTTGTGATGACGCAGGAACCGTTTGGCCCTGTTGCGCCCCTTGTCGGATGGACTGATCTGGATGCTGTTCTGATGCGGGCCAATAGCCTGCCACTCGGGTTGGCGGCCTACGGGTTCACCTCATCCGCGGCACAGGCAGATCGTTTGGCCGAAGGGTTGGCGGCAGGGATTGTCGGGATCAACGGCTTCGGCCTGGGGTCGGGCCATACGCCGTTTGGCGGTATTCGCGAAAGCGGGCAGGGGCGCGAGGGCGGTCGCCATGCGATGATGGCAATGATGGAGGCCAAGACCGTAACCCGGGACACACCCGCAGGCGGTTGGGCTTGAGAGAGGGCAGCCCTCGTGCAACCTTGTCGTCAGAGATCATCGGGACGCACGGATGCACTATACGCTGAAACAGCTGCGCTACTTTGTGGAGGTCGGTGAAAACGGCAGCGTGACGCAGGCTGCGCAACGGCTGAACGTATCACAGCCATCGGTGTCGGCAGCGCTGGTGGCGATGGAAGAGCAGTTTCGCGTACAGCTTTTCGTGCGCCATCATGCCCGCGGGTTGACGCTGACACCATCGGGACGGCGCCTGCTGGGAGAGGCCAAGCAACTGCTGCGCCATGCGGATCAGTTCAGCCATTTTGCCGCCGGACAGGGTGCCCTTCTTGGCGGCAAGGTCACCGTCGGGTGTATGGCGAATGTCGCACCGATCGTGATGCCCAAACTCCTGACCAGCTTTAACGAGGTGCATCCCTCGGTCGACATAGAGCTGCATGAGATACCGATCGAGGATATATTCGAAGCCCTCGCTGAAGGGCGGATCGAGGTGGCGCTGACCTATGGCTTCCATCTTGAGCGGCGGATGGATTTTCGGGTGATTTCCGATCTGCCGCCCTATGCGTTGGTGGCCGCAGATCACCCGCTGGCCGACCGCGAAGGAATTTCCCTGGCCGAACTGCGCACGGACCCGATTGTTGCGCTGGATCTGGAATACTCCCGTCACTACTTTCAGTCGATCTATGAGCAGATGGAGATGTCCCCCAGGACGCGGTTGAGAGTGACCTCGACCCATATGGCCCGGTCGCTTGTAGCGGCGGGTTACGGGTATTGTATCCTGAACTTGCGACCCATGGGGGACGTCGCGTTGGGCGGGGGGCAGTATCGTGCTTTGCGGCTGACAGATTCATTGCCGTCTGTTCAGTTCGGCGTGGCCGTTATCCCTGAGATACGTATCACGGCCGCTGCAGGCGTTTTTGCGGACCATTGCGCAACATATTGGCAAGAAAGCGGTTTTCCCTACTCAATTGAGGCAGGGGGTGAATGCTGCGCTGCGGCTAAATAGATTTGAGCTATTCTAATGAAAGATTTAATGTATTTTTCCTTTGCAGTGGAATCCGCGAGGCTCCTCCCGAGACACATGCTTACCGCCCTTGCGGCGGCGCTGTGACACACAAGAAACGCCCCGGGACCCAATGGGTGACCGGTGGTTGGGAGGACTGGCATGTTGCCACAATTTGATTATGCGCGTCCTGATACGTTGCAGGATGCCTGCAGGCTACTGGCTGCGAACCCGGATGCTGCCCGCCCTTTGGCCGGCGGAACCGATCTTATCTTTGATATGCGTCTGGGCAAGAAAAGCCCGGCGCTGGTTGTCGATCTCAAATGTGTGCCGGGATTGGACGAAATCAGCTTTGACGCCGATGGGGCGATGCGGCTGGGCGCGCTGGTCCGTACACGGGATATCGAGCTGTCGGATCGTATCCGGCAAAAGTTTTCGGCGCTGACCGATGCGATTGACGTTCTGGCCTCGGTGCAGATCCGCAACAGGGCGCGGCTGGGCGGGAACCTGTGCCATGCCTCACCCAGTGCCGACACGCCGCCGGCGTTGATCGCTTTGGATGCAACAGTTGAGATTGCCGGCCCCGACGGGACACGCAGCCTGCCGCTGGAGGCGTTCTTTACCGGCCCCGGCAAGACAGTTCTGACTGCCGGAGAGGTTCTGGCCGCTGTCACGGTGCCACCGGTGCCCGCAGGCGGTGGCAGCGCCTATATCCGCAACACGGTTCGCAAGGCGATGGACCTGGCCATTATCGGCGTTGGCGCGATGCTGGTTCTGGATCGGGACGGGCGCTGTGCAAAGGCCGGGATCGGTCTGGGTGCGGTCGCCCCCAAGCCATTGCGCGCCCATGACGCCGAGGCGTTTCTGACCGGCAAACAGCTGGATGACGCGACAATCGCCGAGGCGGCAAAGCTGGCCCGATCCATCGCAACCCCGATCAGCGACGTGCGCAGTCAGGCGGATTACCGCGCGGATATGGTCGAAGTATATACCCGCCGGACGTTGGCGCTTGCGCTGAGCCGCGCCGCAGCCTGATCGGCAGAGAGGACACGCAAGATGGCAAAGATGACAATGGAAATGTCGGTGAATGGAGAGCTTTGCGAGGAAGAGGCACCCGCAAACATCACCCTTCTGGATTTTCTGCGCGACAAGCTGGGTTTCAGCGGCGTGAAAATGGGCTGCAACATGGGCGAATGCGGAGCCTGCACCGTGCTGGTGGACGGGGTATCGGTCAATTCCTGCCTGATGTTGGCCGCCGAGGCGCAGGGCAAGGAGGTGACCAGTATTGAGGGCCTGTCCAAGGGCACCACGTTGCACCCCCTGCAAAAAGCCTTTGCTGAATTTGGCGGCGCGCAATGTGGCTATTGCACGCCGGGCATGATCGTGGCCGCCAAAGCGGTGCTGGATGAAAACCCCGACCCGAGTGATGAGGAAATACGCTTTGCGCTGGCGGGCAATATCTGCCGCTGCACCGGCTATGTAAAAATCGTCGAGGCGGTTCAAGAAGCCGCTGCTGAACTTCGCGCCAAAGGAGGCGACCATGCCTGATCTGAATGCCACCCCTCTGGAAATCGTCGGCCAGCGCGTTCCGCAGGTCAATTCGCGACTGCTGGTCACCGGCGAGGCCCGCTATATCTCAGACACGTTCCTGCCCCGGATGCTGGTGGGCAAGATCCTGCGCTCGCCCCACGCTCACGCCCGCATCCTGTCGGTCGATACCTCGGCGGCCGAGGCGATGCCCGGCGTCAAGGCTGTAATCACGGGCAAGGACACGCCTGGCATCAAATACGGGTTTCAGCAGAACTATGCCCGCAAGCTGCCGCTGGAGTCGGAAAAAGTCCGCTATATCGGTGACGAGATTGCCGCCGTGGCCGCCGTGGATGAAGAAACCGCGATGCGCGCGATTGCTGCGATCAAGGTCGAATATGATCTCTTGCCCGCAGTTTTTGATCCGCTGGAGGCGATGAAGCCCGGCGCCCCCGAGCTGCATGACGAAGACACCAACAATGTCATTGCGCGTATCACCTCGAAGAATTTCGGCGATGTCGACAAGGCGTTCAGCGAATGCGACCATGTGTTCGAGGATACGTACAAGACACCGGCGCAGGCGCATGTCTGCATGGAAACCCGGTCTGTCGTCGCGCAATATGACAAGAAGGGGCGGCTGACCCTTTATGCCAGCACCCAGTTCCCGCATGTGCTGCGCGATATCATTTCGCGGGTGCTGGACATGCCCGAAAGCAAAATCCGCATCATCAAGACATTCATGGGCGGTGGTTTCGGCGCCCGCCAGTCGATCGACCCGATCAACCCGATCGCGTCTCTTTTGGCGATCAAGGCCGGACGCCCGGTGATCATCCGCAAAACCCGCGAGGAAGAGTTCGAGACCGACCGCACCCGCCATCCGATGGTGATTACCATCAAGACCGGGGTGATGAGCGATGGTCGCATTATCGCGCGCCACATGAACGTGATTACCGATACCGGTGCCTATCACGATCAGGCCACCGCGGTGACCGGATCGGCGGCAAACAAGATTTCGAACTTCTACCATGCCGATCATGTGCGTATCGAAGGCACGGTAGTCACCACCAACAAGGTCTTTGGTGGCGCGTTCCGGGGCTATGGCAACCCGCAGGCGACCTTTGCCATCGAAAGCCAGATGGACCGCATCGCCGAAGGAATTGGCATGGACCGCGTGGCGTTCCGTCACCTGAATGCCAACCGTCAGGGTGAAACCACGGTGGCGGGCGCAAAAATGGTACATTGCGAGTTTCCGGCCTGTATCGAACAGGCGGCGGCGGCCTCGAACTGGGACAAGTCGGGCAGCACGCAAACGCTGCGGCGGGGCACCGGGATGGGCTGTTTTGTTCATACCGGCGGCGGCGCGCGGGCGGCCCATGCGGCCAGCTTCTCTTCGACGCTGATCAAGATGAACGGCGATGGGGCGATCGAGATTTTCACCGGCACGCCGGATATCGGGCAGGGGTCGGATTCGGTTTTTGCCCAGATCGCGGCGCAAGAGCTGGGCGTTTCCTATGACATGGTCAATGTGATTACGGCCGACACGGATCTGACCCCCTCGACCCTCGGCGTACGAGGATCGCGCGAAACCTTTATGCAGGGGAACGCGACCAAAAATGCGGCGCATAACCTGCGGGTGCAGATCATGGAGCGTGCAGCCAAGATGCTGCAGACCAAGCCTGACGCGCTGGATATGAAAGATGCGGTGATCTTTGTGACGGATGAGCCGGGCCGGACGATAACGCTTCAGGCGCTGATGGCCCCGTCTTCGCCGGAATTGGCCACCGCTTTCCCGATGCCGCAATCTATCGTGGCGACCGGTGAATTCGTCGATACGATCTCGGAAATGGCCGACCCCAAGACCGGCTATGGCAACACCTGCCCGACATGGGCGTTCGGTGCGCAAGTGGCCGAGGTCGAGGTGGATATCGAAACCGGCCATGTCGAGGTGCTGAAACTGACCGGGGCCTATGATGTCGGTCGCGCGATCAACCCGATGGCTGTGGAAGGCCAGATGGAGGGCGGCGCAGCACAGGGGCTTGGCTATGCCCTGTTCGAGGATGTGCTGTGGAAAGATGGCCGGGTGATAAACGCCAACCTTGCCGACTACAAGGTTGCAACCCCGATGGATATGCCGCCGATGGAGACGATCCTGATCGAAACGATTGACCCCTACGGCCCCTTTGGTGCCAAAGGTGTGGGCGAGGCGGGCATGATCCCGACCGCCGCGGCCATTGCCAACGCGGTCTATGATGCGATTGGAGTGCGGATCATGGATATTCCCCTGACGCCCGAACGCGTGCTGCGCGCGATCAAGGAACAGGGTGTGCGCCCCTTGACCAAAATGGCGGCTGAATAATGGCACGGGACATGGACTATGCGGGTCTTTCGGACCGTTTCGTCAAGGCGCTTCGTCTGGAAACCGCGCCGGTCACGGTGCTGTTTTCAGCCAAGCCGCCCGACGGGGTGCAAAAGCTTGCCGAGACCTCGATGGCCTGCACGATGCTTGATCTTGCGCGCCACGAGGGGCGCACGTTCTACACCGATGCCAGCAATCACACCTGCAAAAATGGCGCCTTCTATCTGGGGATCGAAGAACCTTTTGACGGGCTTTTGTCCGGCGAGGCCAATGCAGGTATCGGAGGATCAAGCCTGGTGTGCAATCCGGCGGCGTTTCAACGGCTGCTCGAAGGCTATGAAATCGTACCGCAGGGCCGGGTGATATACCTGTCCTATGCGCCCCTAGCCGAAACGCCCTTTCCAGAAAAACTGGGTGGAATGGTGGCGGTGTTCTTTGTCACGCCGCGCCAGTCGCTGTTTCTGGAACGTGGCATAAACTATCGCACCGGCGCCCCGGTCGAAAGCCTGACCGGCCCGGCAACCTGTTCGTCTATCATGGCCGCGCCCTTTATGACCGGCAAACCTTTCACGACGCATAACTGCTTTGGCTTCAACCTGTTTACCAAGGTCAAGGCCGGGGAGATGATGGTCGGCATCCCGATGCACATGCTGCCCGAAGTGATTGCAAACCTTGAAGAGTTTCAGGGCGAGCGTCCCGATCTGGCCGCAATGCTGGACCGCGAAGAAGAGACAGCATGATTGCGGCCCCGCCCCCCTCAGACCGGGTGATCCGGCTGGCTGGTGCCCAGCTTGGTCCGATCCAGCGCGCCGAAACCCGCGCCAAGGTGGTGGCGCGGATGATCGCGCTGATGGATCAGGCCCATGCAGCGGGTGCGCGTTTCATCGTATACCCTGAACTTGCGCTGACCACGTTTTTTCCGCGCTGGTATCTGGAGGATCGCGCCGAGGGGGATCAATGGTTCGAAACCGAGATGCCCAACCCCGATATACAACCTCTGTTTGACCGGGCCCGCGCATTGGGTATGGCGATGAACTTCGGTTATGCGGAAAAGACTCGCGAGGGGCGGCATTTCAACACCGCCATTCTGGTGGATGCCATGGGCAAGATTGTGGGAAAGTACCGCAAGATCCACCTTCCGGGCCACGATGCGTTCGACCCCGAGCGCAGTTTTCAGCATCTGGAGAAGTATTACTTCGAACCGGGCAATCTGGGCTTTCCGGTCTTTGAGGCGTTTGGCGGCAATATCGGCATGTGTATCTGCAATGACCGCCGCTGGCCGGAAACCTATCGTGTGATGGGCCTGCAAGGGGTGGAACTGATCGTACTAGGGTATAACACGCCCTCGGTGAATTCCCAGAAACCAGAGGAAGGCCCCGATCAACGCATGTTCCAGCATCGCCTGTCACTGCAGGCCGCCGCCTATCAGAATGCCACCTGGGTCGTAGCCGTGGCCAAGGCCGGCAGCGAAGACGGGCATCACATGATCGGCGGCAGCGTTATCGTGAACCCCGAAGGCGAGATCGTCGCGGAAACCCAGACCGAAGGGGATGAGGTGATGCTTCATGATATCGATCTTGATGCCTGTGCCTTTGGCAAAAGCACGATTTTCAATTTTGCCCGCCACCGACGCCCAGAACATTATCGGCTTATCACAGAGACAACAGGCGCCATTCAGCCCTCGCAGGCGCTGCGCGACAAATTGGTGGAGAAGTAGAACCGAAATGCGCGACGTGTATTCAACCACAGAAAGGAGAAAACGGGGACCAGCCACCTGATCAACCGGCGCAAGACCGGAATCTGGATGGCCGAATATTTCTGAAACAACTTTCCCGGCAGGCGCAGATGCCGTGCGGGAGACTACTCCAGGGAGGAGAGACAATCATGATCTCTACCAAGATCAAATATTTGGGCGCGGCACTGGTCGCTGCCACCTTTGCACCAACTCTTGCCGCTGCCGGCCTGACGCTTGACACGGTGCGTGAACGTGGCTTTCTGAAGTGCCAGGTCGGCACACCGTCACCGGGGTCATACGAGCTGACACCTGCCGGTGACTGGAAAGGGCTGGATGTCGATGTCTGCCGCGCTGTGGCCGCCGCCATCTTTGGCGACCCCGACAAGGTGGAATATACCTCGGTCACCAGTGCCGTGCGCTTTACCACCCTGTCCAGCGGTGAAACCGACATGCTGTCGCGTACCACCACCTGGACCATGTCACGCGACACCCAGCTGGGCATCAGCTTTGCCGGCGTCAACCACTATGACGGGCAGGGCTTTCTGGTTCATAAATCTCTGGGTGTGAACTCGGCGCTGGACATGAAGGGCGCCACCATTTGTGTTCTGACCGGCACCACGTCGGAAAAGAACCTGGCAGACTTCAGCGAACAACACGGGCTGGAGCTGAAGACCAAGGTGTTTGACGATGACCCGGTGCTGAATGACACCTATCTCAAGGGTGGCTGTGACGCGATGACGACCGATAAGTCCTATATGGCTGGCCTGAGCACGACGTTCCCGAACCCCTCTGAGCATATGATCCTGCCGGAAACCCTGTCCAAGGAACCTCTGGGGCCTGCTGTACGCAAGGGGGACGATGAATGGTTCGATATCGTGCGCTGGTCGCTGAATGTTCTGATCGCTGCCGAAGAGTTTGGCATCACCCAAGCCAATGTTGATGACATGCGTGCCAACCCTCCATCGGGCGAAGTGGCGCGGATGCTGGGTGTCGAAGATGAACTGAACACGGGTCTCGCTCTGGATGCCGACTGGGCCTATAACATCATCAAAGGCGTCGGAAATTACGGCGAGATCTACAAGCGGTCCTTCGGTGAAGACGGCATCGGCGTCCAGAGGGCGGGCACTCCCAACGCGCTCTGGTCCGAAGGCGGTCTGATGTACGCGCCCCCCTTCCGGTAAGCGCTGACATCATCGGGCGGCGCACGACGAATTATGCGGCGCCGCCCGGTTCATTTCGGCCGACCGATCAATGTGACGGTATAGGCTGCCCTTGAATGTCAAATACGGGAGCGCACGCTTGAACACTGCGATACCCTCAAAGGGATCAGGTGGGTTAAGAGCCCTGCTGAACCAGCGCAAGAGCCGTGCCGTGATAATCCAGGGGCTATTTCTGGGTGCCTTGTTGTATACCGTGTGGTTCATTGTCAGTACCACGGCGCATAACCTGACCGAACGCAACATGGCCAGCGGCTTTGGCTTTTTGCTGCAGAAGGCTGGCTTTGATATCTCGTGGTCGATCCTCCCTTATGACAAGGGCACGTATCTGCAAGTGTTCTTTGTCGGCATCGGAAATACGCTGATCCTGTCCGCGGCCGGCATTGTGGCAACCACCATTCTGGGCTTTGTCGTCGGGTTGGCGCGGCTGTCTCGCAATTACATCGCGCGGACGCTGGCCGGTATCTTCGTTGAAATGGTGCGCAACACGCCGCTGCTGTTGCAGATCCTGTTCTGGTATATCGTTGTCTTCTCGCAGCTGCCCGGTCCAAGGCAAAGCTTTGGTGTGTTCGGGCTGATGGAGTTCAACAACCGCGGCTTTTACTTTCCGGCCGCCGATCTGACGGGGTTGGTGGGCTGGCTGGTGCTGGCTGCGGTGCTGTTGCTGATCGCGGTGCTTTTTCTGTGGCGTCACGACCGAAAGCGGCGGGCGCAACTGGGCAGAGATGCCGTTCCCTTCCGGCCTTGGCGCGACCGGGCACTTTTGGTGCTGCCGGTGGTGATGCTGGCCGCCGCTGCCTGGCAGGCCCCCTGGGACCTGCCCCGGCTGGACGGGTTCAACTTCAGCGGAGGCTGGAGCGTGCCACCCTCGTTTTGCGCCGCGCTTGTGGCCCTGACCGTCAACCATGCCGCATTCATGGCCGAAAACGTGCGCGCAGGGGTGCAATCTGTGCCAAGTGGCCAGCATGAGGCGGGGTTTGCCATCGGGCTGCACCCCAGCCAGCGGATGCGCCGTATTGTCATCCCTCAGGCACTGCGCACCATCGTGCCGCCCACCATCCTGACCTGGATCACACTGATCAAGAACTCGTCTCTGGCGGTGGCCATTGGTTACCCCGAACTGATTTCGGTGTTCATGCAGACCTCTCTGAATCAGTCGGGCCGCGCGATTGAGATCGTGGTGATGGTGATGGCGTTTTACAGCGTCGTTTGTTTGGCGATTTCAGGGGGTTTGAACCTTTACAATCGCCGCGTTCAGATTGCGGAGCGTTAGGAATGGATCAGCCGTCACCCCCCCGCATCTTTACCCCCCGCAGTGCCGAGGCACCGCCGGAACAGGTTGTTGGTGTTCAGCTCTGGCTGCGGCGCAACCTGTTCTATTCGCCCGGATCGACGGTGTTCACGCTGTTGGCGCTGACCTTTACAGCAATGATTGTGTGGAGCTTTGTCGACTGGGCCTTTGTCAAGGCGGTCTGGGTGGCTGACTCGCGCAAGGAATGCCAGCTGACCAGTCCCGGCGGCGCCTGTTGGGCCGCGATCATCGAATGGCGCAAGGGGATCGTCTATGGGCGGTATCCGGTCGAACACCTGTGGCGCGTCAACCTGACCTTCGGCTGTCTGGCGCTGTGGCTCTGGCCAATGGCGGTGCCGCGTCTGGCGGCGCTGCGGCCCTATGTTCTTGTCACCACGGTATTGCTGTTTCCGTTTTTTGCGTTGCCGTTTCTGAGTGGCGGCGCGCGCGGCCTGGTGGGGCAGGCGGGCTTTGCCCTGTCGCTGATGGGCCTGGTTGCATTGTGGTCGGCAGCTTTGGCCGCACTTTGGCCGCGCTCTGGCGCGGGTCGCCGGGCAGCGTGGGTATTGGGCGAGGGGCGGCGCATCGCGTTGCCACTCGGGTTTGTGCTTGCCTTTGCCATCAGCTGGCAACTGGCGCTGCCCCATGTCAGCACCAACCTGTGGGGCGGATTGTTCCTGACACTGGTTATTGCGGGGGTCGGCATTTCCGCGGCTCTGCCCGGCGGGGTGCTTCTGGAACTGGCGCGGCGGTCGCAAATGCCGCTGATCCGCTACACGGCAATTGTCTTTATCGAGGTGTTTCGCTCTGTCCCGCTGATCACGGTGCTGTTCATGGCGGTGACGCTGATGCCGTTGTTCCTGCCGGTCAGCTGGCAGTTGGACAAGTTGATGCAGGCGATCATAGGGATCTGTCTGTTTTCATCGGCCTATATGGCCGAAAACGTGCGCGCCGGGCTGCAGGCCCTGCCGCGTGGCCAGTATGAGGCCGCCGAGGCATTGGGGTTGGGGTACTGGCAAACCATGGGCTTTATCATCCTGCCGCAGGGGTTGCGGCTGATGATCCCCAATATCGTGGGGGCCTTCATCGATATGCTGCGCGATACCACGCTGGTGTCGATCATCGGGCTGTATGACTTCCTGTTGATGCTGCGGGCGATCGGGCATGACCACACCTGGCTTGGTCTCTATGTCGAACCTCTGGTGTTTGGCGGGCTGGTGTTTTTCGTGCTGTGTTATGCCATGTCGCGGGCCTCTGCCCGGTTGGAGCGCAAGCTGAGCCGGCGCTGGGACAAAGGGGGCGGGGCATGACCACCGACACCGACGGGAAAATGATAGACGTGCGCGATATGTGCAAATGGTACGGCGGCTTTCACGCATTGAAACATATCAGTTTCACTGTTGAGCGCGGTGACCGGGTGGTGATCTGTGGCGCCTCGGGGTCCGGCAAATCCACCCTTTTGCGCTGCCTGAACGGGATCGAAAAGCACCAGCGCGGCAGCATCCGTATCTGCGGCATCACCTTGACCGATAAACCCGCCGATATTAACGCGATCCTCGGGCGCGTTGGCATGGTGTTCCAGGACTTCAACCTGTTCCCGCATTTGACCGTGCTGGAAAACTGCACGCTGGCCCTGATTGAGGTGCAGGGGCTGCCACGGGCCGAGGCCAACGAACTGGCCATGGTGCAACTGTCGCGGGTGCGTATTGACGATCAGGCCGACAAATACCCCGGCCAGCTGTCAGGCGGCCAGCAACAGCGGGTGGCGATCGCCCGTGCCCTGTGTCTGAAGCCCGAGGTGATGTTGTTTGACGAACCCACTTCGGCGCTGGACCCTGAAATGGTGTCAGAGGTTCTCGATGTTATCACCGATCTGGCCGCCGATGGCATGACCATGGTGGTCCTGACCCATGAAATGGGCTTTGCCCGGCAGGCGGCGAACCGCGTGATCTATATGGATGGCGGCGAGATCGTCGAAGAGGCCGACCCCGACAGCCTGTTTGACGCACCGCAGGTGGACCGCACCCGCGCCTTCCTGTCCCACATTCTGCTACATGACTAAGTAAGGATATATGCGATGTTTACCCCCGACCGCGACCCGGTTTTCCTGATCCCCGGCCCGCTTTCCACCGCGACCGCAACCCGCGCTGCGATGTTGCGGGATGTGGACCCCTGGACGCCGGAATTCGGGGCGCGCACGATCCATCTGCTGGATCGGATCAAGGCGCTGATCCATGCGGATGAGGAATTTGCCTGCCTTCCGGTGCCCGGTGCGGGCGTGAATGCGGTTGAGGCGATGTGCGCCAGTCTGATCCCCCGCGATGGCAAAGTGCTGTGTCTGGTCAATGGTCATTACTCGCGCCAGATGCGCGATACGGTTCAGGCGATGGGGCGTGCATTCGTCGAGCACGCGGTAGATGACGGTCAGGTGGTCGGCCCGCAGGTTCTGGACGATCTGCTGAACCGGCATCCCGATGTCACCCATGTGACCGCGATCCATTGTGAAACCGTCACCGGGGCGCTGGCCCCGCTGGCAGAGCTGGCGGATGTGGTGGCGCGGCAGGGGCGGCGCTTTCTGGTTGACGGGATCTCGACCTTCGGCGGGGTCGAGATCGACGCGCGCAAGACACGTTTTGATGCGATTACCGTGACCGCCAACAAATGCTTTGAAGGGGTGCCGGGGTTGGGTTTTGTGATCTGCCGCAAACAGGCGCTGGAGGCAGGACAGGGCAACAGCCATTCGTTCTCGCTTGATCTGCACCGCACATGGCAGGTGTTGAACGAGGTTCAAAGCTGGCGCATGACGCCGCCGGTTCAGGTGATCCTGGCGCTGGAGGCCGCGTTGGATGGCTTGCAGGCCGAAGGCGGGGTGGCGGCCCGCGCCGCGCGCTATCGCGCCAATGCCGATCTGGTGCGTCGCCGGCTGACCGGGGCGGGGTTCACCCCGCTGGCGGGGGATGAATGCGCCTCGCCCATCATCCAGACCTTTCACTGCCCGCGTGATCCCAAGTTTGATCTGCCCGACCTGATCGCCCGGATGAAGGCGCGGGACTATCTGTTTTCGCGCGGGCGAACAGCTGTTGCAGTGACCTTTCGGGTCGCTTGCATCGGTCAGATCGGACCGGGCGTACTGAACAGTTTTATCGACCTTTTCCTTGCCGAACTGGCCAGCGCTGGCGTCACGGACCTGACGCCGGCCTCTCTGATGCAGGAGACAGCGAATGCCTAAAATGACAGGCGGCATGGCACTGGCCGATGCCTTGGTCGCAAATGGTGTGGATACGGTGTTTTCTCTGCCCGGTTTGCAACTGGATCATCTGTTCAACGCGTTTCACGACCGAAAGGATGACCTGCGGGTGATCCAGACCCGGCATGAACAGGGCGCGGGGTACATGGCATTTGGCTATGCCCAGGCTACGGGGCGGACGGGCGTTTACGCCGTTGTGCCAGGCCCAGGGGTTTTGAACACCACTGCCGCTCTGGCCACGGCCTATGGCACCAAGACGCCGGTATTGGCGCTGACCGGGCAGCTGCCCCTGCGTGCCATTGGCCAGAACCGCGGCGAATTGCACGAGATCCCCGATCAATTGGGCCTGTTGCGCACGCTGACCCGGCGGGCTGATCGGATCTGCCATCCGGCGCAGGCCCACCGTGCGGTCAACGCGGCGTTTCAGGCGATCCATGACGGGCGCAAGCTGCCCTGCGCGTTAGAAATGCCGATGGACGTCATG